>LXNJ01000162.1_pt1 | contig 48781 bp, 33 predicted proteins | sample 809081 | NCBI WGS metagenome assembly LXNJ01 (sample SAMN04870510, study PRJNA318959) | sponge metagenome | biome: sponge; feature: marine sponge reef; material: water | host: Petrosia ficiformis | place: Greece: Milos, Mediterranean Sea | collected 2013-05-29 | depth 5-7 m | reverse complement strand
GCCAGCCGCAACGCCAGCGCCGTGCCGCCGTAAAGGACGAAGCCGGAGGGAGTGGAGCGCAACTCGGGCCAGAGGAGCCGCTGCGACCGCGGAAGAGCGTCCAGCCAAGGTTGCACCACATGCTCTCCTTCCGCCTTACTTCGCCCCGTTCACGCACGGCCACTCGCACGCCGATCCGGGCGGAAACCACCCCCGAAAATACCCGCCCGGCGCGCCCCGGGACACCTTGCGGAACGGTGGTGGATGGTAAGCGCGAGGATATGGGGGACAGGGATAGCCTATGAGCCGAGTCTTGGTGGTGTGCGGTGGCCCGACGAGTCGGCGGCCAACATCTTTCCCGAGTCGATGCTCAGGCGTCGTTCTCTCTCACCGGGAAGGGTCGTCGATCATGTTTCTCGTGTCTAGCTACCATCGCACTTCGGGCTCATCCGCGCCCATGCTCCCGCGTTCGGTCGTCGCGGCGGTCGTGCTGGCGGTACTCGCCGTCTCGACCGCTTCGGTTGCCGGACAGGAAGCTCCCGACGCGCTGACGGAGGGGGACTACGAGCGGGCGGAAGGGCGGCTCGGGAACCACGCGAACCCGCTCGTGCTTCGGGCTTCCGTGCTCCCCGTGTGGCTGGACGACGGGCGGTTCTGGTATCGGAACCGGTTCGAGGGCGGCACCGAGTACGTCATCATCGATCCGGCCGCGGGGACGCGGGAACGCGCCTTCGACCACGCGCGCATGGCCGCCGCGCTCACCGCGGCGAGCGACGAGGAGCACACCGCCTTCGCGCTTCCGCCGGGAGATCTCGCGCTCGAGGCCGGGTCGGTTCGCTTCGAGGTCGACGTCGACGGAGGGAGCTACGCCTGCGGGCTCGATCCCGACCGGTGCGGGGCGGTCGCGTCGCCCGAGGCCCCGCGGGCCGGCCGCTTCGACATCGTGTCGCCGGATGGGACGAAGGCGGCCTTCATCCGCGACCACAACCTGTGGCTCCGTGACCCGACGACCGGGGAGACGACGCAACTCACCGAGGACGGGGTCGAGGACTTCGGCTACGCGACGAACAACGCGGGCTGGGTGAAGAGCGACCGTCCCGTGCTCAAGTGGTCTCCCGACTCGCGCCGCATCGCGACCTTCCAGCACGACGCCCGCGGGGTGGGGATGATGTACATGGTGACGACGGAGGTCGGGCACCCCGAACTCGAGGCGTGGCGCTACCCGCTCCCGGAGGACTCGGTCATCTTCCGGATCCACCGCGTGGTGGTCGACACGGAGGCCCCGGAGGGGAGCCGCCTCGTCCGCCTGGACATGCCGCCGGACCAGCACCGCTCCACGGTGTGCGACCACGTGGCGTGCCGGGGAACCTTCTCCGACGTCGAGTGGAGCGCCGACGGCTCGCGGCTCGCCTTCGTGTCGAGTTCGCGCGACCACAAGCGGGCGCTCGTCCGTATGGCCGACGCGGCCACGGGCGAGGTGCGCGACCTGTTCGAGGAGGTCGTCGAGACATTCTTCGAGTCGCACGGGAACTGGCGCTATCTCTCCGAATCCGACGAGATCCTCTGGTACTCGCAGCGCGACGACTGGGGGCACCTCTACCTCTACGACGCGACCAGCGGGGAATTGAAGCGGCAGGTGACGTCGGGCGCGTGGAACGTGGAACGCGTCCTCCGCGTCGATGAGGAGTCGGGGGACGTCCTCTTCATGGGGAACGGGCGTGAGCCGGGCGATCCCTACTTCGCGCATCTCTACCGCGCGCCGCTGGCCGGGGGCGATGTCGCGCTGCTCACGCCGGACAGCGCGAACCACGTGGTGTGGCTGGCGCCCGACGGGGAGACGTTCGTCGACCAGTACTCCACGCCCACGATGCCGCCCGTGACGGTCGTCCGGGACATGGATGGCGAGCTGCTGCAAACCGCCGAACGGGCGGACATCTCGCGCCTCGAGCGCAGCGGATGGCAGCCGCCCATCCCCTTCACGGTGAAGGCCCGGGACGACGAGACCGATCTGTACGGATTGATGTTCCGTCCCTCGAACTTCGATCCGGCCGCGAAGTATCCCGTGATCAACTACCTGTATCCGGGGCCGCAGAGCGGGAGCGTGGGGAGCCGGAGCTTCCGGGCCGCGCACCGCGACCTGCAGTCGCTGGCCGAACTCGGGTTCGTCGTCATCGAACTCGACGCGATGGGCACGCCGAGGCGCTCGAAGACCTTCCAGGACGCCTACTACGGGAACATGGGCGACAACGGGCTCCCGGATCAGATCGCCGGCATCCGCCAACTCGCGGAGCGCCACCCCTGGATCGACATCGACCGGGTCGGGATCTACGGCCACTCCGGCGGCGGCTTCGCCTCCACCTCCGGGATCCTGCGCTACCCCGACTTCTACAAGGTCGCCGTCTCCCAGGCGGGGAACCACGATAACCGCAACTACGAGGACGACTGGGGCGAGAAGTACCAGGGGCTGCTCGAGGCGTACGCCGACGGCGTGACGAACTACGACAACCAGGCGAACCAGCTCGTGGCGGAGAACCTCAGGGGCAAGCTCCTCATCGCACACGGCACGATGGACACGAACGTCCCGCACTCGAACACGATGCTCGTCGTGGACGCCCTCATCGCCGCGAACAAGGACTTCGACCTGCTGCTGTTCCCGAACCGCGGCCACGGATTCGGCAACGAACCCTACATGATGCGCCGCCGCTGGGACTACTTCGTCCGCCACCTCCTCGGCGCCGAGCCGCCCCCCGAGTACGAGTTCGGCCGGCTGCAGCCGCTGGTGCCGTAGACCCCGGGTCGCGGGGACCAGGGTCCAGTTGCCGCAGCGTCCGAATCGAGCGTCAAACGCGAGTCGGTATCCGCTCCACGTCGATCCGGCCAACGGGCAACGCACGTCCCAATCGGAACGTCGTACGATTGACGAAGCGCTTCGATCTCTTCCAGAGAATGTGACTGTGCAGGACGCTCTCTCGTCATCCGCATGACGGACAGGCCTCCGGCTTCGGAGGCAACCGGGCTCCTGACTCCTGGAGGGTATCGATGAGACGCCTTGTCGCGCCGTTCATGACGATGCTGGCGGTGGCGGGCTGCGGACCGCTGATCATGACCCGTCCGGCGGACGTGGACGCGGGTGGATTCGACTGCGTGAGTTCGACGCTGCAACGCCTCGGATACATGATCACGGACGGTGACCGCTCCCTCGGATTCGTGAGAGCGGAACGCACGCGGGGGCTGCTGCGGGAAACCGATGTGCTCGTCGTCAACTACATCGTGGCGGGTACGGTGGACGACGAATCGCAAGATACGATCCAGGTGAGAGTCTCCGACCCGGCTGGACAAGGTCCGAGCAACGAAGGTGTGTCCGACGCCGAGCACCTTCTGGACCGGTGCGGGAAGCTCTGAACCACGGCTCCCCGAATGCGTGAAAGGGAGCGGCCGACCCCATCATTGAGGGTCGCTGCCACCTTGGCCATCCTGTTGGCCGCTACGCTGCACGAAACGGCCGCCGCTCAAGCGCGAGACTCCGTCCCCTCCGGCACCCTCCCTCCCGATCCTGCCCGGGACGCCTACCTGGACGACACCGCACGCGAACTCGTGCTCGGGCTGAAAGCCGCCCGCGACACCGCGCGTCTGACCATCGACGCATACACTGCGCTGATCCGCGAGCGGGCGGGCTTCGAGATGCCCTCCTACCAGCGCAATCGGCCCTGGATGCACGGCGAACGCACCGCGCGCGTACGGTGGTCGCGCGACGAGCCCGCCGTCGTCCACGTTCTTGCGGCACGGTTCCGGCATGCGCTGGTCGATCCCGAAGACTCCGATTTCTTCACCGGGCTGCGGATGGAACGATTCGCGGCCGACCCGCTGGGCGACCCGTTCGCGTTCGGCTTCACGGCCTTCGGGCCGTGGCCGGAGGCCGAAACCACCACTCGCAGCCCGTTGGGGCCGGCTGCCGAGCGCTACTACCAGTTCCGTTCCGGCGATACGACGACCGTCCGGTTGAGCGACGGGAGCACCGTGCGAGCGGTCGCCGTCACGGTGATTCCACGCTACCGCAGCATCCGGCTCGTCTCCGCGATCTTGTGGATCGACGCGGAGTCTTTGGGCCTCGCGCGCGTCGCCTACCGGCTGGCCAAACCCGTCGGCCGCGAGATGACCTGGCGCCTCCGGAGCGGCGGACGCTGGAGTCCGGGACTGCGTATGTACATCGGTCCCCGTGACTCCACCCACGACACACCCGCGCCCGATGCGGCTCCCGATCCGCCCGGGTTCTTCGACCGGCTGGTCAACGGGGCGTTCAACGGCGCGTTGCCCCGCCCGCGGCTGGATATCTCGACGGTAGTCGTGGAGTACGAACTCTGGGAGGCACGCCACTGGCTGCTCCGCAGCGTGACTTGGCGGGGGGACATGGGGGCGATGGAGGGTGTCACGGCCTCCGGGCTCGCGCCGCTCGCCGTTCCCGTGATGATCGACTGGACGCTCGACATCGAGGACATCCGTGAACGCGGCGCGGAAGCCACTCGGGGGACGCCGGCCACGGCCGCAGCGGCGCTTCGACTCTGGCGCCAGGAAGGGGACAGCATCAGCGGGGCGCTCTCGGAAGCGGAACCCGGCGAGATGGTCACGATCACGCCCGCGGACCGGGAGGCGCTGGTCGCGAGCGACCTGCTCCCTCCGACCGTGTGGGAGGAGGAGCGCGGAGTCGACGACGCCACCATCGGGCGGATCGCGGCGGAACTCGCGGGCATCGGCGCTGGCGAAGGAGGCGACCGCACCGAAGCACCCAGCCCCTGGCTGTTCGACGCCCCCGGCAAGACGCTGAGGCTCCTGCGCTACAACCCCGTGGAGCGCGTGTCGGTGGGAACCCGCCTGCAACGCCAGTTCGGGTGGGGACGGGCGGCGTTGACGGCGAGGATCGGAACTGGCGGCGTGGAGCCGCCGGACGTCGACCTCACCCTGCAGCGGAACCACCCCGGCCACACGATGCTCGTCTCCTTCTACCGGTCGTTGCGGCACGGCGAGCCGGGGATAGGCGGCGGAAGGCCCGGCATCTACGCGACGGGGGACCCCGAGGACTTCCATTGGTCGCAGGGCGCGACGGTACGATTCCTGCCGGCGCTTGGTCACCGCAACTGGTTCTCGCTTCGCCTGTTCGCCGAGCAGGACGCCGCCATCTCGAGCGACCTCAAGCGGAACCGGGGCGGGGCGGCCGTCGCATGGGCACCTTGGTGGGGCACGGTGGAGCCGGGATCGTTCGGCGCGGGTGGCCGAGCGAGCGTCCGTGCAACGGCGGGCCACAATCCCCACGTGCGGGCCGTCGTCGAGGGGACGATGGTGATCCCCCTGTCTTCCCGGCTATTCCTCGGAATGCAGGCCGGAACGGCCCGGGTGTGGGGCGATCCGGCCCCGCACGACCTCTGGCAAATCGGTGGTGGGAGCGGCCGGTGGCTCCGGGGCCACGCGGAATCGGTCCGGGGATCGCGAATCCACATGGGCAGAGTCGACCTGCAGCGACGGATCCGCTTCCTCCGCCTCTCCGTGTTCGGCGACTGGGCGTCCGCCGGAGGGCACGATTTCTACGCGGTGGGCGCGGGACTCGTCTTCATGGACGGCTTCCTGCGACTGGACGTGGCCCGCGGCCTGGGGTCGAACGGAAGGGGTGGCGCCGGCCCCGTCCTGAAACTGCATTTCCGCGGCGACGCCTGGTTCTAATGGCCGTCGGCAAAGGCCCTCGCGGCCAGTCGGTTATTCGTCATCAATGCCGAGCCGCTTGGCGAGTTCGTCAACGTCGATGACTTCGCCCTCGCCGCGTTCAACGGAGGCTATGGACTCGCGAAGGTGCCGGGCGTTTGCCGGGGAGCGGAGCACGTGGGCCGTCTCCATCCAGGATGTGAGTTCGTCGGCCGCCACCAGGGCGACCGCTTCCTTGCCGCGCCGACGTATCAGAATCGGCTCGCAATCGTCGACAACCTCGTCCATCAACGCCGCGAGGTGCCGGCGTGCCCTGGAATAGCTGATCTCCCTCATCGTGTCCGACCCCATCCTCCCGTGGTGGCATCCGTAACATTCAAGGGAAGACTACGGGGGCGTGGTGCGTCGTGCCCGGCGACGAGACGCGGGGAGATGTTCTCGTCGAAGAGGAGCTTCACCCGGGCGGGATCGACACGAGCCTGCGCTCACGCGCCGCCGCGAACGCCAGCGCTGCCCGGATGTCTTCGCCAAGGGCCGGATGGGAGATCAAACGTCGCTGTGAGAAGACCTGACCGCCGGCTCAGTAATGATCTCGGGCGGACAGGAAGTAGACTCGCGTGGCCGTCACTTGGTAGATCAAGCGATGCTCGCCGTCGATTCGGCGGGACCACGAGCCGGCGAACTCTCCGCGCAGCGGTTCCGGTTTGCCGAGGCCGTCGAACGGATCCCGCAACGTCGACCGAACGAGTTTGAACACCCGTCGAGCTCGCTTTGGCTTCGTCCGAGTCCAGTACTCCAGATCCCGCAGACATTGAGGCGCCAGGACGGCATCCCGATTGCTCTTCCCGTCAGGCGCCTTCAAGGCCAAGCCGTTGGGCGAGCTCGTCGAGGTCCACGGGCTCTCCCTGCCCACTCTCGACCCATGCGATCGCGTCCCGCAATCGCTGTGCATTCTTCGGTGAGCGGAGCACGTACACCGTCTCCATCCACGAGCTGAGGTCTTCGGCCGCGATCAAAGCGACCGGCTCCTTCCCGCGGCGCCGAATCAGGACCGGTTCGTGCGTGTCGGTGACCTGATCCATCAGCGCGGCGAGGTTCTTGCGGGCCCCCGTGTAGGTGGTCTCCCGGATCATCTCCGACTCCCTCATCCTGTTCGGTATGACTGGTACAGATATCCTGTACCATATTCCCCTGAGTTGGACCAAACCAGTTACCCCTCCCGCGCAGCAAGTTCTCGAACGATCTTGGTACACAGAGATACCGGTTGGCCGACAACGCCGTATCAACACGGCAGGGACGGAGGGATCCATGCGAACCAGGCGGCGGAGACTTGGCGTGTTCGCGGCGCTCGTGTTCTCGGCGTGCGCGGACGGTGAGCCCGACCGGCTGCCGCCGCCGAGCGATGAGTGGACGTACTACGGCGGGCAGAATTCCTTCAACCGGTATTCCCCGCTCACACAGATCGACCGCGAGAACGTCGAGGCCGTGCAGGTCGTGTGGCGGCGGCCGGCCGTCGACGCGGCGCTGACGGACGAGTTCCCGGACCTGAACGTCAACAGCTACCTGCGCGGGACGCCCGTCCTCGTCGACGGGACGCTGTATGCCCCCAACGGCGTCGGCCTCGTGGAGGCCTTCGATCCCGGGACGGGCGAGACGCGCTGGATTCAGCGGCCCGAGTCGGAGGAGGACGCGCGCGGGCGGAGTTTCCGCGGCGTCGCCTACTGGCGCGGCTCCGGTGCGGGTAGCGGGGGCTCCGACGGCGGCGGTGGCGCCGGCGGAGATGGCGATGACGGCGAATCCGCCGGAAGGATCATCTCGGTGCGTGGCGCCTCCATGTACGCGCTCCACGCCCGGACCGGAGACCCCATCGTGTCGTTTGGAGACGGAGGACGGGTAGACCTGCAGCTTCCGGCCGGGGGGCGGTACGGCTGGAGTTCCGGGCCGATCGTGGTCGGAGACGTCATCGTCCTGGCGGGGACGGTGGATGGGGCCGGGGACGGAGGCACGGAATGGCGGGGGAGCGTGCGGGAGGACATCCGCGGCTTCGACGCCCGCACGGGCCGCCTCCTGTGGACGTTCCACGTGATCCCGGAGGAGGGGGAGTTCGGGGCGGACACGTGGGGCGCCGGCTCGCTCGCGGAGTCCGGCGACCTCGGCTCGTGGTGCTGCCTGAGTGCGGACGATGAACTCGGCTACGTCTACGTGCCGCTCTCGGCGCCGACCTCCGCCTACTACGGGGGGCACCGGCCCGGCGACAACCTGTTCTCGAACAGCCTCGTGGCGCTCGACGCGGCGACGGGCGAGCGGGTGTGGCACTTCCAGATGGTGCACCACGACATCTGGGAGTACGACACCGTGGGCCCGCCGGTGCTGGGCCGGATTCACGTGGACGGGCGCCCCATCGACGCGGTGATGCAGGCGAGCAAGACGGCCTTCCTCTACACCTTCGACCGGCGGACCGGGGAGCCCGTGTGGCCGATCGAGGAGGTGGACGTGCCGCAGTCGACGGTGCCGGGCGAGGCGACCTCGCCGACGCAGCCGATTCCGAGCCGGCCGCCCGCTTTCGACCGCCAGGGGGTGACGCCGGAAGACCTGATCGACTTCACGCCGGAGATCCGCGAGCGGGCGCTGGCGCTCGCCGACTCGCTCATCATGGGTCCGCTGTTCACGCCGCCGAACCAGGACGGGACGGTGGAGGGGAAGATCGGGACCTATGTCATCCCCGGCGCCTGGGGGGCGGGGAACTGGAACACCGGCGCGTTCGACCCCGAGACGGGAGTCTACTACGCGGTGTCCCACACCCTCCCCAATGTCTGGAGCCTGTCGGAAATCTCCGAACCGGACGAGATGGATTACGGGACGCAGGGCGGGTGGCCGCGGGCCGAGATCGAGGGCCTGCCGCTCGTGAAACCGCCGTGGGGACGGATCACGGCGATCGACATGAACCGGGGCGAACACCTCTGGATGGCGGCCAACGGCGACGGGGCGAACGACCATCCGCTGCTCGAGGGTCTGGATCTTCCGCCGCTGGGGAACGCGAACCGGCCCGCGCCGCTCGTCACGGGGTCGCTGCTCTTCATCGGCGAGGGGAGCGATGCCGTGATCGGGACGCCGAACACGCACTGGGGGACGACCTTCCGGGCCTACGACAAGGCGACGGGCGACGTGGTGTGGGAGACGGAACTCCCGTCGGGGACGACGGGCGGGCCGATGACGTACCTGCACGAGGGGAAGCAGTACATCGTCGTCGCGGTCGGGGGCAGCGATCAGCCGGCCGAGTACGTCGCGCTGGGCCTGCCGTGAGCCGCGCCACAGCGGGTGCCGCGGAGGCGGACGGGTGAACGATCTGTGGTCGAGGGCGGGGGCCGTGGCCGCGCGGACCCCGGAGTCGCGCAATCGGTACGTGGACTTTCTGCGCGCCCTCTCGATCGGGGCCGTGGTGCTGGGCCACTGGATACAGGCGGCGCCGTACACGGGCGGGGGGGAGATCACGCTCTCGAACGCGCTCGAGTACCAGCCCTGGACCCGGTGGCTCACGTGGGTCTTTCAGGTGATGCCGATCTTCTTCCTCGTCGGCGGCTACTCGAACGGCGTCTCGTGGCGGTCGGCCAGCGAGAAGGGGAAGAGTTACGCAGAGTGGCTGGAGGCGCGCCTCCGGCGCCTCCTGGGTCCGGTCCTCGCGCTGCTCGCCGTGTGGCTGCTGCTCGGCATCGGCATGGGACTGGGCGGTGTCGACGCGGGGCTCGTGGGCGGCCTGTCGCAGATGGCGCTGATCCCGACCTGGTTCCTCGCCGTCTACATCATGGTCGTGCTCGTCGTGCCTCTGACGTACGCGGCTTGGCGGCGCTACGGGCTGTGGTCGTTCTGGGCGCTCTTGGCCGCGGCCGTCGTCGACGACGTCCTCTTCCTTGCCGCCGGCCTCACGGTCGTGGGCTGGGCCAACTACGCCTTCATCTGGGTCGCCGTCCACCAGTTGGGGTACGCGTGGCGCGACGGATACACGGCGGGGCTGCGGAAGGGCGCGGCGTGGGCCGCGCTCGGCGCCGCCGCGCTGGTCGGGATGGTCATGTTCGGGCCGTACCCGGTCGGCATGGTGAGCGTCCCCGGCGACGAAATCAGCAACTCGCTGCCGCCGAAGCTGCCGATGCTGGCGCTCGCGCTCGTGCACACGGGGCTGCTGCTCTCGATCGAGGGTCCGATGCGGCGCTGGCTCGATCGCGCCGTGCCGTGGACCGCGACGGTGCTCGTCAACGGGATGATCATGACGATCTTCCTCTGGCACCTGACGGCCGCGACGCTGGTCGTCGGCGCGGCGCTGCTGCTGGGTGCGGGCCTCGGCGTCGACCCCGCCTCCGGAGGGTGGTGGGCCGTCCGGCCGCTGTGGCTCGCCGTGTACGCGCTGGCGCTCGTCCCCTGCGTGATCGCCTTCGGGCGGCTGGAGCGCAGCGGGGGCGGGGGGCGGTCCCGTCCGGGCTGGCTGCTCGCGGGCGGAGCGGTCGTGGCCTGCGCCGGGCTGGCGCTGCTCGCCCTCGGCGGCATCGCGGCGGACGGCGCCGGGCCGCTCGGTCTCAGGCTGTGGGTGCTGGCTCTCCCCTTCGCCGGGGCGGCGCTGGCCGGCGTGGCCCCGCTCGTAAGATCGCCGGCGGGCTGAGCCACGCCGAGATGGTCTTTCACGAACGATGGACATAAGCGGTTTCCGGTGGAGGTGAAGATGCGTGCCCGATTGCTCCCGTTCCTGATCTCCGGCCTGCTGGCCACGCCCGGGCTCGCCGCGGCCCAGACCCTCCCGGCGCCGGGGTTCGCGGCGTCCGGGTTCGCGGCGTCCATCGCGCTCATGGGGGACGATGTGCTCGTCGCCCGCAACGGCGCCGAGACCCGGCTTCCCACCTACCCGGAGGCGGGCGCCGTGTACGTGTACCGGCGGGGCGGCGACGTGGCCTGGGCCGTGGCCGAAACACTGCGGCCCGGGGCGGGGGCGGTGGGCGACCAGTTCGGCACCGATATCGCCTGGGCCGGCGAGCGGCTCCTCATCGGCGCCCCCGGGGCGGAGGAGCGGCGCGGCCGCGCCTACCTGTTCGAGCGCCGGGGAGGGCACTGGGCCGAGCGCGCGGCGCTGGACCCGGCGGCCGAGCCGCGCGCCGGCGCGGGGAGCGCGGTCGCGATCACGGCCGACGCCGCCTTCCTCGGCGCGCCGGGCGGACTCGGCGATCTGCCGCGCTTCGGCCAACCGGCGCCCGCGCAGCCTGGCGCCGTCCATGTCTACGCCGTGGGGCCGGACGGCGAGGCCACCCCGGCCGGCCGTCTCACAAGCCCGTCGCCCGAGGGGTCGGACCGCTTCGGGGCGGCCTTGGTCGCCCGCGGTGACCTGCTCGTCGTGGGCGCGCCCGGCAGCGATGGCGGCCGCGGCGCCGTGTACCGCTTCGAGCGCGACGGTGACGCCTGGCGCCCCGCCGGCACGTTCGTGCTCGAGGGCCTCGCCGCCGGCGCCCGCTTCGGCGCGTCGCTCGCCCTGGCGGGCAACACGCTGTTCGCCGGCGCGCCCGGCCAGGCGGGCGGGGGCGTCGTCGCCGCGTTCGACGTGGGCGAGCCCGCGGGAGCGCCGCGACTCGTGAGCCCGCCCGACGAGTCCGGCGCGGCCGGCTTCGGAACCTCGCTGGCCGGCGGCGGCGGGGTGCTCTGGGTCGGAGCGCCCGCGACGGCCGGAGGGACCGGGGCGACGTACGTCTTCGACGGGGCTTCGCTCGACCACCTCCAGTCCGTCGACTCGGCGCCGTTCGGTCCCGGGGCCGCCTTCGGATCCAGCCTCGGAGTCGGGCCGGAGATGGCCGTGGTCGGCGCGGGCCAGGCCGACCTCAGGCTCGGCGCGGCCGCGATCCTCGAACGCGGCGGCCCCGACGGCGCCTGGGCGACAGCGTCCACGCTGCGGGATCCCGAGCGGCCGAACATGACCGCCGTCTCGGGCGAGACCGTGAGTTGCCAGGACGGGACGGCCCTCGACTACACGTGCGCGGACGTGGATCTCGTGGCCTTCCTCCCCCTCGCGGAACTTGGGGCAGGTCCAACGTCGATCGCGAACGACATCTGGGGCTGGACCGATCCCCAAACCGGCCGCGAATACGTCCTTCTCGGGAAGTCCAACGGCACATCCTTCGTCGACATTACGGACCCCAACGCCCCGGTCTACGTCGGCGAACTCCCGCTCACCGAGGGTGGCGTCGAGAACCTGTGGCGCGACATCAAGACCTACGCGGACCACGCCTTCATCGTGGCGGACAACGCCGGCGCCCACGGCGTCCAGATCTTCGACCTCACGCAGTTGCGCGACGTTCGCGATCCGCCGGTCAGGTTCGAGGAGACGGCCCACTACGACGGCGTGTTCAGTTCGCACAATATCGTGATCAACGAGGAGACCGGGTTCGCGCACGCCGTCGGCAGCAGCGGCGGCGGCGAGGCGTGTGGCGGCGGCCTGCACATGATCGACATCCGCGATCCCCGGAACCCCCGCTTCGCCGGCTGTTTCGCGGACCCCGACATCGGCGGCTTCCTCGGCGGCGGCTACACGCACGACGCCCAGTGCGTGATCTACGACGGACCCGACGAGGACTACGTCGGACGGGAGATCTGTTTCCACGCCTCGATCGATGCGCTCGGCATCTCCGACATCACCGACAAGGAGAATCCCGTCGCGCTGGCGAGCGCGAACTACCCGGGCGCCGTCGCCGCCCACCAGGGGTGGCTCACGGAGGACCACCGCTACTTCTTCCTCGGCGACGAACTCGATGAGGAAGGGGGCACCGTCGAGCACACGCGGACGCTCGTGTGGGACGTGGTGGAACTCGACGATCCGGTGCTGGCGACCGAGTACTTCGCGGAGACCCGCTCGATCGACCACAACCAGTACGTCCGCGGCGACTTTCTCTACCAGTCCAACCTGCTTGGCGGACTCCGCATCCTCGACGTCAGCGACCCGGAGCACCCGGTCGAGGTGGCCTTCTTCGACACCGTCCCGACGGACGATGACCAGACGGCCTTCGGTGGCACGTGGAGCAACTATCCGTACTTCGAGAGCGGCGTGATCGCGGTGTCGAGCTGGAACGAGGGCCTGTTCCTGCTGAGGAAGCGTCAACCCGTCCTGGTCCCGTGACCACGCCGTTCGGGCCGTCCGGCGCGGCTGGCGCTGCTAGCCCTCGCTGGTAAATTAAATGGACTGTGCCGGGCAGCGATCACCCATGGATGAGGATTTCAAGGATGGAAGCACGTAGTTCCGGCGCATCGGTACCCATGAGCGGGCGGGTGGTCGAGCCATCCATCGCGAACGCGCTCCCGCACTTCGTTCCGCTCCTCATCTTTCCGCTCGTCATCTGCGCTGCCATGTACGGTGGCTGGTGGACCGCGGGTCCGTTCGTCTTCTCCATGCTTGCGGACCGGTTCGACAAGCTCTTCGGCCTCGAGGAGCGGAACATGGATCCGGCCACGACCCGCGAGAGCCAGTTGTTCCTGTACAAGCTCTCGCTCTGGGTGTGGGCGGCGTTGTGGCCGCTGACGTTCGTATTCGCGCTGTGGCAGATGCTCGTCGCGGACCACCTGTCCGCCTGGGAAGTCATGCTGGTGGCCGGCATGCTGCTCCTCGCGGCGCAGACCGTCTTCATCGTGGGTCACGAACTGGTGCATCGGCGCGCGCTGTGGGAACGCCGGCTCGGCGAGTTCCTGCTGGCGTCCGTTTCGTACCCGCACTACGCGACCGAGCACGTCTACATTCATCACCCCCGCGTGTGCACGCCCCTGGACCCCGGGTCCGCGCCGAAGGGCGTGAGCTTCTGGCAGTACCTTCCACAGGAGGTCATGAACAACCTGGTGGGTGCCTGGCGGTTCGAACGCCGCCGGCTGACGCGCCGTCACCTGCCGCTATGGCACCACACGAACGCGTTCTGGCGCTACATCGTGGAAATCGGCGTGTGGTACGGGCTGATCTACTGGATGGGCGGCCCCCTGGCGGTGCTGATCTACGTCGCGCTTTGCGGCAGCGTGGTCTTCTCGATGAAGATCAGCAACTACGTGCAGCATTACGCACTGCGGCGCATCCGCATGCCGACGGGCAGGTTCGAGCCGGTCAAGCCGAGGCACGCCTGGAGTGCGGCCTACAAGTTCACGAACTGGCTGTACTACAACATGCAGCGCCACGCGGACCACCACACGTCCAACCGCCGCTATCCGCTCCTGCAGCATCACGGCGAAGCGGCTTCCCCGCAGCTGCCGGGCAGCTACATCCAGATGAACGGTCTTGCCCTCTTCCCCGGGCGGTGGTTCGAGACGATGGATCCTCTGGTCGATCGTCAGCGCGCCCAGTTCTATCCCCAGATCGACGACTGGAGCGCCTACGACAGCCGCGCGTTCGCGGCGCGCCCCGACGCGTTCGATGTCATCGCGGAGATCCACGCTGCCGCCCCGCGCCTGGCGGGGTGGATCAACCGCTCGCCGAGACTGCTCGACAGGCTGCGTGAGCGGGAATTCACGGATCTGGAACTGCCGGAGGGTTTTCTGTCCGACCCGGAATCCGAGTCGATCGCCCGTCGCGGCCTGGCGCGCCTCTACTGGACGCACGAACTCACCGTTTCCGAGATGAAGGAGCAGCTCGCCGACATCCCCGTGCAGGACAGCGGCGAGGCGGTGGAGGTGGCGCTGGAGTGGTCGAACGGGAAGGCCTTCCAGATCGCCGTGCATACGATGCGCGGCAGCCTTTCGATGAGCGAGGCCGGCATGGCGCTGTCGCGCGTCGCCGAGGCCTCCATCGCCACCGTCCTGTCCGCCGTGGAGGAGGACTTCGCCGACCGCGGCGTCCCGCGCACGAGCGGCGGCGTGGCGGTCGCCGTTCTCGGGCCTCTGGCCGGTGGACAGGCAATGCCGGGCGCGGAGCTTGATGTCCGGTTCGTGTGCGATGGCGGCCCGGCCAGGTACTACGAAGCGCTGTGCCGCCGTTTCCGCAAGGCACTCCGTGCGCTGTCGCGCAACAACCTGCTGCTGGCGCCGGTCCCGCGCGGCGGCATCGGCGAACTCGGTTCTCTCGATGCGTTCCGGGACCGGCTCCGGAACTCCGATTCGAGCGACGAGCTTGTGGCACTCGCGCGGGCGCGCTGCGTGTTCGTGTCCGGCGACGGTGAAACCGGGGAGCGATTCCGGCAAGCGCTGCGAGATGCTCTCGGCACGCGTGGAGCCCGTGAGGTCCTGATGGCCGCACTGCGCGAAACCGCCGCGAGCGAAGTCGAGCCGGACCTGCTCTCGGTCGCCGACATGCCGGGCGGCCTTCGGGATCTCGAGCGCGCCGCTCTGGCCCTGCAATGGGCGCCCGGCGGCGATGCGTCGGACATGCTGAACGGCGACCCGGCCTCGGTCTTCCGGGCCGCGGGCCGCCGCGGGCTGGTCGCCGAGGGCGCCGCGGAGCGGCTGGCGGAAACCGTGACGCTGTGGCGGAACCTGCACGGCTCACTGCGGCTCATCGCCGACGATGCGTTCGCCGTCGAGGCGGCCACCTCCACCGTCAAGACCGTGATCGCCGAAGCGTGCGGACTGGATGACTTCGGCGCGCTCGCCGCGACGATCCGCGATACCGCATCCCGGGCCGTCGCCGACATCGACGCGCTCGCACATGGACCGCACCGCCCAGCCGACCGGCCGTAGAGATCCCGCATAGCATGAGCCGCAGCGACGGGCGCCGCGGCCCGATCGCCTACATGGCGAAGAACGGCACCGCGGTCAACGTCGTCATGGTCGTCCTGCTCGTCGGGGGCCTGCACGCGGCGTTCGGTCTCGTGCAGGAGGTGGTCCCCGACGTCTCCCTGGACCGCGTCCAGGTCCTCGTCCCCTACCCGGGCGCCTCTCCGGAGGAGATCGAGGAGTCGATCGTCCGCCGGGTCGAGGAGCAGATTCGCGGCGTGGAGGGCCTCGAACGCGTGACCGCGATCGCCTCCGAGGGGCTCGCGTCGGTCATCGCCGAGTTCAAGGCCGGGACGGACATCAACCGTGCGCTCAACGAGGTCAAGGCGGAGGTGGATCGCATCCCGACGTTCCCGGCGGACGCGGAACGCCCGGAAGTGCGCGAGATCACGAGCCGGCAGCGCTTCATGCGCCTCCTCGTCCATGGCGACGTGCCGGAGCGCACGCTCAAGGAGCTTGCGTACGGGATCGAAGAGGGAATCTCGGCGCTGCCCCAGGTGTCCCTTGCCGGTACGAGCGGAACTCGCCCGTACGAGATATCGGTCGAGATCCCCCAGCGGACGCTTCGCTCTCTGGGCCTTACCCTGGAGGACATCGCGCGCGCGGTGCGGCAGGGTTCGCTGGAACTCTCCGCCGGCAAGGTGTCCGCCGGCGGGGACGAGATACTCGTCCGCACCCTGGGACGGGGGTACGTACAGGCGGACTTCGAGGACATCATCGTCCTCGCCCGTCCAGACGGAACGGCGGTCCGCGTGGGCGATATCGCGACGGTCCGCGACGGCTTCGCGGACACCGAACTGCGCGTGCGCTACAACGGCCGCCCGGCGGCCCGCGTGGACGTGTACCGGACGTCCGACGAACAGCTGCTGGGCATCAGCGCGGCGGTGCAGGACTACCTGGCGGCGGACGTCCGGCCGAGCCTGCCCGCGGGCGTGGACGTCGCGGTCTGGAGCGACGACGCCGAGCTGGTGGGCGGGCGGCTGGGCCTCATGGTGAAGAACGGGCTGCTCGGGCTGCTCCTCGTCTTCATCGCCCTCACGCTGTTCCTGGAGATCCGGCTCGCGCTGTGGGTGGCCGTGGGTCTGGCCGTCTCCTTCACGGGAACGTTCCTCGCAATGGATTTCCTGGGCCTGTCCATCAACATGTTCTCGCTGATGGGTCTCATCCTCGCGCTGGGGATCGTCGTCGACGACGCGATCGTGGTGGGGGAGAGCGTCCATTCGGAGCGGGAGAAAGGCGCCGGCGGGCTGGCGGCCGCGATACGCGGGACGAGACAGGTGAGCCGTCCCGTCATCTTCTCGGTCCTCACTACGATCGTTGCGTTCTCCACCCTGCTGACCGTGCCCGGCCCGCAGGGCAGACTGGGGCGCGCCATCCCCATCGTCGTCATCTCCGTCCTCCTCATTTCGCTGCTCGAGTCGCTGCTGATCCTGCCCAACCACCTCTCGCACTTGCCCGCGCCCGGCCAGCCCGCTCGCCATCGGGCCGCCGAACTCCTGCGCCGGATCCGGGAACGCGTGGACATCCTCGTCATGCGCTTCGTGGACGGGCCGCTCGACCGCGGGTTGCGTCTGGCCACCGGGCAGCCGGTCGTCGTGCTCGCTTCGGCAGCGGGGCTGCTGGTCCTGTCGTCCGCTCTTGTGCTCTCGGGCATCGTCCCGAGCCGGTTCATCATCCCGCTGGAGGGCGACATCGTCTCCGCCAGTCTGCAGCTGCCCACCGGCACGCCGGGCGAACAGACGGACAATGTGGCCGACCGCATCGAGGCCGCCGGACACCGCGCCGTGGCGCGCATTGCGTCGGAGAGGGGAACGGCGGCCGGCGCTCTTCCACTCGAGGTTGCCGTAGCGGCCACGGTGGGTCAGTCGGCCGAACTCTTCGATCCCCTGGCCGGCGACGCGTTCCAGTCGCCTCGCGGCCACCTCGCGACCATCCAGTTCAAGCTCATCGACTGGGAACGCCACGGCATCTCCGCATCCACGCTCGAGCGGGCGTGGCGGGAGGAGGTCGGCGTGGTCCCCGAGGCGAAGGCGCTCTCGATTACGTCCAGCATCGTGGGCGGAGACCTCCCCGTCCACTACGATCTCTCGCATCCCGACCCGGTCCGCCTGCGGTCGATCGCCGACGACGTCGTCGCGGAACTCGCCGGCGTCGATGGCGTCTTCGACGTTCGGACCAACCTGGACGAAGGGTTCGGCGAACTTCAGCTCGAACTCGACCCGGCTGCCCGCACGCTCGACCTGACCGTGGATGAATTCGCCCGGCAGGTGAGATCCGCCTTCTTCGGCGTCGAGGCGCTCAGGGTGCCACGGGGTCGTGAAGACGTGCGGGTCTACGTGCGGCTTCCGGAAGACGAGCGGAACTCCGCGGTCGACATCGAAAGATACATGGTGCCGACGCCGGGCGGCGGCGAGGTGGCGCTGGGACAGATTGCGTCGGCGGGTTTCGTGCGGTCTCCCTCGGCCATCCATCGGATCGACGGGCGCCGCGCCGTCACGGTTACGGCGGACGTGGACGCGGTGAACGCGACGGGCCGAGAGGTGGATGATCGCCTGGAGGGGGGATTCTTCGCGGCCCTCGAAGCCGGGGATCCCGCCTTCCACTACGCCTTCGGCGGCCAACGCAGGCAGCAGGACAACGCCAATGCAGCCTTGGCCAGATCGGGATTTCTCGCCCTGCTCATCATGTATGCGCTGATGGCGATCCCGTTCGGATCCTGGCTTCAGCCGCTCATCGTGCTCGCCGCCATACCCCTCGGGGCCATCGGCGCGCTGGCGGGACACATGCTGCTGGGCCTCGACCTCAGCATCTGGTCGCAGCAGGGGCTGATCGGGGTGGGCGGCGTCGTCATCAACGACTCGATCGTGATGGTCAAGTTCATGAACGACTTCAGGGACTCCGGCATGGAGCCTCGAGAAGCCATCATCGCCGGATCCAGGATCCGCTTCCGGGCCATACTCCTGACGTCGCTGACCACGTTCCTCGGCGTGGCCCCGCTGGTGTTCGAGACGAGCACGCACGCCCGGCACCTTGTCCCGCTGGCGACATCGGTCGGATTCGGCGTCCTCGTCGCCACTTTCCTTCTTCTGCTCGTCGTGCCGGCGCTCGCGACGGTACAGCACAATGCCGGAGAACGCTTCCGCCGCGCGCTGGCGCGAGGAAGGCGTCGTTCTCCGCGCTGACTCTGACCTGACCGCGCCGCGTTCCGCTTCGGAGGTCGGCCGTCAGGCCACCTGCCGGCGCACCAGGTCCTGGAATGCGCCCGGGGTGGCCGCCAGCTCCTCGAACGAACCTTCCTGCACGATCTTGCCCCTCTGCAGCACGAAAATCCGGTCTGCCTGACGCAGCGTGGACAGGCGATGCGCGACCACGATCCGTGTCGACGTGAGACGCGCCAGGTTGTCCAGGACCCGGGACTGGGTTTCGTTGTCCAGCCAGTTCGTGGCTTCGTCGAGCAGCAGGATGCGGGGATTGTCGATCAGTGCGTGGGCGATCCGAATGCGCTGGCTTTCGCCCCCTGATGTGACGGCGGCGCCCGCGCCCACCGGCGTCAGCATGCCCATCGGCATCGCCGCGATCTCCCGGTCCACGGCGGCGAGCTCCGCCGCCCGCCAGGCATCCTCCGCCGTGACGCCGTCGTGGTCTCCGACGATGTTGTCCCACAGATCCTGCGGGTGGAGCCGCACAAGTTGCGGCACCACGCCGATATGCCGGCGCACCTCCTTCAGGTCGAGGTGTCGCAGGTCGCGGCCATCGAAGTAGACCGATCCGCCCGATGGCCGTTCCAGTCCGAGCGCAAGCCGGAAGAGTGTGCTCTTGCCGGCCCCGGACTCGCCGGCGATCGCGACGAACTCGCCCGCGCGGGCCCGAATCGATACGTCATCGAGAATCAGCGGCCCGTCGGCGTCGTAACGGAACGAGACGTGGTCGAAGGCCACATCGCCGCCCAGCGCGTCCACGGATTCCCCTACGGCGCCCGTCTCCGGAATCTCGGCCAGTAGCGGCCGGATCTGATTGAACGCAGGCACGATGGTGGCCAATGCGCTGAACGATTCCCCCAGCCGGTTCACCGCTGCCTGGTAGAGCAGGAACAGCACGTAGACGACGATGAAGTCGCCGACCGCGACGGAGTTCGGGCCCGACAGCGTCATGGCCAGGATCAGCATCGCCGCAGCCAGCAGCGGCAGCGCGGCTCCGAACGCCCGCAGGTGCGTCTCGACCGCGCCGTGTTCCAGTTCCGCGCGCTTCTGCTTGCGGTACTCCCGCGCCCAAACCGCGAAGCCCGACCCCTCGGCGCCGTCCACGCGCAGCTTGGAGATGCCGTTGATCAACTGGAACAGTCGCCCCGCCAGACGCCGAACGGCCTTCAGTCTGCGAGCCTGGGGGGCAATCTGCCGCATTCCGAGCGCGACCGTCGCGAGCAGGGACAACAGCCCGAAGGCCGCCGCCAGCGCTCCGAGAACGGCATCGCGGGAAGCAATGACGACAAACGCCGGCGCAAGAAAGACGATCGACAACACGCCGTTTCCGATCACGCCCTGCGCCGCGTCGCGCAGATTCTGGAATGTCGTGCCCCGCGTCGCCAGGTCGCTGGCCGGATATCGGCGCAGGACGCTCGCCGGCAGGCGCAGCAATCGGTCCCAGAACGCGGCTTCCATCCGGGAGGTGACGCGGCCTTCGATGCGCATCAGCGTCATACCCTGAAGGACGTGCAGCAGCGCACGGACAATGGCGAATGCCGCCACCGCCGCCGCGGCGCCGTACAGCAGGCCGACATCGTCGACCGGAATCACCTCGTCCGCGACGAAGCCGATCGCCACGGCAGGCAACAACATGACGAGACCCCCGAGCAATCCGGTCGCCAGGGCGCGCGCCAGATCGGCGCCCAACCCCTTCCTCGCGACGCTCCACAGGTCTCGCCAGCCGGCGACCGCGGACGGCAGCGGGGCGTAGAACAGCCAGGCTTCCGGGCGCAGCGACGCGGCGCGGGCAGCCGTAATCCGCCGTTTGCGCCCGGAGGCGGGATCGATTTCCCGGTAGTTGCCCAGTACGCCGGGCAACAGCGCCACGGGCCTGCCATCCTCGGCCCGAAACGCCAGCAGGGCGCCGCTGTCGCCGGTCCACCAACGATCCTCCGGGGCGAGCCGCACTCGCCGGCCGCGTACTCCGGACGCACTGAGTACCTTGGCGAGGGTCGCGGCGCCGGTGAGGGGCTCCGTTGCCTGTCCCCCCGCCTGTCGCGCGGCCGTCGGACGCCGGAATACGATTCCGGCGTGCCGGCCGATGACCTTCAGAACATCGTGCAGCGCCGAGTCGTCCGTCGCCTCGTCCTGATCCTGCACGCCGTACAGATCGAAGAGACGGCGGCGAGCCTCTTCCTCGTCGCCGTGGCGGCTGATGACCCGCGCCCGCGCCAGGTTCGCCTGGTCGACGACCGCAATCTGACGGTTCAGCCGCTCGAGCGAGAACGCGACCTGGTTGAAAGCGCTCAAGGCCGGCAGCAGCAGTTTGCGCTCGGCAAGATCCGCGGAGGATGCGGTGGAGACCTGCACCTCGTGCGTCAGGCTCAACCAGGTGGCGGGCGTAAGCGGCAGCGGGTGCCCGGCCGCAACGGGGTCCGTCGCGCCTTGGGCGGGGTCGATCAAGCCCATGAACAGACCCGCATTGGGCGGCAACTCGGCAATCCACACCACTCCGCGGCGCGCGGCGAGCGTGCCGCCCCTCGCCGTCGGGGCTTCGCCCGATTCGAGGAGCGCATCCGTCCGGGGCTGATGGATGACGTCGCGCACCAGCATCGCCGCGATGTCCACGAGCCAGGCATCGACCTGCTCGGCCAGTTCCGTGCCGGGAATCTCGCCAAGCCGGGCGACGGGAAGACGCCGCAGCACGGTGCCCGGCAATCCCTTGGCGATCACCCCCAGGGAGGTGACGTCTTCCTGCGGCGCGGCGCCGGGCAGGAGGCGGCCCGCGCTGGCGCGCAGCATGTGCTGCGGCGCGGATTGCTCCACCCCATCCTGCCGCTCGACGAGGAACAGGTCGACCGCGCCGGATTCGATGAACCAGGCGAATCCGTGATCGCTCATGTCGACGGGCAGATTGCCGGCGCAAGGCACCGCGGTTCCCCATTCACCCGCCGCCTGGGTGAGCGTGCTGCTCCCCGGCGCGCTCATCCGCCCCACTCCGCCCGCACGAGGCGATGATACAACCCGCCCGTGTCCGCCATCAGCTCATCGTGTCCGCCGCGTTGCACCTCCATGCCCTGGTCCATCACGATGATCTGGTCGCAGTCGCGAACCGTGCTCAGCCGGTGCGCGACGATCAGGCAGCTCACGCCGCGGCGGCGCAGGGCGTCGTCGACCTCTGCTTCCGTCGCGGCGTCCAGGGCGCTCGTCGCCTCGTCGAGGATGAGGACCGTCGGGTTCCCGACCAGCGCGCGGGCGATCTCGAGGCGCTGCCGCTGTCCGCCGCTGAAGTTGCCCCCGTCCTCGTCGACCTGTGTCGCGTAGCCGAGGGGACGATTGAGGATCTCGCCGTGAATGGCGGCGTCGCGGGCTGCGGCCACCACGTCATCGTCGAGCACCGCGGGGTTCCAAAGCGTGAGGTTGTCGCGCACCGTGGTGGAGAAGAGGACGATGTGCTGGTCCACCATCGACAGGGATCGCGACAGCACTTCGTCCGGAACCTCGTGTCGGGGCCGTCCGTCGAACAGGATCTCCCCCGACCAGGGGTGCAGGACGCCCGCGACCAGGCGGGACAGCGTCGATTTTCCCGACCCGCTCGGACCCACCACCGCGATCCGCTGCCCGGGTTCGAAGGTGAGGTTGAAGTCGCTGATCAGCGGGGGACGGCTCCGGTTGTAGCCGAAGGTGACCTCGCGGAGTTCCACGTGTCCCGTCAACCGCAAGCGCCCGTTGAAGGTGGCAATCGCCTGGGATACTCCGCCGCGGCGCGCCAGACCCGCATCTTCCGGCGTGTCCGTGATGTCGTCGAGGCGCTGCATATCGGTCAGCAGCGTCTGGCGGTCGTGGGCAAATTCGACAAAGCGTCCGATCGGCTCCAGGAACATGGTCGCCACGAGGTAGAACGCCAGCAACGCGCCCAGCGTCAGTTCGCCGGACATGACCTGCGTCGCGCCGAACGCCAGCACCGCGGCGCTGCCGAGCATGGTGAAGAGGTCGGGCGCTGCGGCGATGAGGTTGCTCTGCTCGGAGTATCGCTGACGCACCTCCAGTTCGCGGGCCTGGTGGCCGCTCCAGCGGGCGAACATTCGGTCTTCCGCAGCCGTCATGCGCAGAGTGTCCACCTGATTCAGCATTAGCGTGCCGATGCCCGTCAGCAGTCCCTGCTCGCGACGCAAGGCGTACGCCTCGTCCGACCGGATGCGCGCGATCGGGCGCAGGAGCAACGCGTTCAACAGCGCCAGAGTCAGGATGATCAGGGCCAGCGGCAGGTCGTACGCCACCATGACGGCGAGGAATACGGTGCTCATGGCGATGTCGATCAGTACGCCGAGAAACCGTTCGGACAGATCCTTCGCGATTCTGTCGATGGACAGGATGCGGGAAGTCAGTTCGCCGACGAGCCGGTGGCTGAAATACTCCACCGGGAGCCGCAGCAGGTGCGATACGCAACGGTTGCCGAAGACGACCGAAATGCGGACTGCCAGACGCCGCAGGAACCACTGCTTCAGCCAGGCGAGGCCATACACCAGGCAACCGGCCGTCGCCAGCGCCCCGGCCATGAGGAATCCCCAGGGTTCGTTTTCCCCCACCACTCGGTCGACGAACAGCGCTGCCGCGAACGGCACCGCCAGGGCCAGCAGGGCCAGCATCAGTCCGCAGACGATGGCGTAGACCAGCCCGCCCCAGGCGCCGCTCAACCAGTGGGGGAGGCGCTGCAACAGGTTGGTCGGGGCGCCGCCGGGCTGAAATTCCGGGCCCGAACGAAACTGCAGCGCAACCCCCGTGAACCCCCGGGCGAACTCCTGCGCGGATAGCTTCCGGCGGCCCGTAGCGGGGTCGTTCAGATAGAACCACTTGCGGTCGAATCCCTCGAGGACGACGAAGTGGTTGAATTCCCAGAACAGAATGATCGGCAGCGGCATCTGCCGGAGCCGGTTCAACTCCACGCTCCAACCCGAGCACTCGAGGCCGTAGTGCTCGGCGGCCCGCTTCAGGCCGGCGGCCGTGGATCCGTCCCGGCCGACTTCGCATCTGCCGCGCAATTCCGTCAACGGCACCCATCGTCCGAAATGGGCCAGCACGCTGCCCAGGCAGGCCGCGCCGCACTCCGTCGCGTGGGTCTGCAGAAGAAGGGGCGTCACTACCCGCCGACGTTTGCCGGCGGGCGGCTGGCGGCGTCGCGATGCGTCTTCTGTGCCGCGAGGCGCCATGTCAGGCCGATCCGAGGCCGAGGAGCGAAGCCAGCGAGGTTCGGCCGAGCACGATCCGGATGCGGCATGGCGTCCCGTCACGAAGGGCCGGATCGGACTCCGCTTCGAGGTCGAGTTCGATTCGCCGCGCGGACCCCGCGGACGTTGCCGGCAACTCCGGGAGCCCGGTCGGCGACGGTCCGGCGGCTTCGGCACGTACCGTCCCCTCCAGCCGCCGCGTCCCGCCGTCCGGCAGCTGAATCTCGACCGACGCGCGCATGCCGGGACGCAGGCGTTGCGCCACGCGCGAAGTGACGGACGCTGTCACCCGAAAGCGACCATCCCCGGCGTCCCGGAGCTGGGCGACCGCGGCCCCGGCGGGAAGGTATTCCCCCGGAGCGGAGCGCAGCGACATGACTTCGCCTCCCGTCCGGCTGACGAGGAGTTCGCGGACGGCGCGTTGAGCTTCCATCTGCATCAGCGCCGCGCGGGCTGCCGCCAGCTCGGCGGTGGCATTCCCCGCGACACCGGAGGCCTGCTCCATTTCCGACTCCAACCGAGCCACACGGTCGCGCAGGATGGCAGTTTCGCGTGCCACCGCGGAGATGTTCAGGCGCGCGACCGGCGCTCCGGGCTCGACGCGGTCCCCGCGCTCGACGAGGAATTCCATGAAGTATCCCGGTTCCGTCGTCACGACTTCGTACCGCTCCCCCGCCGCGAGCAGGACGCCGTCGAGCGTGACGTTCCGCACGATGGCGCCGAACACGACCCAGACCGCGAGGCCCGCCAGAATCAATCCGACCGCGGCCAGCACGATGCGTTCGTGCGGGGCCGTAACGCGGAGCAAACGGTCCAGGTGCTGCCGGTTCGCGCTCTCGGCGATGGCCTGTTCGCGGAACGGGTTGTTGAACATGAGTTGCGGCTTTCTCTATCGCTTGCGGCCGGCTCCGGCCGCCGGTGCGGATCCAGCGGGTTCGATCCCCCTTTTCGGGGGGTTCCACGTTCGCCCGAGTTTAATTAGACTGTCGGAGTAACTGTTGGCCAAGAGCCCTGCGACTGCAAGGAGGATCGGAATGAACGCGATGGTGGAATCGGCCATACAGAGGTCGAACGAGTGGCAGCGTCAGTTGGTCGCGCGAGCCAGTGAGGATGACGCCTTCCGGGCGCAACTCGTGGCGGATCCGAACAGCGCCATCAAGCAGGAGTTCGGCGTTGAAGTGCCGAACAACATCACCGTTCAGGTGCATGAGAACGATGGGAGCGTGCTCCATCTCGCGCTACCTCCGTCTCCCAACGTCGAGTTGGACGAGGAGAGGCTGGAGGCGATCGCGGCCGGGCTGTGCTGCTGCCTCTGATCGGGAGTCGCTGTCGCTGATCCTCCGCCGAACGCCGCCAGCGGGAAGCCGCTGGCGGCGTTCCGCTCTCTACTCCGTGACCGCAGCCGCAGCAGGGAGTGGGGGAAGCACAAGGAAGAACACGTAGGCCTTGACCTGCTCGAGGCGGTCGCCGACCAGCACCATCTTGATGTGGTGGATGCCCCTAATGAGGAGCAGCATGCCACGGCGGCCGAACACGATTTCTGCTCCCGACCACGACTCCGCGAGCGCGGACAGTTTCTCCGGCACGGCCAGGCCCTGCCGGCGGAGCCCGTCGATGAGCGCCATCCAGGGCTCGATGTCCTTCAGCCACTGCGTGTCTCTCGCGTAGAAACTCACACCTAGCGGCAATCCCACGCCTCCCGGCCCGACGTCGAAGTGGGCCGCCAGACGAGCGAAGGCGCCTCGTTCCTCCAGCTCCGATACGAACGGAACCACGGCCTCGGGCCGCCCGGGCCAATCGGTACGCTCCAGGAACGATGTCAACGCGTGCGTGGTCCTGAAGCCCGTCGTCGCGATCCGCAACGCCCTGGGCCGCTCCGGAAAGGTGCCCATGGCTCCGATTTGCGTGCCCGGCGGCATGACCCGGAACAGCCGCTCGGCCTGCCGGCGCTCCGCCGCGTCCGGTGCCCGGCCGACCGCCGCGGTCACGGCGTCGGCGATGACGGAGAGATCTCCGGGCCCCCGGACCGCGCTGTCGCCCGACCGCGCGTCGGCGTCGGGGTAGAGGAAGATGCCGGGGTCCGGGAAGGCGCCCCGGCGTGCGGGATCGATGTCGTATTCGAGCAGCAGCTTCTTGCCGGCGATGCGTTGGAGCGCGGACTCTTCCCGCCCCATCTCGCGCAGGAGTCGAAGGAGCGCCGGAGTGTACGAATCTTCGGGTTGCGCCCGGCACCACTTCTTGAAATGCGTCGCCGACAGGCTCCCCTCGATCAGCGGGAGACCCAGATCGGCCGTCGGCTCGCGTACGTGTATCGGCAACTCGAATCCGAAGACCGAGGTTGCCAGACTAACGGGCAGCGTGCGTCCTCTCTCGATCAGCATGTCCCATCCCGGACCATCGATGAGGACGGCGGGAATACGACCCCTGAGTTGCTCCAGCAGTTCGCCGACGGAGTCCGCCTGCTCCAGCATGTGCTCCTCAATGCCGGCTCGCGCTTCCTCGAAGCTCATGACGGTGTTTCCATTCGGCGTCGCTCAGGCGATGGTCGCTCAGGCAATGACCGGGATGGGATTGAGTTGTTCCTCCGAGACAGGTCTCTCTCGCCATCCCATCGAGACCGGCACGTCGAACAGCCGCCCGGGCGCGAAGCGTTCCCAGAAATGGCGCATGCCCGGTATCATGACGCGCGCGACCGGCATGCCGATGTCGGGCCGCGTCTGGTCGAGCACCAGAAACTCCATTCCCCGGGCTTCGACCAGCGCCCGGCAGTACTCCACATCCTCCTGCGTATCGTTGGTGTCGGGAACAGCATAATCGGACTTGTCGCGGTGTGCCGCGCCCGGCGCCGGCCCCAGGTAGGGATGATCCTCCAACCTGCCGTCCCGCCACCAGGACTGGCTCACCGGATCGTTGACGGCGTGGCCGGCCTCCTGCCTTCCCGGGCCCTCTATCCATTGCAGGCACTGGTTCAGCTCGCACACGGCGCGCAGCGCCGCGATGTGCGGATCCGTGTGCGCGCCGGCCCCGTAGAGGATGTCCTCGGCCTCCTTGTCGGTCCTGCGGGAGATTGCCACGAAGACCGGAATGCCGAAATCGCTGGTCACGTCCAGCACCCACATTTCGCGCTGCCTGCGGCCGTAGTATTCGTTCGCGGACGCCAGATATTCGTCGCCGAAGCTTGTCAGATCCACCTGCGGCAAGCGCAGCCGGTTGTACCACCAGATTGCGAAGGCGTCGCGTTCGACGAGTTCCAGGAACCCGTGCAGGATCGCTTCTTCGAGCGTATTGCCCGCGGCGCACCCGTTCGAATCCGCCTTGAAAGCCGTGCCGTCTCCTTCGTCCTCCGCCATGCCGTACAGGATCGAGGTGGGGAGATACCGATGCCGCCCCTGCGTGAGCGACCATACGGGAGACCAGTCGATCTCCGCCTCCGGGTCGAGCCGGGCTGGCACGACGTTGTAGGGGTGGCCGCGGGCGTTGATCCGCTCCGCGTCATCCAGTTGCCGGTCGCTGAAGAGTTGGACTTCATTCGGTGGAATCGCCGCCGACTCTCCGGCGTGCTCGAAATCGACAAACCGTCTTCGGCAGCGGATTTCGTCGCCGTGAAACGCACCGCTGTAACGTTCGATGGCCTCGCAGAGGGCGCTGGCCTCCGATTGCCCCGGCGTGCTGCCCTTCCCCGCGCTCTTGCTCCGCAAGCTGCGCCGCAGCGAACTGAACTTGCGGGTCCGCAGCGCCAGGTTGTTGCCGGCCCAGTACACGTGCAGCCAGGGATCGGTCGCATCGGTGGTCCGCTTGAGCCACGTCACCACGCCGGTGATCGGACTGACGAGATGCCGATACCGGGCCAGCGTCTCCTCGGGATGGACCGTGCGCTGTCCACCGCTGTTGAGAACGCTCTTGGGGCTCGGCCGCAGCCGCACCGGTTCCGCCGGCCGGTCGGCGCGGTACAGGGCCTCATCGCCGCACGCGACGCACTGCGGGCGGCGCATCGCCGGATGCTGCCCGCCGTCGTGGCCGACGACATCCAGCACGATGGCCCGCTCGTGGATGGGGGCCATGTCGTCCAGTACCAGCCATTTGGCGATTTCCGCCGCGGCCAGACCACATACGGCCTCCATCACCGCCGGCTCGGCCGCGCTCGGCTGCATGGCCGAGGGGTTCCCGCCCAGGTTGCGCAAGAAGCTGTGGACCTCCTGGTGGCCGCGCAGACGGTAGGCCACGCATGCCCAGCACGGACCGCCGTCCGCCGGCCGGAAGATCGGTCCGAACAACGGCTGCAGGCCGTTCGGCCGGAGGAGCATCCAGGGTGTCCCGGATTCGATGTTGCGGCGATTGACGGCGTCGTGCCGTTCGTGGAGGTAGTCGTCGCAGACGATGACGGACAGGGAAGGGCGGACGCCATCCGTCCGCACGCTTCGAATGCCCGCTGCGTCGAGTCGGCGGGCCAGCATGTCCGCGTCTTCGACGACCGCTACCGTGGCGGCTTCCAGCCGCCGCTCCGCCCAGCGCGGAGAGGCGCCGAGCGAGGACCAGTACGCCGCCCGCCCGAGAGGCATGGCGTGATCGCCCGACACGATGTACCCGCGGGACGCCAGCGACACGATCGCCGTCTCCACATCGAACGCCGAATGTGCGGAGGCCAGGGTGGCCACTATGTCCCGGTGTCCGCGGCGACCGTCGAGGAGCGGCATGAGGTCGCAATGGATCTGTCCGCGCAGCAGCGTGTTGAACGTCTCGGAAACCAGCAGGACCTGTCGGTCGCCGATCACATGGAAGTCGAGGTGCGGTGCAAGCAGCGGCAACTCGATGAGACCGCCGTCGGCGGGAGTGGATTTCTTCAGTGCCATGCTTGCTCTAAAGCCCCGTGTAGTCAGCCGCTCTGGCCCGTGGCCGCCGGACCGTCTCCGAACGGCATGCCGCCTGCGTGGAATACCTGGTTCGGATCGAACTCCCGCTTCCATCGGCTGCCCGGTTCGAGCATCTCGCCATAGTGTTCCGCCCACCGCCCGGGGCCATATCCGACCTGGCCCGACAGATAGCTCTTCCCGCCGAGTCCGACAAGCGTTCGGTCGGCTTCCTCGAGATGGTCCGCCAGCGCCGTCGCCTGCTCGCGCTGAAACGCCCCCAGCACCGAAAGAACCGAGTACAGGATCGCCCGTCCCCGGCGCGGACGCATGAACAAAGGGGCATCGACCGCCTCCCCCACGATCGGGTACAGCCCGATCCAGTGCCAGGGTTTGCGGGGTATCAGGTCCGAATCCAGCCACGGCTGGGCAAGCAGCGTCGGCAGGGTTTCCCAGGGCATGATCCAGTCGCGCCACGGGTGGTGATTCAGCCAACTGAACCCCCACGAAGGAAACATCGCCGCGCGCCCGACACTCGCCGTGTCCCGTGTGTAGGTGTTCTCGTCGTAACCCAGCCCCTCGAGCACGGTCGTGTCGTCGGGCTCCCGGTCATACTCGACCCCGGCGTAGAGGACGATCTCGTTCCCGCCGTGCCGGAACTCCGCCCGCAGGTGGTCGAAGCGATCCGCCTCGAGAATCTGCTCGAGGTCGTCCGTGAACCGCTCGGAGTCGCGGTAGTGGAGTTCGTACTGCCGGAACCGATCTCCCGACGGGCGGAGCCGGATCCACGCCTCGGTGATGATGCCGAACTGTCCCTGGCCACCCCTCACGGCATCGAAGAGTTCCGCGTTTCGCGTGGGCGAGCACCGGACCCGCTCGCCGGTGCCGGTCACCACCTCGAGTTGTTCGACTTGTTCAACCTGGGCCCCGTAGCGATGCGACGTGGTGCCAAGGCCTCCCACGGAGAGCGTTCCACCCACGGTTACTTCGCCAATGTCCGCCAGCACCCGTGGCAGCCGCCGCGTGCCGCGCAGCGCGTCCACAACCTTGCCCCACTGCGCTCCGCCCTGTGCGCGCACCAGCTCCGGTCCCGCGGGCTCGACTCGATCCAGACGTGTCATGTCGACTACGACACCGGAGTCCGTCAGACTCTGTCCGCCCTGTGAGTGTCCCCCTCCACGCGGCACCAGCCGGATGCCGTCTCTCGAGGCACGGCACACGAGGCTTGCCACCTCCCCCGAGCTCCTCGGCTTCGCCACCGCCTCCGGCACCCGCTTCGCCATCCTTCCAAAGTCGTATGCGTACGCCCTTCGCTGTTCCGGGTCTCGGCTTGCGCCCGGGATCAGATGGTCGTCGGTCGCCATGTCCACCCTTGTGTGTCGGTAAAGGCTCGCGTCGCGTGGAACGTAACGCGCCCGGCACCGGGGGGAGTGCCCAGCCGGGCATCATGCCGATCAGGTGTCTGTCGGTTTCTCCGCGTAGTAGCGGCCGAGCTCGAAGCATCCGTCCCGCCACGCCGTGGCGAGCGTGCGGAACTGCTCCATCCATATGCGGTTGGGATCCGGATTCATGCCGGCAAACCAGAGCGTGAAGAGCAGTTGGTAGCTATTCTCCAGAATACGAATATTGTCCGCATCCCTGCCGCCGAAGTCGTCCATCTCCATCACGGTCAAGCCCGCATCACGTAACCGTGTGGCGTAAGTCGACCGGCTCGCCAGACGATGGACATTCCACGCCGCGCACAGGGGCTCGATGTACTTTTTGTGTTGCCCGGGTTGGAGTCCCTCGCACGCCATCCAATCCATTGCCACGATCCGTCCGCCGGGCTTGAGGATTCTGCGGACTTCCCGAAAGAACCGACTCAGGTCACTGTACTGGCTGGCGCTCTCGATGTTGACGACGACATCGACCGAGTCATCCGCGAAGGGCAGGTGTTGCGAGCAATCCGCGTACGCGAAGCTGACTCGATCGTCCAGAAGCGCGTCGCGTGCCTTCTGCTCCGCCAACTCCAGTTGTTTATGGGAGATGTTGACGCCGCGGACGGCACACCCGTGGTTTTGCGCCAGATAGATGGCGGTCCCGCCGATCCCGCAGCCCGTGTCCACGACGAAGTGGTTCGCCCGAATGTCCGCCGGCGCGACGATCACATCGATCATCCGTTCGACAGCCCGGGCGAGTCCGGCCGACTCGGAGGGGAATTCGCCCGCCTCGGGACATTCGCCCGGCTCGAACAACCCAAAGTGGATGTGGTCGGGGTTCCAGCCCCAGATGTAACCGGGCGTCGCATCGTCGTAGTATTGCGCGAACCAGCGCTCCTGCTCCGACAAGTTCAGAGTTCGGGGTTTCGTCAAGTTTCTCTCCGGACAAAGGGGTCGCGACCTGACTCGGCCGCGACCCCCTGTGTCGCCTGCGTGGAACGGCTGTGACCGCTAGAAGCCGCTGTTGCTGTCGGCCGCCGTCATGCCGTCGGGGAAGATCTGGTTCCACGCCGTCATGAAGCGCTTCATCTCGTCTTCCGTCCCGATGGAGACCCGCAGCCAGTCGAGCATGGGCGGGAAGTCGCGACCCACGGCCACATCGTGCTTGCGGAACTCGGCCCTCACCTCGGCCGTGGGACGGCCGGTGCGGACCATGAAGAAGTTCGTCTCCGACGGTAGCACGTCGAATCCCTGCGCCCTGAGGGCGTCGGCGGTCTGGTCCCGGAGCGTGTTCGAGGTCTCCTTGATCCAGGCCTCGTACTCCTTGTCTTCGAGCGCGGCGACGCCGCCCCACTTCACGAGCGCGTTCACGCTGCCCGTCGCGTAGTCCCGCATCTCGTCGATCATGTCGGGCGGCGCGACCCCGTAGCCGAGGCGCATGCCCGCCAGCCCGTAGATCTTCGAGAACGTGCGCGTTACGAGCACCTTGCGGCCTTCCTTGATGTAGGGGATGGCCGTCTCGTAGCGCGGGTCCTCGATGAAGTGGTGGTACGCCTCGTCGATGAGGACGGGGATGTCCTCCGGAATCCCGTCCAGCAGACGACGGATGTCGTCGCCGGGCACGATGACGCCGGTGGGGTTGTTGGGATTGCAGATGTAGACCATGCCCACGTCCCGGTAGTTCCGGTTCGTGACCTCGATGAGATCGTCGATGTCCTGCGTGTAGTCGGGCAGGAGCGGGCGCTCGATCACGTCCGCATCGATCCCGGAGGCGGTCCGGTAGACGGTCAGGTACGTGGGCGAAACGCCGACGACCTTCTCCTCGTGCCGGAGGAAGGCGAGTCCCGCCACGCGCAGCGTCTCGCCGGAGCCCGCGTTGATCATCACGTGATCCGTGGGGACCCCGTGGGACGCCGCGATCTTCTCGAGGATGTCGCCGTCGGGATAGCCGTAGCGGTTCGAGTACTTCCAGGCCCCCTTCATCGCCTCCAGCATCTTCTCCGAGGGCCCGTACGGGTTCTCGTTGGAGGAGAGCTTGGCGAGATCGTCGTAGGGATCGAGGGGCTCGACGCCCTTCGGTGGAGGCTTGAGCCCGGCGCCGATGACCGCGGTCGGGTTCAGGCCCATGACGCCCAGAGCCGCGGCGGCGCCGCCCATGAAGTGTCGGCGTGAGAACGTGTGCTGGGAATCCATCGCTTCCTCCATGCTCCCTCAAGTCCCTGTCGCCCGGCCGTCGTCCGCGAACCGGGAGTGCGGCCCGAACAAAACGATGCACTGATACTGTGCGGCGCGAGACGTGGCCCGCGCAACGGTGACGGCGTATCCTCGGGTCGAATGACCTCCAACCAGACCCCGTCCGATCCCGGCGCGCCGCCCATCGTCCCCGACGCGATGGCGATTCACGTGCGGCCGGAGTACGCGGCCGAGCACTCGGATCCCGCGGCTTGGCAGTACGTCTTCGTGTACCACATCACGATCGAGAACGTCGGGGACGAAACGGCGCAACTCTTTTGGCGCCACTGGTTCATCCACGACCCGATGGCGGGGGACCATGAGGTCGAGGGAGAGGGCGTCGTCGGGCAGTCTCCGGTGTTGAGACCGGGGGAATCGCACTTCTACAACAGTTTCTGCGTGCTGCGGGGTCCGACGGGCCACATGGAGGGGTTCTATCACTTCCGGCGCCGGGACGGTTCCGTCTTCCGCGCCCCGGTCCCGCGTTTCCACTTCGCCGCCCCGCCCGAAGCCGTGGGGACGCTGTTCAACTAGCGAGGGCTCCGAGACACATGGCGGAACCGCTTCACCAGGCGCTCTGGGCCCGGAACGCCGGCCTCGCGCAGGCCTGTCTCGACTCCCGCTTCGTGCGCGGTCTCGCCGATGGATCGCTCGCCCGCGCCGCCTTCCGCCGCTACGTGGCCCAGGACGCGTTCTTTCTCAAGGCCTTCTTCGGCGCCTACGCTCTCGCCGCCGCGCGCGCCGCGGACCGCATCGAGGTCGCGCGCCGGCTGCACGCCCTGATGCAGGGGGTCCTCGATGAACTCGAGCTTCATCGCGCCTACGCGGAGCGACTCGACATCGATCTCGAGTCCGTCACGCCCAACGCCGCCGCGACCGGGTACACGGATTTCCTCGCCCGCACGGCCTGGCACGCGGGAGCCGGCGAGATTCTCGCCGCCATGACGCCCTGCATGCGCCTCTATGCCTGGCTCGGGCAGCGTCTCGCGGCGGAAGATCACACGGAGAACCCCTATCGCGACTGGATCGAGACGTATGCCTCGCCGGACTTCGAGGGGCTCGCCGCGGAACTCGAGGGGTTGCTCGACGAACTGGCTTCGGACATGCCGGAGCGGGCGGCGGAGGTTTATGCGGAGGCCATGCGCCACGAACTCGCCTTCTTCGAGGCGTTCGGGGAGTAGCCGGGAAAGGGAAGGCGCGGGCCGCCGGCTTCGACGGGGGCTAGAAGCGGTAGGTGTAGTTCAGCTTGATCGAGGCCCCGCGGGAAAGGGTCCTCAGGTCCATCCACCTCATCGGGTCCGCATCGTCCGGCGCGTCGAGCAGTCCGGACTCCAGGTTCCGCCAGTTGTGCGTGTAGACGAGGAAGAGGTCGTTCCCCGGCTTCAGGATCCAGCGGAAGCGCATGAACAGCCCGAGCACGCGACTCACATCGTCGTACTGGAACTGGTTGGTCACGCCGATCCACGGGGTCGGGTCCCATGAACCCTCGAGGCGATAGAGGTTCGTGACGAAGTCCCCCTGCGGCAGGTTCACCGCGTTGCGCTCGTAGCCCGTCTCCAGGTTGATCCCGGGGTTCGGCCGGAAGTTCGCGTTCAGGTCGACCCGCACCCGGTCGCCGTTCCAGAAACCTCCGATGTTGGCCCCGCCGCGGACGGAGACGGGACGGCGACTCGTCGTCCGGCCGCGGATCTGGTAGTCCCAGGTCGTGTAATCCCCCGGCATGATGTCGATGCCGTCGCGGATCTCGAACTGCCCGTCGAGGAATTCGTAGGTCCGCACCGCCTCGAAGCTCAGGTTGTCTCCGCTCTCGAAGTCGATATCGAGCACGTTCAGCTGCAGCTCCTGCTCCTCGAGGATCATGGACCCCATCTCCCACAGATTCCTCAACTGGACCGACACCTCCACCTGCCGGATCCAGTCGATGGCCGGACGGGGAGACCAGCCGATCCGCGGCTCCACGCGGCGGAAGTCGTTCCGGGCCACGAACCCGACCGCCGGACTGTAGTCGTCGCCGAATTCCCGGTAGGAGACGTGCCCCGACCAGAGGTCGTTGGGGAAGTTGATCCGCCCCCCCCAGGCGGAGAGGTCCTGGAAGCTTCGCGACACGGCCGGGTCCGGATTCGAGTTCCAGACCATGAACGCCTCGGCCTCGAAATTCTTGTTCCCGAACAGGCTGTTGGTCCGATAGTCGAGGTCCGCGCCGAGCGTATGCCGGTCCGCGGGGGCGAACCCCGTGGAGTCGAGGGCCGTGCCGCGGCGTGTGTAGATGGCGCCGATGCTGGACTGTTCGAGAATCGGAACCCGGGCGCGCGCCACCGTGAAGGTCTCGCGTTCGAAGAAAACCTGGTCTTCCGGCGGCGGATCCGCCGGATCCAGCGGCACACCGGTCTGGACGAACGAGTGTGCGCCCGTCCCCATCTGGTAGAAGCCGAGGTCGACGCCGTTGAGCTGGCCCGTGAGGCGGACGCCGTAGTCGATGGGGACCTGCTGGCCGCCCTCGATCCCGATTCGGCGCGAGAAGAAGGGCTGGGGGCCGCTGCGGGGGGCGAACGTGAACACGCTCGATCCCTCGAGGAAGAAGTCGCGGCGTTCCGGGAAGCGGAGCGGGAAGCGCGTGAGGTTGACGCGGCGCTGGTCGCTCTCCACCTCGGCGAAGTCCGTGTTGACGCTGAAGGAAGCCCGGAGGCTCGGAGTCACGCTGTAGTTGAGGTCGAGGCTCACGTCGCGCGGGAACGTCGTCGGGTCGGCGTCGCCGGGGGTGTTGCGCCAGCTGCCGATCCCCGAAGCCACCGCCTCCAGGCCGATGCCCTGCGAGAGATCCTCGAGTCCCGTCAATTCGCCCGCGAACACGAGACGGTTCAGGCCCTCGTTGCGCCCGTATCCCCGCCACAGGACTTCCTCGTTGTGGCGCCGGATCGAACGCAGGAAGTTGATGCCCCAGCTCCCGCCGTCCGGGACGAAATTCAGGGTGCGGAAGGGAATTCGGATCTCCGCGGACCACCCGTCGGGACGGCGTGCGGTGCGCACCTCCCAGATCCCGTCCCAGGACCGGTTGACCCCGCCGAATCCGCCTCCCCCTCCCCCGCCCCCGCCGCCGCCGGTGCCCGAGATGAGTCCGTCGCTGAGGGCGCCGGCCGCGTTGGTCTCGAAATGGTATCCGGTGCGCCCGTCCCGGAACGTGTCGAGCACCCAGGCGAACCGGTCGTCCGTGAACAGGAACGCGTCGCGCGCGCGCTGCCGGGCGAGGATGTGATCGGGCTCGTCGAACAGAATCGCCGCGATGTACAGGTTGTCGCGATCGTAGGCGATGCGGACTTCGGTGGGGTGCGACGGGGTGCCGCCCTCGACGGGTTCGCGCTGCCGGAAGTCGCTGATCGCCTCGATGCGGCCCCAGACCGCTTCCTCGATGCGGCCGTCGAGATCGATGCGTTCCTCGGCGGTCAGCCGCGTTGCCCGTATGGCGGAGTCGCCGCTCTCCTGGCCCGCGACTTCGCGGGGTCCGCAGGGGAGAAGCGCCGCAAGGGCGAGGATCGGCCCCGAGAGGCGAACGTGGCGTGAGAGTGTCATCGGTGTCCGCAGTATCCGCGTCGATCCCCGGTAGTGGTCCTCTGTTCTCGACCGAGTCATCTGCCCCCGACCGAGTTTCGAGCGAGGTTCAAGAAGACGACACGCGCGCCGCGGGCAGGGTTGAATCGGGCACGCGGCGAATCGGGTGGCGAATCGGGGAAGGGTCGGTTGGCGGAGGACGCGTCAGGTGACGACGATGCGGGCTCCGACCATGATGCTCGGGTGCGTCGCGCAGTAGTACACATACGTGCCCGGCACGCTCGGGGTCACGGTGAACGTCTCGTTGTTGCCGAACGTCCCGCTGTCGAAGGCGCGCGCGCCGGAGGGCACGTCGGTCGACGTCACCGTGTGCGGGTTCGCGCCGACGTGCCGCCATCCCACCGTCTCGCCGCTCCGGATCGTGACCTCCGCATCTCCGTTCCTGCGTCCGCTCGGGTCGACGAAGGCGTTGTCCTCGATGTTCACGGTCACGTTCGCGCCCGGCACCGGTCCGCCCGGCGGGGGAGGCGGCGGCGGAGGCGGCTCGGCCGGTGCCGATCCGGGCCCCGCGCCGTCACCGCAGGCGGCCACGGCGAGAACGCCGGAAAGGGCGACAACGAACTCGCGACGTCTCAAGAGAGCATCCTTTCGGTCTTGCGAATCGGCCTTGCGAAACCTGGTCGGTCTTCGTGCGTACTATGACCTCGTACCATGCCGGGTCGCCGGACGGGGTTCCGCGCCCTGGCGCCGGGACCCCTCAGCCAGGTTCAGTCGGGAGAGATACATGAACGGCAAGAGTTGTAAAAGAGTGGCGAACGCGCTGCTGCTGGCCGGCGCCCTCAACTGGGGACTGATCGGCCTCTTCGGATTCAACTTCGTGGCCGCGGCCTTCGGCCCGCTCGCCCGGCTGGTGTACATCGCCGTGGGCTGGGCGGCCTTCTACCGGATCTTCGCCAACGGAAATCGCGACTAGCGGACGGGCGACCTACTCACACGGGGCGCCGAAGCGTCGCGCGAGAGCGACCGCGGCGCCCCGCCCCCGGTATTCCTCCCCAAAATAGTCGTACAGCAGGCGCGTCGTCTCCGCGATGGTGCGCTCCCGCCTCCAGGTCGGGCGCCGCAGCGTGTTCACGAAAACGGACAGGATCAGGTGGCCCGCGCCGTTCGGCAGCGCGACGATCCCGACATCGTTGATCGCCCCTCCCATCGTGCCCGTCTTGTGTGCCACGAAGGTCGAACTCGGCAGCCGTCCGCGCATACGCCCGGACCCGGACCGCGACCGATTCAGAACGTCGAGGATCCAGGCGCGCGATTCCGGGCTCAGGCCGGTCCCCGCCTGGATCGTGAGGAGAAGGTTCGTCATCCCGTCCGGCGTGGCCGTGTCCCGCGGGTCCGTCCCGTACCGCTCGCGGGCGGCCTGGCGGTGCGCGTCGGGCAGGGCATCGCGCAGCCGGAAATACTGGTAGCGATAGAGTTCGCTCTCCGGGATGGTGTCCGGGAGTCCCACCAGGTCCGCGAACGTGCGGGCTTCAGACCGGTCCACCCGCACGCCCTCGATCCCGAGTCGCCGCACCTGACGCGTGGCCGCCTCGGGACCGCCCGACAGGTTCAGGATCACGTCCGTCGCCGTGTTGTCCGACTGGCCCAGCATGAGCGAGAAGAGACTGTCCACCGTGAGGCGCACCGACCGCCCTCCCGACCAGGCGGCGAGTGGACTGTGCCCCGGCCGGAACTCCTCCGTCGTGACCACGACGGTTTCCGCCGGATCGATCTCCCCCAGGTCGACGCGGCGCAGGAATTCGAGCGCCATGGGGACCTTGGAGACGCTCGCCATCGGAAAGGGACGATCCCCGTTGAACGAGACGCGGGCGCCCGACTCGACGTGCAGAGCCGAGATCCCGACGGCATCCCCGACCCGCCCTGCGATGCGGCCGAGGGCCTCGCCGATGGAGTCCGGCACCGTACACGCGGCCCCCGGGGCGAGCGTCTCGGGGGTCGGGACGTGCTCCAGGTCCTGACCGTCCGCCCCGCCGGGCGCCAGGAGCAGGAGAAGGGCGAGCACAAGAGTCACGCTCACGCTCCCGGACGCTCCCCGGCCGCAGGCCGCCCCCAACAAGCTATTGAACACTCGCGCTCGACATGCTCTTGGTCTCCTGGGTTTGCGAGATCCCGTGGGCGCGGTCCGTGTTCCTCTGAGAATGATCGACACCCACGAAGCGTTGCATCGACGTGCCGCGCCAACCGCGTAGCGGCGGGGTGCTCCGGCCCGTAGTCTGTTGCCCCTTCGTCCCCCGCCTTCGATGAAGAGATTCGTTGGTCGCCCATCTCGACAGCCAATAGCCACTCGGCAGGTACATTCGGGCAAGTACATGAAGATCCTCAAGTTCGGCGGTTCGTCCCTCGCCGACGCCGGCCGCATTCGAGCTGCGGCGCGCGTCGTGATCCGGCAGATCGATGGTAGCCCGCGGAATGGTGCCGTCGTCGTGTCCGCCATCGGCGGGTTGACCGACCGTCTGTTCGCCCTCGCGGCCGCCGCGCTCGACGCCGCCCGGCGCGCGGAGGCGGCCTCGGAAGTGCGAGCCGTTCGCGCGGAGCACCTGCGGATGGGAGAGGAGGTGGCGGATTCGGCGAACCGGGACGCTCTCCTCGTCCGCCTCGGCATGCTCTGCGACGAACTCGCGGCGGCCGTGCTGGAAGGCGCCGGGGCCACCGGCGGTCGCCGGGCCGCAGCGACGAATCGCGTCGTTTGCCACGGCGAACTTCTGTCGGCGGAACTCGTGGCCGCGGCGCTCCGAGCGGAGAACATGCCGGCGGAAGCCTGCGATTCGCGTGCCTTCATCCTGACCGACCTCTCGTGTCACGCGGCGAACGTCGATGTTGCGCGGACATCGGCCGCGGTCGCCAGCTACTTCGGGTCGCTGGGACCCGACGCGCCGCTACAGGTCATCACGGGTTTCCTGGGCAGCGGTCCGGACGGCGCAACGACAACCCTGGGACGCGGCGGGTCCGACCTCAGCGCGTCCCTCGTTGGCGCGGCCATCGGTGCCGACCGTATCGAGATATGGACCGATGTGCCGGGCGTGATGACCGCCGATCCCCGGCGGGTGGAGGACGCGCGCCCGATCGGAAGACTGACCTATGAAGAACTGATGGAGTTGTCCCATTTCGGCGCGAAGGTGGTCTATCCGCCGACCGTTGCTCCTGCCCGACGGCATGGGATCCCGATAGTGGTTCGCAATTCGCTGGAACCCGATCGGCCCGGGACGCTGATCGAAAACGCCGGGAGTAGCGACCGTGTTCGCGATACCGCCGTCACCGGCATCACATCGATCGGCGACGTTGACCTGCTGCTGCTCGCGGGCGATGGTCTGATCGGCGCGGTCGGTGTCGCGGGAAGGCTGTTTGACGCCCTGGCCTCCTGCGGCGCGAGCGCGATTCTGATCTCGCAGGGATCGAGCGAACACTCCATCTGCCTCGCCGTCGAACCAGGCCTGTCCGAAGCCGTCCGGCGCGCCATCGATACCGAGTTCCAGCCGGAAATCGAGGATGGATCCGTGCGCCCGACGACCATCGAACGAGACCAGGCGATCATCGCCGTGGTCGGCGACGGGATGAGACACCGGCCCGGCATCTCCGGCCGCGTGTTCGGCGCCCTGGGGCAGGCAGCCGTGAACGTCAGGGCGATCGCACAGGGTTCCTCCGAGCGCAACATCTCGGCTGTGGTGGCGCGAGCGGATCTCGACCTGGCCGTGAGCTGCGTCCACCGCGAGTTCTTCCGGGGTCCGGCTTCCGAGAGGCTGGCCATCTTCGTGCTCGGCGTGGGCGGCGTGGGCAGCGCATTCCTGCGTCAGTTGAGCGCCGCGCGTCACGCACCGGGGGGACGAGGCATCGATTTCGAGTTGCGGGCCGTCTCGAACTCCCGACACATGTATCTCGCCGGCGGGGCCGGAAGGGAACTTGATCCCGGGGCTGCTCACAGCCCCCAAGGCTGGCGCGAGCTTCTGGAGGAGGAGGGAGGGGTAGCCGATCCGGGCCGGCTTCTGGATCATCTGGGAGAGGCGGCGGCCGGCGGCGGTCGAGCCGTGCTCGTGGATCTTACGGCGAGCCCCGGCATGGGCCGGGTCTATCGCCACGCGGTGGGACTCGGCGCGGCGGTGGTGAGCGCGAACAAGCTCCCCTTCGCCGGCCCCATCGAGGACTTTCACGCACTGCGCGCGGCGCGGGAGCGGGTGGTGTTCCACGAGGCCACGGTCGGCGCGGGTCTTCCGGTGCTGCATACGGCGGATCTGCTGCTGCGCGCCGGAGACCGGATCGACGTCATCTCGGGTGTGTTTTCCGGCACGCTCGCGTACCTCACCGCGGAGTTGACCGCCGGGACGGCGTGGAGCGAAGCCATCGGCCGGGCGCATCGCCTCGGGTACACGGAACCGGATCCCCGCGACGATCTCGGCGGCATGGATGTGGCTCGCAAACTGCTCATTCTGGCTCGACTCTGCGGCTTCGACCTCGACCTGGAGGACCTGGACGTGCGACCGATGCTCGACCGGCCGGATCTGGCCGGACTTCCGCTCGAGGAATTCTGGCGGCGGCTCCCCGAGACCGATGGAGAGATGGCGGACCGTTTCGCGCGGGCCAGGGGGGACGGCCGCGAACTCGCCTATCTTGCCGAACTGGACGTCCGCGGCCCGGCGCCCGCGGCGAGGGTCGGATTGCGGGCCGTGCCGCGCGACCATCCCGCCGCCGGCCTGACGGCCACGGAGAACATGTTCATCTTCCGCAGTCGGCGGTATGAGACCCATCCCCTCATCGTGCGGGGACCGGGGGCGGGCGCCGAGGTGACGGCCGCGGGCGTATTCGGCGACGTCCTCCGCGCCCATTCCGAGCGGAGGGTGGCGTGATGGGCGACCCGAAGACCCATCCGGGCCCCCGCATTCCGGTGGCGGTGCTGGGCGCGACCGGCACCGTGGGCCAGCGGTTCGTCCGCCTTCTCGCCGACCACCCGTGGTTCCGGCTGGAGGCCCTCGCCGCTTCCGAACGGTCGGCCGGCCAGTGCTACCGGGACGCGGTGACCTGGGTCCAGACGCAGCCGCTGGACGACAGAGTCGCCCAAATGACCGTCCGGACCTGCGAACAGATCCTGGAAGGCCGCCACGAACTCGTCTTCTCGGCGCTCGGAGGCGATGTCGCGTCCGAGGTGGAGCGCGAGTTCGCGCGGCGCCGTCTCGTCGTCACGAACGCCAGTGCCCACCGCATGGACGCGGACGTGCCGTTGCTCGTACCCGAAGTCAACCCCGATCACCTGGATCTGCTGGTCGCCCCCGCCGCCGGCGCGCGGCTGCCTGCGGGGATCGTCGCCAACCCCAACTGTTCGACGATCGGACTGGTGCTCGCGCTCAAACCTCTGGCCGATACCATTGGCATTGATCGGGTGTCCGTCGTCACGATGCAGGCGGTGTCGGGCGCCGGGCTGCCCGGTGTCTCCAGCTACCAGATCCTCGACAACGTGATTCCGTGGATCCCGGGAGAGGAGGAGAAGCTGGAAATCGAGACCGGGAAGATTCTGGGTCGCCTGGAGGATGCGAGGATCGATCCGGCCGCCCTGGCGGTCTCGGCGCAGTGCAATCGCGTGCCGGTCGTCGACGGCCACACGCTCTGCGTGTCGGTCGGACTCCGCGCGCCCGCGCAGCTCGACGAGGTTCGCGAAGCCTGGCGTGAGTTTCGAGCCGAGCCCCAGGCGCTTGGCCTGCCGTCCGCTCCCCCGCAGCCGACGGTCTATCTGGGCGACGACGAACCGCCTCAGGCGCGCCTGCACCGCGAACTCGGGAAGGGCATGGCGGTCACCATCGGTCGACTCCGGGAGTGCCCGGTCCTCGATGCCCGTTTCGTCGCGCTCTCCCACAACACGCTCCGGGGCGCGGCCGGCGGCGCCGTGCTCGCCGCCGAACTCGTCGTCGCCCGCTACGGGCGCTGAGTCGCCGAGTGCGGCGCTTCGTCCGGGCCTTCGCTCCCGCCTCGGTGGCGAATCTCGCCTGCGGCTTTGACATCCTGGGTCTGGCGCTCCAACCCCTCGATGGCGAGCCCGCCGGCCTCGGCGATGTCGTCACGGCCTCGCGGCAAGATCAGCGGGGGGACTCTCGGCGGCGGGATCCGGTCACCATCACGGCGATCGCCGGTGACGCGGGCGAGCTTCCCCTTGCGTCCGACCGCAACACGGCCGGCGTGGCCGCAACGGCCCTCCTGCTGGGCGAGGCCCCCGACCAGGCCGTGACCCTCGAGATCGAGAAGCGCATGCCCCTGGAGAGCGGGCTCGGCTCGAGCGCGGCAAGCGCGGTGGCGGCAGTCCTGGCCGTTGACGCGCTGCTCGGGCTCGACCTGCCGCCGCAGACGCTGCTCCGCTACGCGGTGGCCGGCGAAACCGCGTCCGATGGCGGTACGCACGCGGACAATCTCGCCCCCTCGCTGCTCGGGGGCCTCGTTCTCGTGCGCTCGCTGGAGCCCGACCCGGATGTGATTGAACTCCCCGTGCCGCCCGGCCTCACATGCGCGGTGGCACGCCCCCACCTCGGGGTGAACACGCGCGATGCCCGCGCCGCGCTGGGCAACCAGGTGCCGCTCCGGCACGCGGTCACCCAGTGGGGCAACTGCGCGGCGCTTGTCGCCGCGCTCTACCGCGGCGATCTGGAACTGCTCTCGCGGGCGCTCGTCGATGTGGTGGCCGAGCCGGCACGGTCGCCGGCCGTACCGGGCTTCGCCGCCGCGAAGGCGGCCGCGACCGCAGCCGGAGCCCTGGGGTGCAGCCTTTCGGGGAGTGGGCCCGCGATGTTCGCTCTCTGCGACGGCGCTGCGCGGGCCCGAGAGGTCGCGGAAGCGATGGCGGCCACGCTCCGGGATGCCTCCGGCCGCGAGTGCGATCGCTGGGTGGCGCCCCTGCCGGCCCCGGGAGCGCGAGTGATCGCAGACGCCCGGGGCTCGCGGGACCGGGACTGAGCGTGCGCTTCGTCAGCACCGAAGCGCGCGCCCCGTCCGTGACGTTGAGCGAGGCGCTGCTCGAGGGCCCGGCCCCGGACGGCGGTCTCTACGTGCCGGAGAGACTCGATGCGCTGGCGGACGCGGAGGTCTCGGCCCTGCGCGGCCAGCCGTTCAACGCCATCGCGCTGTCCCTCGGCCGCCGGCTCTTCGGCGCCGAGGTGTCCGTCGAGGAACTCGCCCCGCTCCTCGAAGCCGCGCTCGATTTCCCGGTGCCCCTGGTCGAGATCGAGCCCGGCGTGTACTGCCTGGAGCTCTTCCACGGGCCCACCCTGGCCTTCAAGGACATCGCGGCCCGCGTGATGGCCCGCCTCCTGTCCCGCTTCGTCTCCGCCGGCCGGCCCACCACGACCGTGCTCGTGGCCACCAGCGGGGACACCGGCAGCGCCGTCGCGCACGCGTTCTCCGGCCTGCCCGGCTTCCGGGTCTGCGTACTCTACCCGCGCGGCCTCGTCACCGAGGCCCAGCGCCGGCTGTTCACGACGCTGGGCGGCAACGTGACCGCAGTCGCGGTGGACGGGACCTTCGATGACTGCCAGCGCCTCGCGCGCCGGGCCTTCGCCGATCCCGATCTGCGCCGCCGCCGGCCGCTGGCATCGGCGAACTCGATCAACATCGGGCGGCTGCTGCCCCAGGTCTTCTACTACTTTCACGCGTGGGCGCAGCTCCCCGACGCGGTCGCGGGAGCCCGGCGCGCCGACCTGGTCGTGTCGACTCCGAGCGGGAACTTCGGCAACCTGACCGCCGGCCTGCTGGCGAAACGGTTCGGCCTCCCGGTCAGCCGGTTCGTAGCGGCCACGAACGTCAACGACGTCGTGCCCCGCTACCTGCGGACCGGCCGGCTGCGGCCGCGGACATCGACGGCCACGATCTCGAACGCGATGGACGTCGGCGACCCGAGCAACTTCGCGCGCGTCCTTCACCTCTACTCCGGCGGCGATGACCCCCCCGCGGCCCTGCGGCGAGATGTCGCCGGGCATGCCTTCGACGACGCGGCCACGCGCGCCGCCATGCGCGATGTGTACGAGAGACGCGGCTACCTGCTCGACGCGCACACGGCGGTGGGATACCTGGGCCTGAAGGCGGAACTCGAAGCCCGCGGCGGCACCGGGATCGTTCTCGCGACCGCGCATCCGGCGAAGTTCGTCGATGTAGTGCGCGACGCGGTCGGCATCGAGCCGTCGGCGCCTCCGGCGCTCACGCGCTCGGCGGCCCTGCCCGAGCGGATCGTCACGATCTCCGACGAATACAGGGCCCTGCGCGACCTCCTGGACGGGATGCGGCAGTAAGCGGATCCCGAGTGTCGGAAAGGGGGCACATCTCGCGTCGGCGGGTCAGTTTGCCTAATCTGCGGTGACTGAAGCCGTGTCTCATCGCCGCATCGTTCGTCCAGGAGGTTTCATGCGTTTCCCCCGCCCGAGTTGGATCCCCGTTGCCCTCATCGCCCCGCTCGCGCTCGCCGTCGCCTGCGGTGGCGGAGAACAAGCCGACGCCGACGCGGATATGGCCGAAGCGATGCCCGAAGAGATGGCCGAGGAGATGCCGGCCGAGCCGGCGGTCACCGTGCGAATCACGCAGCCGGAAGAAGGCGCGACGGTGGGCCCGGACGTGCAGGTCGTACTGGAGACGGAGGGGATCGAGATCGTCTCGATCACGCCCCCCGTGGTCGGTACCGGCCACCATCACATTTACGTGGACGTGGACCTGACGCCGCTCTCCGACCTGATCCCGCAGAACGACCCCCAGATCATCCACATGGGGGATGGGAGCACCGAGTACATGCTGGAAGGGCTCGCGCCCGGAGAGCACCGGCTCATCGCGGTCGTGGCCAATCCGGCACACATTCCGCTCGATCCGCCGGTGGTGGACACGCTTCACTTCACGGTCGCGAACGAACCGTGAAGGCGGCCGGCAGGGTCTCCGCCGGGGCCTCGCTCCTCGCGCTCTTCTTCGCGACAGGCTGCGCGCCCGACGGCGGGACCGACGCCGCGACGGCCCCCGCACCGCAGGCCCAGCACACGCTGACGGCGGACCAGACGCACAACCGCTGGAGCCGGACGATTCCGCCGATCCTGACCGTCGAGCCGGGCGCCGTCATCGAGGCGTATCTGGAGGAGGCGTCGGACCGGCAACTGACACCGATGTCGACGGCCGAGGATCTCGCCACGCTGAGCTTCGATCCCATCCATCCGCTGACCGGGCCGGTGTACGTCGAAGGCGCCGAGCCGGGTGACCTCCTCGCGGTCACGCTGCACGAGATCGAACTCGGCGACTGGGGCTGGGTCGCGAACGTCCCCGGATTCGGGTTCCTGTCGGACCGGTTTCCCGATCCGTATCTGAGGATCTTCGAGTTCGAGCCGGGGGATACGAGCGTCGGTTTCGCGCCCGGGATCCGGATTCCGCTGCGTCCGTTCCCCGGCGTCATGGGAGTGGCGCCGGACACCGACTCGATGCTCGTCACCATCCCGCCCCGCCAGAACGGCGGCAACATGGACGACCGCGACCTGGTCGAGGGCACGACCGTGTACTTCCCGGTTCTGGTGGAGGGCGCGCTCTTCTCGCTCGGCGACCCGCACATCGCGCAGGGGGACGGCGAAGTGGGCGGCACGGCGATCGAGGGGCCGTTGCGCGTGGTCTACGAACTGGAGGTCATCAAGGGGGCCGGGCCGATCCCGTCGCCCCACTACGAGACGGATGAGTTCTACGCCGTGACCGGCTTCGCGCCCACGATCGACGAGGCGGCCCGGAACGCCGTCGAGGCGATGATCGACTACCTGGTGAGTTCGCGGGACCTGTCCCGCCAGGAGGCCTACCAACTCGCTTCGATGGCCGGGGACCTCAAGATCTCCGAGGTCGTGGACGTGCCGAACATGCTCGTCGCCATGCGCATCTCGAAGGATGTGATCGGCAACTGACGGGCGGCCCCGGCCAGGGAAGGTCTGCGGGCGCGCCCGGGGTCAGAGGTCGCGCGCGTCGACCGCGAGCAGCGTCCGGAGGAGCACGTTCGTGCCCGCCGTGATCTGATCCGGCTCCGTGAACTCGAGCGGCGAATGGCTGATGCCGTCGCGGCTCGGCACGAAGATCATCCCCACCGGTCCCAGCAGCGCGACGCTCTGCGCGTCGTGGCCCGCCCCGCTCGGCATGCGGAGCGAGGACAGCCCGAGATCGTCGGCCTCCGCCTCGATGAGGTCCCGGAGGCGCGGATCGGTGGGCGCCGCGCGGCTCTCGTAGAACTGTTCGACGGACACCTCCGTGCCGTCCGCCGCGGCGATCTCCTCCGCGCGCTCGCGGATCGCCCGGAAGACGGCATCGATCCCGGTCATGGCGAGGTCGCGGATCTCGAGGCTGAACGTGACCCGGCCGGGGATGACGTTGGGCGCGCCGGGCTCGGCGGCCAGGCGGCCGACGGTCGCCACATGGCGGCCGGGCAACTCGCGCGCGGTCACGTGAACGGCGTCGATGATGCGCGCCGCCGTCACCATCGCGTCCCGCCGCATGTCCATGGGGGTCGTGCCGGCGTGGTTCGCGAACCCGTCGACGGTCACCGTCCAGCGGCGGATGCCGACGATGCCCTGCACGACGCCGATGTCGAGGTCGCCCCGGTCGAGGACGAACCCCTGTTCGATGTGCAGTTCGAGGTAGGCCGCCAGGCTGCCGGCCTCTCGCCGGGCCGCGGCGAGGTCGGTCAGATCTCCCCCGAGGCGCTGCGTGCCCTCGCCGATCGTGAACCCGCTCGCTGTGACGATGTCGACTTCCCAGGGCAGGGTCTCGCCCGCGATGGCGCGGCTGCCCGTCTTGCCGCCCTCCTCGTTCGCCCAGATCACGAATTCCAGCGGATGCCGAGTCTCCCGGCCCGCGTCCACCAGCGTCTCGATCGCCTCGAGCGCGCCCATTGAGCCGATCTGCCCGTCGTAGCTTCCGCCCGCCGGGACCGAGTCGATGTGGGAACCGAGGAGGATGGGGGCGAGCGACGGGTCGGCGCCGCGCCGGCGTCCGATCAGGTTGGCGGCCCGGTCCACGTGCACTTCGAGGCCGAGTTCGGCCATGATGTCGGAGAGCCAGGCGCGGGCCGCCCGGTCCTCCTCGCTGTAGGCGAGCCGCGTCGTGCCTTCGGCGGCGCTGCTGAAGCGCGCGAGTTCGCCGAGGCGGCGGTTGAGCCGGTCACCGTCCACGAGCAGCCGTTGGCGCCCCAGCGCGCGGACCGGCCAGGAGGCGGCCGCCGCCCCCGCGACGCCGAGGGCGAGCGCCCCGAACCGCCGCCGGGACATCGGTCCCATCAGTGGCTGAGGCCGTAGATGATGTAGTTGATGGCGAGTTCGTAGGCGTAGGTCGAGCGGTCGATCGGGTAGTACGGGTTCTCGGACCACTCCCACGCGTCGCCCAGATCCGTGTTGTGGTTGATGACGACCATCAGCTCACCCCGGTCGTCGAAGATCCCGCGGACGGTGGGCGGGCAGGGTCCCCAGCACTCCTTGTAGCGCCCGCGCATGGCGTTGTTGACGCTCGGGACCGTCTTGACCTCGTCGATGTCGTAGAACTGGTGGAAGATCGGATGGTCCAGCGGAATCGGCTTGATCTGACGGCCGGGCAGGATGCGCGTCATGTGGTATTCGAAGTTGTACCACGCCTCTTCTCCCCAGAAGTCGTCCACCACGAGGAATCCGCCCGCCTCCAGGTAGCCGCGCAGTCCCTCGATTTCGGCCTCCGAGAGGTTCATGTAGCCGACCTCCAGCATGTAGAGGAAGGGGAAGCGGCGCAGTTCGGGGTCGGCGAGCGAGACCGGGTTCTCCCACTCGTGGAGGTCCAGCATCGTGAGCAGACGATGGAGGATGAAGAGGAACTGGCGGTCGGCCTTCGGGAAGTCCGTGGCCCAGCTACCGCCCCGTCCTCCCCACCGGCCTCGGGAGCCGGAGTAGATGGCGCGCGTGAAGTAGAAGTCGTGGCCCCATTCCGCCCGCGCCTGGGCCAGCCCCGGTTCGTGCTCGAGGAGCCAGTCGCGCGCGGCCGCCCGCTCGCCGAGATCCGACGAACCGGCCGCGGCGGGCGGCGGGTCGGATCGCGCCGCCATGCCCGTCACGGCGGCGGCAACCAGCACAGTGGCCAGCACCGTGGCCAGCGTCGCAACGACGATCGGAACGGAGGGCAGTCGAGGACCGGTCATACGCTGATAAGGATCGTCCGTGGCCCGCTCGTCAACACCCGGAGGTCGATCTTCAAGTCCATCTTCGGATCCACCTTTCACGCCCAGCGGGTCGGGCCGTACACTACGTCCCCGTCTCCCTTGCCGTTCCCCCCGATGGTCCCGAACCGCGGCAGGCGCCGACATGAACGAGCCCGACGGCCGATCCAGCGTGCACCTGGACGGCGTCACCCTCCGCTTCGGGGGCGTGACGGCGCTCGAGGATGTGTGCCTCGGCATCCGCGGCGGCGAACTCCTCGCGCTCATCGGCCCGAACGGGGCGGGCAAGACGAGCGTGCTCAACTGTATTTCCGGGCTCTACCGTCCCACGGAGGGAGCGATCACCCTGCGGGACGCGACGGGCCGGTCACATGCGCTCCACCGCCTGCAGCCGCACCGGATCGCCCGACTGGGCGTCGCGCGCACCTTCCAGAGCATCGAACTCTTCAAGCACATGACCGCGCTCGACAACATCATGCTCGGACGCCACGTCCACATGCGGGGTGGGGTCCTCTCGGGCGGACTCTTCTGGGGTCCCCAGCGCCGTCGCGAGATCCATCACCGCGTGCGGGTCGAGGAAGTGGTCGATTTCCTCAATCTCGAGCCGATCCGCCACGCCATCGTCGGCAGCCTCCCCTACGGACAGCAGAAGCTCGTCGAACTCGGCCGCGCCCTGGCGCTGGACCCCGAAATCCTGCTCCTCGACGAACCGATGGCCGGGATGAACTCCGAGGAGAAGGAG
>LXNJ01000161.1_pt1 | contig 48821 bp, 45 predicted proteins | sample 809081 | NCBI WGS metagenome assembly LXNJ01 (sample SAMN04870510, study PRJNA318959) | sponge metagenome | biome: sponge; feature: marine sponge reef; material: water | host: Petrosia ficiformis | place: Greece: Milos, Mediterranean Sea | collected 2013-05-29 | depth 5-7 m | reverse complement strand
GGGGCTTTTTCTCGCGCTGCGTTAATGGAATAATCTCTTCCTCAGGCTCAATATCCAACTCTCCAAGATTCATCGTAGAACGCTCATAGGTTCTCCACTCGAAAAGTGTGATAATGAAGGCCAAGGATAACACCAAACCTATCAAAGTATAGGTAATCCTATTCTTCTCCAGATCTACTTTGTCATTCTTTTTTAAATCCATTGGACTCTAATTAGGAGCTAAAAATACACAAAATACATAAGTACTCAAGCGAACGGGCTCAAGATTCACTTTCGGTTAACATTGAGCAACCAATGCATGGGGAAGGCAATTATTCCGCCAAATAAATAGGCAATAAAATCAACAATATCCCCTTGTCTACCACTTATGAAATTCAGTTGAATTACTTCAATAATCGCGCCATATATCCCGGCAACTAGGAAGGCTATTAGGTACAATTCTATGGCTCTGCGCTTGTTCTGTTTGGTTCGGTATAGACCTCTAGCTATTAGAAAAGTTAGGAGGGCGTAAAAAACGATATGCGCCCATTTATCCTCATCGTGCAGAGGAGGCATGTCTTCACTTGGAAGAAGACTAACTAATCCAATGAAAAGAGACCAAGCAATTGCCGGATAGAAGGGCTTCAAAATATATTCTTAGGCCCCTACCAACTGTTTGTACGCGTCGGCGGACAAGAGGGCAGCATATTCACTTTCGTCTTCTGCCTTAATCTTGATCATCCATCCTTCACCGTATGGATCTTCATTCACTTTCTCAGGATTGTCTGCTAAACCTTCATTGACTTCAGCTACTTCACCTCCGATCGGCATAAACATGTCCGATACTGTCTTTACAGCTTCAACAGAACCGAAGACTTCATTCTTTTCCAATTCGTCCCCTTCGCTTTCTATTTCCACGTAAACGATATCGCCCAATTCTCCTTGTGCAAAATCTGTAATTCCAACGGTATATAGATCACCGTCTTTCTTGACCCATTCATGGTCATTGGTATACATCAAATCTGATGGAATGTTCATGTCTAAAATTTTGCTCTAAAGTAAAAATTTTTCTTAGCCGCCTATAGAGAATCTCAAGCTAACACCAAGATTTGTATTACTTGTTGGTAAAGAGGTCGAAACCTCATAGCTAGTAAGAATTTGATCGTAAAATACTCGAATACTAAAACGTTGACTAATCACATAATCACCGGTCAACTTAATGGTATATATGGTCTGTCCGTTCGTTGGTTGAACATTTTCTTCTACAATTCGGCGTACTACATTTAAGGATCTACGTACGGTAACATCGGCCTTAACATCAAGGTCAGAAGTAATCTTCTTCTTTTTACCTGCCGACCGAACAAAGAAGGAAACATCCTTAAATCGATAGCCCGTACCAATTACGAAATCGGAGGTTTTGATTTCGGTCAACTGATTATTATTCAAGCTTAAGGTCAAATTTCTTGATCGTTTAAATTCTGTTCTAAACGACCAACTGTTTAGCATTGCTACGTCAATCTTTAATAAAGGACTGAACTGTTCGCTTAAAGTGGCTGTTTGAATTTGATATTGTGCAACATAGTTTCCGGTTGCATCAATGCTATCCTGGAATCCGGTATATCGAAGATCCGTTTGGAAATTACTCACAGAATAGGTTGAACGATAGGCATGACTCAGGGTCACATTTCGGAAGTTGTCCTTAAACCACTTCAATCTAATTAATCCATCAAAATTAATCCTCCAATTTGGCGCAGGAATCTTATTCCTTCTTAGTGGATCCTTAATGTCGTAGCTAGAAGCATCTTGTCCTCCGTAAGCCGTAAGGAAAGCATTCAACATGACCTCTTGAGAAGTAGCACCATAACCATCGGGATATCCATCTCCATCACTATCAACGGCCCCATTACCGGCAAGTCTCCAAGCAATGGTCTGTCTATCACTCAAGAACGTATCAAAAGCGTTGGAGTTGAACTTATCATCCGTAGAGGCATTGCTGTTCACGAAGGGTTCAAAAGCTGTAGGCCATAATAAATATGAGGTTGTAATGTTACCCGATTCAACCGGACTAAAATCTTGATACTCACCAAGCTGATTGTCCCAGCGATACAACGACTGATATCTGTAGCCTTCTTGGTAAGTTCCGTTTATCTCAATTCTCAAATCCTTGAAAGGCTCTAAATTCAATCGATAATTTGCATTCCTAGATCGAGTTTGAGAGAAGAGATTGTTCATGGTAGTATCCCTAGTAAAGAATCCCTGTTCCCCCATTTCATTTCTAATATCCCGCTGTGAACCAAACACAAATCCTAAGGTAGGTGTCCATGTGCCATTGCTATTGGCCATTCCAATGAAATCAACACTCGGAAGATAACCCGGCAAGGCCGTCCCTGCGTTCTCAGAATAGGTCAAGGAGAAGTTCTTAGTCATCATCAGGAACTTCAGAACCTCATCCCCTATTTTCTTTCCGGTTCCATTTCCTTTCTTCTCTTCTTCCTCCTCCTCCTCTGTGCCTTCAGTTTGACTGGCTCTGTTTCTTTGAAGCTGTCGCCTACCACCTCCTGAATTGATCTTCCTTAAATAGGGCACCTTATTATACAGCTGTGTGAAATTTGCTTGCCCATTCAATTGAGTCGTATTACTATTCTGGATTATGTTACCGAATTCGGGCACGACCAAAGAGGCTGCTTGCCAATCATAACTGGCCGTATACCGCAGGTTGGCATTGGTCCAATCCAAAAGAGGAATCTTATTAATTGGTATGTTCCAGTTGATGTTCAGGTCTTGATGGAATTGTGTCGATCGACCTCCATTCCAGAAATTGGTCCACATACTGTCTCTTGCATGTGAATCCATAGCACCATAAGGCTCATCTATCCGATTATTGGATCTTGCAGAATAATCCAGCTTTAATCCACGTGCAATGTCCCACTTGACATCCCAAAGTCGGTCAAGTGTAAACGCCTTATTATAATTAGTGTCAATCAGTAAGAAAGCATCCGAGTTGTTTCTCAATAGGTTCTCACTGTACATCCTTCTAGCATCCATTCTAAAGCTCACCTTCGAAGGCATATAATAGAAGTTCAAATCTCTCAGGAGAGCGAACCAATTGCTCTTTCTGAATAGTGAAACCTGATTAAAGGGTTTAACATTCTTTGGTTGAGTGGTCCAGTTATACGCCAATTGAGCACGGTGGTTCTCAACCAAATCGTGTTGTGTGGTCGGATTTCTTCTATAGAGTTCCGTATACGAGTAACTCAGAGCAAAATTTTCAATGTCATAAAAACGGGATTTTCCAGATCCACCGCTACCACCGCCGCCACCGCCGCCTTGTCCGGGTAATCCAGGCCCATCGCCACCTCGGCCACCACCACCTCGACCTCGTTCCTTACGGACATTGGTGAAGTTTAACGACTTTCGTCTGGTATACGTCTGAGAAAACTCTTTAATCTCTTTTCGTGCATCAGTATCGTCGGCGCGATCAAAGTATTCCTTCAATTCAATATCAGGATCAAGGGGATTAAATTTCGGGTTGCTAAAGTCTTCACCGTAGGCAAAGTAGACTGGAACTCGAATACCCGCCTGATCGCCAAAGAACTTTCCTAACTCGAAACTAGAGGTCATATCCCATGATCTGAGCTCGTCCATGTTCCTTTCTTGTACGCGCTTCTCAATACTTCCAAACCCAATGGTCTCAATACGTCCAGAAACCGAAACCGTACCGAAATCTGCTAACTTGGCTACCGCCCTTGCTGTTGCTGCCCATCCGCCTTTTTCGTCGAAATCGGTCAATCGCAATTCATTGAACCAAACTTCTGTACATTTCGATAAACCATCATCTGAATCTTCGGGACTTCTCTTCTTTGGATTTCGAATTCCCAACATCAAAACACGTGCATTTCCAGTACTTGGATTACCAATGACCGAAATTCGATGCGACCCAAAATACTTGGAATACAAGGTGGTGTAATTTACATCTGAATTAACCTCCATTGCATCGTTTCTATCTAGCTTAACATTATGCAACTCTTCAAATAGGAAATCAAACTCATTTTCTTTGGGCCAGATCACTTGCGGATCGCCACTACCCCATGGAGTCATTTTCAGTGGGATAGCATATTCATAGTAGTTCTCGGTAAAGTCCGTTCCTATTCGAATAAATGCCCAAACATCATCATCATTCGTGATCTCTTCAGTTCCTCTGGACTCCGCATGAATGAACATCTTTAGTCTATTATACTGACGAAGGTCTAAGTCCGTGGACTTCCAAACAGCACGAGCATCACCATCTTCTAATTCGCAAAGCCTAACAGCCAATGACTGCTCATTTAACTGCTGTAAGTCGGTGGTCGCAAATAGTATTTCACGATCAACACCCGGAGGCTCAACATATAAAATTGGAGAACGAGCACCATTCTCTTCAAGGTTTACTGCGAGTACATCAAATTCGGTGTCATCGGGTGAATCGTCATCCAAATCCTCGCTCGGACTATTCAGGTTTCCTAAATACCTTCTCCAATCTCCACGAACGAATTCCAATGATGCAAATCGCAGTACCAAAGGAGAATCGAATCCCTTCATGAACATCCTCATAAATCGAATGGAACGGAAATCTGAAATAGCTCCTACCTTATGATCCGGCTCAAACACTGGAACTTTAAATTGATACCATGTAACCTGTTCCACATCTCCATTTTGAAGACGAACGGAAGTTGTAATACTGTCGGTGATAAAGTTTTGTCCTACTCTAAAGTCTTCCGTCCGCATACTTACTCTGTACTGATAATACGACTCCGCTTTAGATAAGGTGAAATCCTTATTGATATCTTCTACATCCGGAAGTGGGCTAAAGGCAGTTGGGTATGATTCAGGACTCTGCTCATCGGTTGGAGAGTTTCCTTCAGGTAAATTATACAGCTTATAACGGTCCCAAATGGTTACCTCATCATTGTCATAATCGGTGCCTCGGTAGTAGTGATAATCATCGGCGGCTGGATCTTTTTCTGCCGATTCATAGGCACCATTTGCCGTTGTTCCAAAGTATTGCTGGATTCTGTCCAAGTATGTTAGATTTCCAGGAACTCCATCATAAGCAAAACCTTTCTCATCATTGGTATTCAATCCGTCAATACCTAAATCTTGGAAAGCCCTTGCCGAAGGGTCATTATCGAAGGCATATACGATGGCTTGGTTGGTTGAAATTCTACCCCAGGCTGTTGTGTCAACGTTTTGTACCACATCCGAATTCGGCAGTCCATTCTCGTACGAATTACGTCCATCACGCAGTATATCTTCCGAGATATTACCCAGGTTGAAATAGAGGTCACCACCTGAGTGCTGTTGATCATAAATAAACGGATCTAAAACCCAGAACTGAATGAACTCAATATTTGCCGTTTCAAAATTGCTCGTTCGCACTTCACGCATGATACCCGCCCATCGTGATTTTGGTGAGGCCAGGGAGCCATCGTCATTCAAACCTGCAGAATACTGAGAAGGTTCTACATCAAAGTTATATGGCCCTCTTTCTTCTGGATAATAGGCCATGTTCAGCACGGCCAAGTTGGATGGCTGCCCACTTGGGATGCTCCGATTCGGAAAAATCTCCTGAACCAACACTTCTCGGACATAATGATTGGACTGCTGATCCTGATCATTTCGAATATGCTCTGGAGTAAGTGAATTGTTCTGATAGAAAATAGGATCGACCACATACCAGGCCATCCGAGCACGATTAAATCCATATTCCTGACCATCGATGATGTCGGCCTCAGGGAATAACTCTGGCTGGTATTGTGGAACGGACGCTAACTTCCAGGAAGAAACATTTCTAATATCTATGGTGCTTTGGGTGTTCTCAAAATCATCGATATACGATACTCCCTGTCCATCTTGACGAATACCACGAGCCGAACCGGGAATCAAATGGGCAAATTCACCGGATACATTAATGTTTGACTTGGCCTTGGTTTCAATACCAGGCAAGGCATCCACCATTTTCGTCAACCATCGTGAGTCCTTTGTATAATTTCCTTGAACTCCCCAAATGGTATTGTTAATTGGTTCTTGACCAGAATTCACCTTATAGGTTAGTGGCCTTTCAGAAAGATTGAGGAAACTACCTCCTAACATCAAGTCATCGCTGACTTTATAGTCGATTTGGGTACCAATGAACCGTTTGGTATTTACAGCAAAGAGGGAGTTGTTTTCTAATGAGATGTTAATTGGAACACCCGAATTCAGCAATCCTTCATCAAGGATGGTCACACGTCCCAGGGTATAATCCACGGTGTAGTGCTGGTTTTCAACCAAGGTCTGACCTCCTGCTGTTACACGAACAGACCCTTGAGGGATGTTCATAGCATTCAGAGGTATTTCCGCTCCAGAGGACGATTTATACGAACCTTTCAGGAAGAATTTATTCCTACTTGCGTCTTGCTGAGCAACAAAGAGCGAGGAATCATATAAAGACTGATAGACATATTTATCGGTCAATTCCTCTTCTCCAGGTTCAAACTGTGCTCGTAAATGAGATCCAAAAGGTTCTACAACAGGAAAAATAATTCGACCATTAGAAGGGTTTATTGTCAATCCCGTTATAAAGTCAAAAACCCCATCAGGTTGGGGGTCATTGTTATTGTTGAGCCGATCCAAATTCATAACTCTTAAGAGGATCTGATCTTTGAAAGAACCCTCGGGTAAGAAATTTATAGGAATACCCGTTTGATCGTTGGCATAAAGCACATCCATTCGGAAGTCTTCTCGATTAACTTGAAAAGCCCCGATTGAATAAATGTTCTTCATCATCAAATCCCAGAGTGGTAATCCAACATTCGTTTGATTACTCTTAAGCATTTTAACGATGAGATTCTCTGGAGCTTCTACACCATCGGTACTGAATTCTCCAACCTGAAAAGTCTCTCCATTGAAGGTGTACTGAAAGGCAACCGCAAGTACCTCATCCTGATTCAAGGATTGATTTAAGGAGATGTAACCTAAAACATCATTGATTTGATATTCCGATGTTTTCAGCTTTCGAGCATTACCAAGGTCAACGTAGTCAATTCCTTCCCTATACCCCGCTGCATTCAATTCAACATTTACAGAACCCATATTTCGAATTCCGGGATAGGCCGCGGCCATTTGAGGTGGATCCAGGGAATTAATTCCATTATGAGGAACAGGTGGAGCCGTAGGGTCAACAATAATTACTTGATTGTTTACTTCCGGCTCGGCTAGATCCATGAATCCAACAATATTCCTCACATTATCCGTTTGCGCTGTCCTGTTGGTCACCCAAACTTCTATTTTCACAATCTTAACTTGGGATCGTACGACTGGAAGATCCACCAAGGCTTCATCATAAAAATCTCGGAACATCTGAGTCAAAAAGAAGTGTCTGTTGGCTTCGTAATTATCGGCTCGTAATTCGAATTCCTGCGTACGGGCACCTCCTTCTACTTTAATATTACTTGACTCAGATCTCTGCTCAGAGAAAACGGAAGTCACTGTGGCATTACCAAATTTGAATTGCCCTTTAACCCCAAATAGACTTTGAGCTCCCTGAATCAATGAACTATTTAGAGGTAGACTTACATCTCCAAGTTCGAGGCGTTGAATTATTTCATCCTCATCACCTTCATAGTCCAACTTCATTTTGTTTTCAAACTGGAAAGTGGCCTCCGTATCGTAGTTGGTAGAAAGTTCTAGTTTATCTCCAATTCGTCCGACCACATTCATTTGAATTTTTTGATCGAAGTTGAAAGTAGCCGTAGATCTATTCCGCTCAGGGATAGATGGATTATCCGTTTTCTGGAACATTCCAGAGAAAATCAATTCTGCGGAACCCCTTGGAATAATTTCAATCGCATCACCTCCAAAGATTTTATCAAAGGCTTCATTATTCACATTTAGAGAAGGAAGAAGTGAATTCCCTCCACTTGGGTCATTTAGGTTTCCACGACCTGGTCCAGATCCAGATTTCTGTCCCCAATAGTCTGCATCTTGTTGTTCGTAAATGAATTCTTCATACTCCTCTGGTGTCATTACTTGAGGGGTCGAAACAATCATATCGCCGATCTTACGGTAAACGATATATTGATTTGTTAGAGGGTCGTATTCTACAACGGTCTGAATATTGGAAGGCTCATCCAGCTCAATGTCACCGGGAGAATCAGTATCAGTGGAATCAGAATCTTGGGCATAGGAAGCAGGGGCACAAAGCACGAAAATTGCTACAAATAGCAAACCTTTCAGTAAAGGAATTATTTTCCTCTGATTAAGCTCCAAGTCCTTATAAATTCTTTAGGGCGTCTTTAATTAATTCTTCAGCGCTCAAATTAGCGTCTTTGGATAGTAACCTATCGACCGCTTTTCCCGCACGGGATCTAGCAAACCCTAAAACTTCCAAAGCACTTAACGCCTCTTCTCTTTGGGTATTGTTTGCAGATGCAGATATTTCTCCTCCCCCCAAATCAATTCCAATTTTATCCTTTAGGTCAACGATAATTCTTTGGGCCGATTTTGCCCCAATTCCTTTGACCGATTTTAGCATTGCAACATCTCCATGGAGGATTGCCGACTGTAGTTCTTCGGGTTTCATTGAAGAGAGAATCAATCGTGCTGTATTAGGTCCAACACCTGAAACGGTAATAAGCATGCGAAAGGTTGTTCGCTCAGCTGGCGTTGCAAAACCATACAAAACATGGGCATCTTCTCTAATGGCCAAATGTGTGAAAACGTGCACACTTTCCTTTCCGCTAATGGCGGCATAGGTTTGAAGGCTTATCTGTGTTTCATATCCAATGCCATTGCATTCAATCACCGCACTTGCTGGATTAATAGAAACGAGTTTTCCTCGAAGATGATGTATCATGATTAATCGTTTAGAGCTGCAGCATGAGCACCCGCGATGGTTGCCATGTTTACAATCTCATTTACAGTACACCCGTATTGAAGAATATGTACTGGTTTATCCAATCCCATCAGCAATGGTCCAATGGCTTCAGCTCCTGTTAATTCCTGAATAAGTTTGTAACTGATGTTTCCAGCATCCAGGTTTGGGAAAATCAAAACATTAGCTCCATACTTCGCTAATTCACTAAACGGAAATTTCTGTTGAAGTAATTCCGTATTAAGGGCAAAGTTTGATTGCATCTCACCATCCACAATCATACCCGGAAAACGCTGCTTGAGAATATCTCTGGCGTCAGCCATTTTCCTGGTGTTATCATCTTGGGAAGAACCGAAATTGCTGTAGCTCAATAATCCAACGCGCGGAACGATCCCAAATTGCCTCACGGCAATGGTGGCTAAAAGGGCAATGTCAGCAATTTCAATAGCGCTAGGGTTTTTATTGATGGCTGTATCCGCAAGAAACAAAGGCCCTTTCTTAGTCATTAGCACATACATGCCCGCCACCAGGTTCACACCTGAACGACGGCCAATTACTTGCAATGCAGGCTTAATAGCATTTGGATAGGTTCGAGTAAATCCGGTCACCATCGCATCCGCGTCGCCAGTATTCACCATCATGCAACCGAAATAATTTCGATCCCTCATTTTCTTGCGAGCATCTAAAAGGGTCTCTCCTTTTCTTCTTCGCTCTTCCCAAAGTCGATCCCCATAAGCAAACCGATGTTCCTTCATTTCCGAAGATTTCGGATCAATGATTATTGCAGAGGGCATCTCGAAGGAATTCTCCTCCATCAATTGACCTATATTTTCCCGATCACCGAGCAGAACTGGAATACCTACTCCTTCATCTGAAATGATTTGAGCGGCTTTAAGTACTTCATAGGTGTCGGCCTTCGAGAACACAACACGTTGGGGTTTTCTCTTTGCGCGTAAAGCAATATTCCGAATCAGTTTATTGTCAAGACCTAAACGCTTGTTCAATTCTATTTTATAAGACTCCCAATTCTCGATGGTTTTTCGGGCTACGCCACTTTCAATGGCCGCCTTCGCCACCGCTGGAGCTACAGTAGAAATCAGTCGTGGATCAAATGGCTTTGGAATTATATACTCCGGGCCAAAGCTTAGATTCTGACCACCATAAGCCATATTTACCTCTTCCTGCACACCTTCTTTAGCTAGTGAAGCTAGGGCATGCACGGCCGCAATCTTCATTTCCTCGTTTATCTTAGTTGAACGCACATCTAGTGCCCCTCGGAAAATGAAAGGAAACCCAAGAACATTGTTTACTTGGTTGGGATGATCGGAACGACCAGTCGCCATAATTATATCATCTCGAACGCTGGTAGCCTCTACATATGAAATCTCCGGAACAGGATTGGCAAGAGCAAACACAATGGGACGTTTGGCCATCGATTTTACCATATCCCCTTTAGATAAACCAACAAAAACATCTGCCCCTTTCATGGCCTCTGCAAGGCTCATAGCATTTGTTCCATTTGCCATGAACGCCTTAGACTTGGAAAGATCTTCTCTATCGGTAGTAATCAAGCCTTTGCTGTCGAAAACATAGAAGTTCTTTGGATTAGCTCCTAAGGATTGATAGAGCTTAATGCAGGAAACAGCAGCGGCCCCTGCACCACTTACTACGAATTTGAGTTTACTTATTTTTTTACTGGCTAGTTCCACCGCATTCAACAAAGCAGCGGCACTAATAATTGCCGTTCCGTGTTGATTGTCATGCATGACCGGAATATCTAGCTCTGCCTTTAGGCGTTCTTCTATTTCAAAAGCCTCAGGTGCTTTGATATCCTCAAGGTTTATTCCTCCAAAGGTGGGTGCAATTGCTTTAACGGTGCTTACAAAATGATCAATATTGCTAGCATCTACTTCAATATCAAAAACATCAATGTCCGCAAAGATTTTAAACAGCAATCCTTTCCCTTCCATTACAGGTTTGGAAGCCTCTGGACCAATATCACCTAGACCTAGCACAGCTGTACCATTAGATATAACGGCAACCTAATTTCCTTTGGCCGTGTATTTATAAACATCTTCTGGGTTCTTGGCAATCTCCAAACAGGGTTCGACTACTCCTGGAGAATATGCCAATGACAAATCCCTCTGAGTAGAATAGGGTTTGGTTGGGCTTACTTCAATCTTTCCTGGACGTCCCTTTGAATGGAACTGAAGGGCCTCTTCTTTCCTGATTTTCACTCTGCTAGGTTTAAGCTGGCAAAATTACATAAAACAAAGTGTAGGGCATAAAAAACCGGGCTAAACCCGGCTTTAAAAATGTCGTTAGGTCGATTAGTTCAGAACTACTCGTTCAGTATGACCGTCATGCTTAACAAAATACATTCCTCTAGGGAGGGCACTTAGATCCGCCTGAATTCTAGTGGATGATATTCTATTCCAACGAACATTCAACTGTTGTCCCAATACATAGAAAACTTGCGGTTGAACGTTATCCGTTGTGTTCAAATCAATATTTAAGACCCCAGTGGTTGGGTTAGGATAAATACTAAACGCATCATCTTCCTCTTCAATCGACAATCCAGCAACAATGTAGGTCACACTAAGAACTACAGAATCATTTGGATTGGCAACGTCCCAAAACACATAATTAATTCTGGTTGTTCCATCGTTTTGATTTGGGTACAAATGGCCACTGAAATTATTCACCAAACTGTCTGCAGGAATAGTCAAAGAAGTTGGAGATTCACTAATATTAGGAGTATAACACAACTCCCAACAAATGGCGTTATCCATGCCAGCTGCCAATTCCACCTCCACACGTTTTACCTTAACTTCTATATCCGTTGAGCCATTATTGTGAACATTCATGTGACTAACAATCTCAAAATCATCATAGGGACCCCAAACAGTAATTGACGTCTCATCTAGAGATAGGTTTTGAGCAATAACTTGTGTTGGCGCAACACACACCGAAGCCAACGCAAATACGAGTAAAATTTTCTTCATTGTAATAGTTTATTAACCCAGAGAACAGCAAAGTTAAGAAACTTCCACCAGAAATTACAGATGAAAAATGCTAAGGGTTTGTTTTAGAAGGACTAAGACATCTTATGCATCCATAGGAGAGTTGTCAAATGAAAACGAAAGAGTTAAATTCGCCCCTCTGAATCAATTTTTCGAAAATCCGCTAGAAGAAAAACAGATCAGTACAGTGACTATTTTAACTTGAAGCTTAAATACTGCGGTATGCAATTTGCTCATGCAGGTTTGACTTTAAATAAAACAAAATGAAAATTCGAATTCTCCCTTTTGTATTACTCCTTTGTTTTGGAATGGCCAACGCTCAAGAAAAAACTAGAGATCTTCCTTCCGTAAATGTTAAGACCTTAGATGGGACGGATTTTAACATCCAGAACATTGAGAATGACGGTCAGCCAATTATAATTAGCTTCTGGGCAACTTGGTGTAAGCCATGCATCAAGGAATTACACACTATTTCTGAAGTATATCCAGATTGGGTTGATGAGACAGGGGTTAAGATTGTTGCCGTATCCATTGATGACAACCGAAACTCGTACCGGGTTGAGCCTTTTGCTCAAGGAAGAGATTGGGAATATGAGATTTACCTGGATGAAAATGCTGACCTTAAGAGAGCTTTGAACGTTGGAAACATTCCGCATACCTTTCTTCTAAATGCAGATAAACAAATCGTTTGGCAGCATACTGGTTATTTCTCTGGCGATGAAGATGAATTGTATGAAATGATTACCCGCCTTGCAAATGGCGAAAGTCTTGAAGAAGGACATTAATACACAAGAATGAACCATAAGAACCTACTCCTTGGATTGGCTATCAGCTTGTTTGGTGGCCATTTCACTTTTGGTCAAAACCCCTCCGAATTTGATTTTGGTCAGCTACATGGAAATTTCCAAACAGACTTTCAGTACTACATTGAAGATACACTGATTGGCGCTCCAGAGGTAGAAGAGAAATTTCTCATCAATGCCTATATGAATCTTACCTATACCCGTGATAGGTTAAGCGCTGGACTTCGTTATGAAGTGTACGAGAATTCGTTGTTAGGATACGATGAGCGACTCAAAGGTGCCGAAATTCCTTTTCGGTATGCCCGTTATGATGCCGACTGGATTGACATAACTGTGGGAAACATCTATGAGCAATTTGGTAGTGGCGTTTTACTTAGAACCAATGAAGAGTGGGGATTGGGGTTTGACAATTCAATTGATGGATTGCGCACCATTTTCAGATTAGATAAAGGGATAACGGTTAAAGGGGTTGTAGGACAGCAACGGTACTATTTCGCAAAAGGAGAAGGTATTGTACGTGGATTTGATGTTGAATTTCCTTTGCACAATTTTACAAACTGGGAAAAGACTCAACTTAAGTTAGGGGGAAACTTCGTTAGTAAATATCAGGCAGATCGAGACCCCAAATACAATCTTCCGCAAAATGTTGGTGCATGCTCTGGTCGATTGCAGTATCGTCGCAGTAAGTTTCAGCTATTCTCCGAATATGCCTATAAAATCAACGATCCTTCAGGCCTCAATGAATTTATATATAAGGAAGGACAAGCATTGATCACGACAGCTACGTACAGTGGCAAGGGATTCGGAATCATCTTAGCGCAAAAGCGGCTCTATAATATGAACTTCCGTTCGAATAGGAATGCCATTTTGAACGATCTCATGATTAATTTCTTGCCGGCTTATACATACCAGCACACCTATGTGCTACCTGCATTGTATCCTTATGCAACGCAACCGAACGGAGAAGTTGGTTATCAAGCCGAGATCAATTATAAAATTCCGAGGAAAACGAAATTGGGTGGCAAGTACGGGACCGATATTCGATTCAATTATAGTATTGTTCACGCCATTCCAAAAACAGCCATTGACTCATTGGAGAACGAACAGACGAGACAGGGATATACTGTTGATTTCTGGGGTTGGGGTGAAGAACGCTACTTCCAGGATTTCAATATTGCACTAAGCAGAAGACTGAACAAGGACTTGAAAGTGATGTTCACCTATATCAATATCAATTACAATAAGGACGTCATTGAAGGTAAGCCCGGATTTGTGTATATGCGGTCTGCCATTGCTGAAGTTCAGTACAAAATCAAACCCAGACATACCTTACGAATGGAATTGCAAGGAATGTTTATCGACGATCAAAAAGGATACGTCGACCGTGGAGATTGGGTCATGTTATTGTTGGAATACACCATCAGTCCAAACTGGTTCTTTGCTTTCCAAAACTCTTACAATTACGGTAATCCTGACCCGATTAGACAAGTTCATTATTATATGTTTAGTGCGGGCTACGCCTCTGGAACAAGCCGTATACAAGTTAACTACGGTAAGCAACAAGAGGGTATTTTCTGCGTTGGTGGTGTATGCAGAAATGTTCCAGCTTCCAGTGGACTTTCATTTTCAATAAGCTCTTCCTTCTAAAACTCTATGACTATGAAAACATTCGTACGATTATTAAGCATTTTAGCAGTGTTAGGATTCACAGCATGTGATTATATCGATGATCCAATTGCAGAAGGTGGAATTGGTCCTATTGATAGTGTGGCGGTAAGGAAAGTTTTAATTGAGGATTTCACTGGTCATAAGTGCCCAAACTGTCCACTGGCCCAAGAAGAAATAGTTGATCTAAAAGAAAACTACTTCGGTGATCAAATGATAGCCGTATCCATTCATGCTGGATTCTTTGCTTCAACCAGCCCAGGATATACCTATGATTTTACTACACCTGAAGGAGATGCTTTAAATAGCTTCTTTGGCGTGCAGGCGTACCCGAATGGAATGGTGAATAGAACCGGTTATCTTACTGGAGAGCACTTGAGTGCATATGACGAGTGGAGGACTAAAGTGAATGTTCTATTGCAGGAAGATCCAGATATGGATATTGATATTAGTCCGACTTACAATAGTTCGGATCATTCGATAGACGTAGATGTTGATGTGGAGGTATTAAGTGTGATGGACGATGAATTCCATTTGGTCATCTACCTAATTGAAGATGGAATCCAACAGCCGCAAAAGGGGCCTGGAGGAGCTGAATACCCAGACTACATTCATGACCATGTTCTTCGCGCAAGTATGAATAGTGCTTGGGGTGAACTTTTAGTTAATGGGCCCGTAGCCCCAAGTGAAATCTACAGCAAGTCCTATTCAATGGCCTTAGATTCTGAATGGGATGAACAAAACATGCACCTCGTAGCTTTTGTATATAGAAACTCTGATCTTGAGATTATTCAAGTGGATGAGGCAAAGCTGAAATAATTGGAATCGAAATTACGAATTGCTGTTGCGCTCACTGGTGCCAGTGGCAGCCAATATGCTAAAGCATTACTTGATCGATTGGTCGAACATCAAGATCAGTTGGATGAGGTCGGTTTGGTATTCTCTGATCAAGTAAAACAAGTTTGGGCTACGGAAATTGGATCTGAATTTCCAGACTATCCTTTTAAACGATTTGGCATAAGAGATTACTTCGCTCCTTTTGCTTCGGGTTCAGGGAACTATGACGCCTTGATCGTTTGTCCTTGCTCTATGGGAACTCTTGGACGAATTGCAAATGGCACTTCGGACAACTTAATTACAAGAGCTGCTGATGTCATGCTCAAGGAAAGAAAGAAGCTCATATTGGTTGCACGGGAAACTCCATTCAATCTTATTCACCTAAGAAACATGACGCAGCTTACCGAAGCAGGTGGGATCGTTATGCCAGCTGTTCCTTCATTCTATAGTGGCGTAGAATCCAAGGAAGAAATAGCCCGAACGGTGAGTGACAGGGCACTTAAAATGGTTGGTTTACGACTGGACACTTTCCAGTGGGGAAAGTAAAACCCATTCAGCTTCCAACAATCTCACCTACTCTTAAAAATCGATGATTACACCCAAGGTTGGCAGCAATGTGCCTGATGTATTCTCTAAAAACCTAGTTTGATAGCGTGTAGGATCGTTGGGATCTTCAAGGGGATTTCCAGCATCGTCATACACTACATCTAGGAAAGGCTGTGCTTGAATTTCTTGGTTTAAGATGTTTTGAACATCAAAGTATAAATTGAGGTTCCAACTTTCAAAGAACCATTTCTTATCGACCCGAATATCCAGCTGAGTGAAAGTATTACCACGAAGCAAATTCAGTTGATCAAAGTCATTTAATCCGCGACCAGTAACATCCCAAATCTCCTTTAATGAAGATCTTGGCACATCATAAGGCGTAAAAGGAGTTCCTCCGAGCAATCTCCAACGCACTCCAACTTCCCAATTTTTTCCAAAGCGTTTTCCTCCAGTAAAGGTTAACAGGTGACGGTTATCCCAGCTCGATGGTTTCAGTTCCCCATTTTTATCCTCGAATTCTGAACGAACCCATGTATAACTCATCAATCCGTAAAATCCAGCTCTTAATTTTTGCTGATAAACAACTTCAATTCCATACGACCTACCTCTAGAGATTGGAGAAGCTGGTTCATCGCCAATTACACCAAAGTCACCACCTAGATTCGCCAAAGAAACGGAGTCAGCTAGTAAAAAAGGGTAGTTCGAATAGTTCTTCCAAAAGCCTTCCACGGCAATTCGAGCAGCAAATGGTAGGATATACTCAGTACCAATAACAAAATGATCCGAACGGATGTGACCTATTCCTTTTTGTTTATTAATCAGGCCGCTATCCCCGTTTTGAAAGCCAAGGACCGTATATGGTGGAAGCTGGTAGTATATACCCGTGTTTGCAGAAATACTCCATTCATCATTTAAAGCATAGCGAAGTGACACCCTTGGAGAAAACTGTTCCCAAGGCTTATTCGTCTCTGACGAATAGCTCGAAGCATCCAGTCTTAAGCCGATAGAACCGGTTAACCGATTGGTTAGATTCTTAGAGGCGTTTGCAAAGAAACCGTAATTAAAAAGATTGAGTTCGGTTGAATAAATATTTGGGATAACCTCGTTCCCTACCGGCACCAATCGTCTGGTATCATTGGTATACTTTACCAATTCCATATTAGTACCCGCAACAACTTTCAAATCACCTTTTCTCCAAACCTGCTCAAATCTGAATTTGTTTTCAATCTCTTGCGATCGATAGTCTAAAATGAGGTTTTCCGGTGCTTCTACATTATTTCTATACTTCGTTGCTGTATTATTTAGGTGGAAGCGACTCAGGACAAAGGTTGAATACGAATTCTCCTGATAGTTCGTATATCGTGCGCCTAGCGTATAATTCCATTGCTCATTGACTGGCAGATTATTCAGAATATAGCGTTGCGCATCGGTTTCATTGGCCGCAGTATTAAGTTCAAATTGATCTAAGGCTCCTAGTCCAAGAAAAATGATTTCATTCTTTGGATCCAATCGATACCGTGTTTTGAACTGAGCATCATTATAGGTAGGTAAAAATGGCAAGCCTAGCGCACTAAATAAAAACTGCAGGTACGAACGACGAACCGAACCAATAATGGTCGCCTTATCCGATAGTGGACCTTCGAATGTAAGTCCTAAATCGCTCGCTCCGAGCTGAACTCTATAACCATATTTATCGGAACGACCTTCTAAGAGTTTCAACTCCATTACGGAACTCAGAACATTTCCTCGCTCCGAAGGAAACGCTCCAGTGTAAAAATCAACGGAGCTAATAAGATTCACATTGATCATACCCACTGGACCACCCGAGCTACCTTGGGTACTAAAGTGATTGATGCTTGGAATCTCAATTCCATCTATGTAAAAAGTGTTCTCGTTTGGAGAGCCACCACGAACTATTAAATCATTTCTGAAATTCGGCGTTGAAGCTACACCTGGAAAATTACTCACTACTTGAGAGATATCCTGGTTACCCCCCGCCGATCGACGAATTTCATCCACTCCAATGCTCTGAACCGATACCGGTGATTCTTCTTTGGTCTCAAATGGATTGGCGACAACGTCCACAACTTGCAATTGATTCGCGTCTTCGACCATTCCAACCTCAAGATAAACAGGCTTCAAATTCGTAAGCTGTATATCGCTTACCACTTTGGGCCGGTATCCTATAAAACTAATCTCGAAGCTATAGATTCCAGGCTCTAGGCCTTCAATCACAAAGTTCCCGTTGAAATCGGCCGTTGTACCAATGTTCATTTCGCTTACAACGATATTAGCGAAAGGCAAAGATTCGTTGTTGGTCTCGTCAAATACTCGTCCACTTACCTTGGCCTCCTGGGCAAAAATCAGGCTGCTTACAAGCAGTTGGATAATTACTAGTATTCGTTTCATTCTTTAAGTCAATGTTTCGAGGCTAGAACAGTCAGAACTTTCGTTTGTTTAACTTTTCTGCCGATAAACTGAACAAAACGCGCTGGCTTCTATAAATCCCACATTTTTATTACATTTAGTCCTCCGTTCACAACTGCTACCCACCACCGAACGGAAGCATCTAACAACATGATATTTTAGGTTCTGACCAATGGTTGGAATGAATGCTTTGCTTCAGTGGTAATTATTCACCACTTTGCCATTGAAGCTTCTGTTCACCTAGAAAGGGAAAAGTTGGCACATGCCGGCTTTTTCTATTTTTCTAAAACAATCTTACTTTTCGTGGAGGGCCATTAGAGGCACCTTAGCGTGATAAGCCATTTGGTTGGTCATACTTCTATGGAAGATTCGTTCAACAAATCCATACTTCCTTTTGAACATCACAATCATATCAATATCGTTCTCATCCACATAATTATCTACGCTTGCAATAAGATCCGATGAATCCTCTGAGAAATATACGGACTTCACTCCTTCAAGACCACGATCAATCATTCCCTTATCTGGGCAATGCGATCCAACACCAGTATTATAACACAGGACATGAATTTCAGCATTCATGAGTAAGCATAAATCTCTTAGGTAGGTCAAGACCCATGCGTTTTCTTCTTTATGAAGATCACATGCATAAGCAATCTTATCGATGTCCTTATATTTACAATTTTCAGGAATGGCTAAAACAGGCACTTGACTATTGGAGAGAACTGAAGCTGTATTAGAACCTATAAGCACACCTTGCAAACCACTAGCCCCTTTTGTACCCATTACAATCAAATCTAATTTCTGAGCAAGGGCAATATTACGAATCGCTCGAATGGTATTGTTCATAGAAGAAACCGTCGCCACTTCCATCTCTGGATGTGATTCCGCCAGGCCTTTTTTCATTTCTTCCAGCTGTTCTTCCGAATTTCGGCGCATCACATCGATTAGGGAAGTGGTCATCACCGTATCCGAATAGGGTAATTCATAACTATTCAGAAGAACAAGCTTCGCCTTTGTTTTGGCCGCAAGATTTACGGCAAAAGCAAGCGCATTGTCAGCGTTTTCAGAAAAATCAGTTGGTAATAATATTGATTCAATCATAGTAATTAATGGTCTAACGAACCTTAAAAATACATCTTATACAATGTACTTTCTAAACCAAAGCCCTTTTTTTAATGGCAGCTTTCCGGTGCTTGATCATCTACAATTTCGAGTGCATCATTGGAAGGACTTATATAAGGTATTCCTAAGCCTAGTCCACGCAGAATGAAAAGGACTCCTAAAATTCCAATAAAGACAGGAACTGCTTTTCGAATTCTCTTCCTAACGATAGGCCCGATGGATCCTGCTGCAAATACCACCACTCCCATAGCTGGAATAGTCCCCAAACCAAAGAAGGCCATAAAGAGTACGCTTTCACTCATTGAACTCATTGCCAAAGATCCAAACACGGCGGCATAGACCAGTCCGCATGGAAGCAATCCGTTTAAAAGACCTATTCCCAAAAGTCCGAACAAACTCTTCTTCGCAAAAGCGTTTCGAATGGATGTCCTTATTTTATTCATGAACTTGGTTTCTGAAGTCCATTTTTCGAGTCGCTGTTCAAATTGTGGTAGAAAGGCCATGAGTAGCATAAGTACACCCGCAAAGATGCTCACATACTGCTGAAATCCTGCCAAGCGAATACCATTTCCCAAAAGACCAATAAGTAAACCTAGGATTGAATAGGTAATTACACGGCCAAGCTGATAAAGTGCGTTTCCGAAGAATCGTTTAGCAGGAGCCCATTTCCCGATAGGAAGTGCTAAAGCAATAGGTCCACACATTCCAACACAATGGAAACTCCCCAACAAACCAATTAGGAAAGCCGTCCAAAGAAAGGTCATAGGACCATAGTTTTTTCGTAGTAGTAATCTTTGTCTGCAGCGGAGAAGTCCACCTTTATTACCCATTTACCTGTGGTCAGGTCTTCTAGCGGAATTAAAAACTCAGAGATCATCTCATCTTCCAATCGATATCCTTTATCCAAGCGTTCATCTGAGGGACGATATAAGCTTACCGTTCCTGAAATCTTATTTTCCGCAAGGTCTTCCGGAAATATGATTCTCAATCCGTCTGGCGATGTTTTAATCTCCATTTCATCGACCAAAAGATTAAGGTTCTTCTCTTTGTCTATGGTCGATTGATAGTCCAATTCTTTCTCGTAATAGTCATCGCTAACTAAGTCTATCCGCTCGTTAAAACTGCGAACCACAAATTGCAAGATCATTGCAATAAACAAGGTCAACGCGATTACTATTCCCCATCCCCAATTAAACTTCATGCTATTTCAATGGTCCGTTAAAATTCGTCTTAAAGGAATCTATCATCTTTCCTTCGCTATCAAAAATACCGATCTTGATCTTAGTCTTCCTCGAATCCAGATCATCGGGTTTGATGTTTAAAAAGAAGGTGCCTTCTTTAATGCTGGAAGCAGGAACCACAATGTCCGGCAGTCCAATAAGCAGGACTTCACCATCGTGCGAAATGAGTCGTAATTCCACATCCAAATCCTCCTTCTTTTTATTCACCAATTTGTAGTTATACAAATTACTGATTCTACCGTCTTCCTGAGTGGTGTATAATTTACCCGGAACCCGAAGAATGATGGCTTCAATGTCCGATCTAGTCACCAAAAAGAAGGTAAGAATGATGGTCATTAGGCTCAATACAACCGTATAGGCAATAGAACGAACGGTGAACTTCCAAGGCTCCTTATAGGCAATGTTCTCTTCGGAAGCATACCGAATTAATCCCGTAGGTAGTCCCACTTTCTCCATCATATTATCACAGGCATCCATACAGGCTGTGCAATTCACACATTCGAGTTGGGTGCCATTTCTAATGTCAATCCCTGTAGGACAAACATCAACACATTGGTTGCAATCGATGCAGTCTCCTTTTCCGGCTGCTGCACGGTCTTCCCCTTTTTTAAATAATGCTCTTCCTTCTCCTCGTTTATAGTCATAGGCTACAATCATGGATTTACGATCGAGCATAACACCTTGCAGACGTCCGTAGGGGCAGGTAACGATACAAACTTGTTCACGAAACCATGCAAAAACAAAATAGAACATAGCTGCGAAAATGAGCAGCGCAATGAAATCACTTAAATGGGCGATCGGACCATCAGCAATAAGCTTGTACAGCTGATCCACTCCTACTATATAGGCTAAAAATGTGTTTGAAATAAGGAGGGCAATAATGACAAATATGGTGTGCTTTAAGACTCGCTTACGAATCTTTTCTCCCGTCCATTTCATCTTGGCCAACTTCTTCTGTTGACCTCGATCTCCATCGATCCAATACTCCACCTTTCGGAAGACCATTTCCATGAAAATGGTTTGAGGGCAAATCCATCCACAAAATATTCGACCGTAAATAACTGTAAAGAGCACAATTCCGATGATTCCAGTAATCATCGCTAAGAAAAAGAGGTGAAAATCCTGTGTCCAGAATACAATTCCGAAAATAACGAACTTACGTTGAAGAACATTGAAAAGCATGAATGGCTCACCATTCAGCCGGATGTAGGGGGCACCGAATAATAACAGTAAGAGGACCCAACTTACGTAGGTCCTCCACTTATAATACTTACCACTTGGCTTTTTAGGAAATATCCAGTTTTGCTTTCCTTCCTTGCTAATTGTTGCTACCGAATCACGGAAAGCCTCGGTATTCCTTATTTCTTCTGCCATAATTCTTTATTGAGCGGTGAAATTACTCTACCACTTCCTCCGCTTCTGTACCTTCGGTCACAGGATCAACTGATTCTTCAACGGCTTCCTCTCCATCGGCAACAACCTCTTCTCCTTCTTCAGCCACTTCTTCAGCATCCGTTTCAGCCTCAGGAACATAAAGGTCACCTTCTGCTGCCTTAGGATTTGCAGGTGTTGTACCCTGCAAGCTTAGGATATAGCTCGCTACTTGTTGCATCTGGGTAGTTCTCAAAGTCGATTCCCAAGAAATCATACCCTTGGCAGGCACTCCATATTTAATGGTTGAGAATAAATCTTGAATGCTTCCACCATGAATCCAGTATTCATCCGTAAGGTTTGGACCTACAGAACCTCCACCATCAGCAAGGTGACATGGCATACAATTGACCATATATATTTCCTTACCAATTTCTAGATTAGCGGCATCCGCTAACAGAACAACATTAGATTCGTCTACCAAATCTGGAGCGGTTAGTTTGTACTCTTCAATCGCTATGGCCGCTTCTGCCATTTCAGTTTCATACTTCTGATGCTGATCTGGACCAGAACCAAACACATAGTATCCGGTATAAATTACTGCGAATAGAATTGAAATGTAGAACCCATATAACCACCATGGTGGCAGGCTATTTATTATCCAATTCCTTAATCCCGTCGTAGTCATGATCAAGAAGTACATCTTGTTCACTCTCCACAGGTGTGGATCTCGTTAAGCTTTGCAGTAAACGATCCAGTCCACTCACTTTTTCCTCTCGAGTAATACCTGCTTTTTGTTCAGCAAATAGAACAAGACTGTTTACCACCTTCAAGAGGGCGAAAATGGTGATTAAGAGCATGACCACCACAATTACTAAGGCAACGGCAACGGGATCTGCAAGAAGCTTTTTAAACGGTTGCTCTGGAATCTCAGCTGCGTGGGTAGCAAGACCAGAGATAAATAAAACGATTAGGGCTATTGTTTTTTTCATTGCTGGGTTTCTTAGTCTTCTAATGGTAATTGGCTCATCTCATTCATATTCTCCTTCCGGGCGCGAATGGCATAGAGGGTGAATCCTATAAATGCAGTCAAAAAAATGGCCAGTGAAACAAGCGGAAAGATTTCCACATTGTCCATGCTAGCCATATGTCCTTTTATAAACTTTAACATGGCTTATCGGGCTTCAGTTAATTCGACATTCGCTGGTCCGAGATCTACATCATCACTTCCTTTGATATCAGTACCTAAGTGCTGCAAGTAGGCAATCAAGGCAATGATCTCTCTATCTGCAGAGATATCAATGTTCGGATCCTTATTCAATTCCGCAGCGATTTCATTGGCTTGAGCATCCAGATATTCTTGGAAATTATCTTTGTAATAATCCGTATAGGGAACTCCAATTTTCTGCATGGCATTGATCTTTGCCTTGGTGTTTGCCGTGCTAAGAGTACGTTCAAACAACCATGGATACGGAGGCATCAATGATCCAGGCGACATAGATTCTGGATCCAACATGTGGTTGTAGTGCCAGCTATGTGGGTACTTGTCTCCCACTCTATGAAGGTCAGGACCTGTTCTCTTGGATCCCCATAGGAATGGGTGGTCGTATACAAATTCACCAGCCTTACTATACTCACCGTAACGTTCTGTTTCTGAACGGAATGGTCGTACCATTTGACTGTGACACGCATTACAGCCTTCCTTAATGTATAAGTCACGTCCTTCCAACTCAAGAGCCGTATATGGCTTAACACTTTCGATGGTTGGTATATTGGACTTCACCATGATGGTAGGAATAATTTCCACTAATCCACCGATCAAGATCACGAAGATGGTAAGAACCATCAACTGAACAGGTCTTCTTTCAATTACTCTGTGCCAGTGTTCGCCGGCATGCTTTTTATACGTGCCTTGAAGTGGTGCGGCTTCGGCTTCTTCTTGCGCGATGAAATCACCAGATTTCACGGTTTTAATCATGTTCCAAGCCATTAGAAGCATCCCTACAAAGTAGAGCGTACCTCCAATTGCACGAGTAATGTACATTGGAATTAGCTGCGTAACGGTCTCAAGGAAGTTACCGTAAAGCAAGGATCCATCAGGATTAAACTCTTTCCACATCAAACTTTGGGTGAAGCCCGCGAAATACATTGGGATTGCCCAAAGTAAGATCCCAAGTGTTCCAATCCAGAAGTGGATGTTAGCCACCTTCATAGAGTACAACTTAGTTTGGAACATCTTAGGCATCATCCAGTACAACATACCGAAGATCATAAAGCCGTTCCATCCAAGGGTGCCAATGTGTACGTGGGCTGGAATCCAGTCCGTATAATGTGCCAAGGCATTGATGTTCTTGGTACTTAGCATCGGACCTTCAAAGGTTGACATACCATAACAAGTGATGGCGACAACAAAGAATTTCAGAATAACATCTTCACGAACTCTATCCCATGCTCCGCGCAAGGTGAGAAGTCCGTTGATCATACCACCCCAAGAAGGAGCGATCAACATTACAGAGAATACAACTCCAATGCTTTGTGCCCAATCAGGAAGCGCAGTATACAATAGGTGGTGAGGTCCTGCCCATATGTAAATGAAGATCAATGCCCAGAAGTGAACAATTGATAATCGGTAAGAATACACAGGACGATTGGCCGCCTTAGGAACAAAGTAGTACATCAGTCCAAGGACAGGTGTGGTCAAGAAGAACGCCACCGCATTGTGACCATACCACCATTGAACAAGAGCATCTTGAACACCGGCATAAACAGAATAACTCTTCAAGAAGGTTACTGGCATTTCCAAACTGTTGAAAATGTGAAGTACCGCAACAGTCACAAAAGTGGCAATGAAGAACCATATGGCCACATATAAATGACGCTCACGACGCTTCAATATGGTACCAAACATATTCCATCCGAATACCACCCAAATACCAGCGATGGCAATATCAATGGGCCATTCCAACTCGGCGTATTCTTTGGATGTGGTGATCCCTAGGAGCAAGGTTACTGCTGCTGCAACAATGATCAATTGCCATCCCCAGAAATGAATCATACTGAGTTTGTCACTGAACATTCGCGCCTTCAATAGACGCTGCAATGCGTAGTATACTCCAGCAAAAATGGAATTACCTACAAAGGCAAAAATCACTGCATTGGTGTGCAGTGGTCTTGTTCTTCCGAAGGTTAAATAAGATTGTTCGAACGAGAGTTCTGGAATAAAAATTTGGAATGCAATCAACACTCCAACCAAAAGACCTACAACACCCCAAAGAATGGTAGCATATGCAAAGTTTCGAACGATTTTGTTGTCGTAGTAGAACTTTTCTAGTTCCATAATCAGCTTTTTGGATTGGTTGACTTTTTTGGCTTGTCGTAAAGCATGCGAACCGAAGGGGTATAGTCATCATCGAATTGTCCAGACCTTACGGACCAGATAAAAGCCCCTAAAAAGATGAGGGCCATAAATAAACTCGCCATGACTAGAATGAATAGTACAAACATGCTCCAATTATCAGTCACGAAAATACTCTATGAAGAGCACATGGCATCATGACTTTGGTCAATGAATTTAATGACTTTTATCATACTTTTTTACGTCTTCCCGAAATGAGGTTGGTAGCGAGTGTTGTAAAACCTACTACAGAAACGGAGCTCAAAGGCATGAGAATAGCAGCCACCACAGGCGAAAGCTGTCCAGAAACCGCGAACATTAGCCCAACAATATTGTAAGAAAAAGAGATTCCGAAACTCCATAAGATGACCTTTCTGGTCTTCTTGGACCATTGTATAAAATCCGGAAATAAATGGAAGACTAAGGCGTCGAGAATGGCATCAGAACTTGGCGCAAAGCTGCTCAGGTTTTCCGAAATTGAGACCCCTACATTGGACTGTTTCAAAGCACCAGCATCATTGAGCCCATCGCCCAACATCAGCACTTTCTTTTTCTTGGCCTGCAATCGTTCTATATACTCCAGTTTATCCTCCGGGCTTAGTCGGAAGTGCAAATCGGCTTCTTGACCAAAAAGATTTTTCAACCTTGAATCCTCGGCAGAATTATCCCCCGTTAAAACTGAAATTTCACCAATCTTGGTCAGTTCAGTAACCATAGGAACAAGCTCCGATCGATACTTATTTTTAAGCTCGAAATATCCTAACGAATGATCGCCTTTCTTTACAAACACCTGACTACCTTCGATATGGGTATGGTCGATTTCAAGAAATGAAGGAGATCCGGCTTTGTACAAGGAACCATTGATTATTGCTTGGATTCCTTTTCCGGGAACTTCCTTAAAATCAGCAACCTCAAAACTTGCTCCTTCAAGCTTTTGATCAATCCATCGACTCATTGGATGATTGCTTTGCTCAAAAAGACTTTTTATCGCAGCTTGGTCTTTTGAAGATAAGGCCTCCCCTATAAATTCAATATCTGCTTCAGAACCAAGCGTAATGGTACTCGTTTTGTCAAAAGCAAAATGATTGATTTCAGCTATACGTTCAATCACCTCAGGATTTTTCAAATAAAAGCCTTTCAAACCCATTAATCGGCTCATGTTACCAAGAGCGAAAGGAGCGGACAAGGCCAGGGCGCATGGGCAAGCGACAATTAGAATAGCCGTTACAACTTGAGCGGCCCTTCCGGCATCAATTTGTATCCAAACAGCAGCTGAAACTAAGGCTAGGAGTAATATGATTACCGTAAAGTATTTGCTCACTTTATCGGTCAAATTCTTAAAACCAAGACTGCGGTCATTTGTGAAGGCGGTGTGATTCCATAATTGAGTGAGATAACTCTGAGAGACGGTTCTCAATACCTTTAGTTCAATCTTTCCGCCCATTTGCCTTCCACCGGCAAAAATCTTCTCACCGACTTTTTTCTCCAAAGGGTTGGATTCACCCGTTACAAAACTATTATCAATAAAGGCCTGACCATGTATAAGCTGGGCATCGCAGGGTATGAGTTCTCCATGTCGGATTATAATGACATCATTTTCATTGAGCAAATTCACTGCAATAGGATGTGATTCACCATCTTCCAATCGATGAACCGCTATGGGGAAATAGGCCTTATAATCTCGCTCGAAATTAAGATGGGCGTAGGTTCTAGATTGAAACAACTTACCCAACAACAGGAAAAATACCAATCCGGCCAAACTATCAAAATAGCCTGTTCCCACATCCCATGCCACTTCATAAACCGATCTGCCGAAAAGCACCAACATCCCCAATGCAATAGGGACATCGATACTAATGTACTTACGCCTCAATCCTTTGATTGCTGACGAAAAGTACCCTTGTGCACTATAAAAGAATATCGGTAGGCTTAAACCCAAACTCAACCATCTAAAAAATGGACCAAATTTGTCGATCCAAAATCCTTCAAGTGCAAAATATTCGGGAAAAGCAAACAGCATAATATTTCCAAAACAAAAGCCGGCCACTCCCAACTGATAGGTCAACTTTCGATCTGGACGCACACGCTCATTATCGAGATCTCCTAGATTAACATCAGGTTCATATCCCAATGAAGCAAGTAGATCGGCCAATTCCCCAAGTTTGAATTTTGTGTTTTGAAACCGAATTCGAACGGTTTTTCGAGGGAAATTAACTTGGCCGTCGATGATCTTATCGTCAACACGATCCAGGTTTTCCAAAAGCCAAATGCAGGAACTGCAATGAATTTGTGGAACACGAAACTCCACCATCGAAATTTGGTCATCCTTATAGCGAAGAATTTTGTCTTCAACCTCGGCTTCATCCAAAAATCCAAACCGACCCTTAAAATGTCCTTTTGGAGAAATTCCGGGCAAATCCTCAATGTCATAATAGTCACTTAATTCGCTATCGGAAAGGATTTGAAAAACCGTCTTACACCCTTCACAGCAAAACGCATTTTCATCAATATGTATGCGCTCATCCTCACAGGGATCTCCACAATGGGCGCAAGCAATTAGGGGATTATTCAAGGATTCAAAATTAGATGCACAAAGGTGAAATGACTCAAAGTGAAAAAATATGATTTGTATCACATCAATCCTAAAATTGTCGGTTAGAATTTCATATTTTTGAACTATGAAAGCTAAAGTAGAAGACGTTTACTGTAGTACCTGCCCAGGACGAATTAGTAGCCCTTTTCTGACCTTAGTGAAGAACAGGTTAAAGATCTAGAAGGGGCCAAAACCTGCGCCTATTTCAAGAAAGGACAAATTATTTTCCATGAAGGCAACCGTCCAAATGGCGTGTATTGCGTTCGCAACGGAAAAGTGAAAGTTTCGAGATTGGGAGTTGATGGAAAAGAACAGATCATTCGCTTTGCAAAAGGAGGCGATTTGATTGGCTACCGATCCCTTTTAAGTGGTGAAAATTTGAGCGCGACTGTTAGCACTTTGGAAGAGACGCATGCCTGTTTTGTACCTAGCAGAATATTACTGGAGTCCATCTCCTCGAATCCAAAGTTTAGTTTGGAGTTGATGAAGCGCGCCTGTCATGAGCTAGGTGAAGCCAGCAAGCTCATCACCAATTTGGCGCAGAAGTCGGTTTGCGAACGCATTGCTGAAGTACTGTTGATCATTCGTAAAACATTTGGGGAAGATCGCGAAGGCTTCCTAGATCTTCAGCTTACTAGAGAAGAACTAGCAAATATGGTTGGAACGGCCACCGAATCGGTAATTCGTTTGTTATCCGAGTTTAAGTCGGACGAGCTAATTGAACTAAGCGGACGCAAAATAAAAGTATTGGAACCAGAAGAACTTACGCGCATCGGTAAGGTCTTCGATTGATTCTTTTTTGCTTACCTGATAATTATCATAGCCCTCGCCAAAGAGGGCTTTTATTTTTACGAGACTTAAAAAAGTATAAGAATTGTAGAAATGCAACCACTCACAGAAGAAAATAGGGATTCTTTGGAATCGATCTTGCCATGGGCAGATGAGTTACTGATCAACTGGTTGATTGAGAAGGCTCACATTGTCACGAGGGAAGAAGGTGAGTTTCTCTTTAGAGAGTTGAGTCCGGTGGGTGGATTATTCATTATTATGAGTGGGCGTGTAAAGACATGTCAGAATTGCAAGAGAAACAACGAACGTATTATTGGATTATATAAGGAAGGGGAAGTTATTGGACTCCGTTCCGTTCTCCATCATAAATTATTTCAGAAATCGGCCATCGCAATAGAGGACTGCCAAGTGCTACACCTCCGTCGTCACGATTATTTCGAAGGTATTTAGCAGCATCCAGCCATAAACCTGTCGTTTCTAAAAAGTTTGGAAGCAGATATTACGGAGCTGGAAGAACGTGCAACCGTGATTATACAAAAGCCCTCCCGGGAACGATTGATTCGGGCCTTAGTCATGCTTTATTCCAAATTTGGAACGGACGATGATTCAACGATTCGCTTGAATTTCTCCCCTAAAGAAATGGCAAGTCTTATATGCACAACACGTACAACGGTGTATAGGATTCTAAGTAGCCTAGAAAAGGATGGATTGATCCATGTAGATCACAATCGGATTCAAGTTTTGAAGCCCAATCAACTTATTGAAGCGCACTAACCAAGCTACATAGTGTAATACTTCTACGCGAATCACTGATTAAACCTAGGGTTCGAGCTGAACTCACTAATACAGAAAGTCGTTGAAAGGAAATCGGTTGGAGTGAATACCAGCAGCCATTTGATAGAGGCGTTTCTTTAGTTCCTCAATATTGGTTTTCTTATGTGCGGAGACGAAAACACAATTATCTCCCGTCTTGCCCATCCAGGTTTCTTCCCATTGCTCTAAGGTATATTGATCCTTTCGAATGGGTTCCATATCAAACTCATCCCGATCAGAGGCCTTATACGCATCAATCTTATTGAAGACCATCAAAACAGGTTTTTCCCTCCCGTCGATTTCGGCTATGGTCTGTTCCACACTTTCTATGTGCTCCTCGAAATTTGGATGCGCTATATCAACAACATGCACAAGTATATCGGCCTCCCGAACTTCGTCCAAGGTCGATTTAAAACTCTCAACCAATTGAGTGGGGAGTTTGCGAATAAATCCAACCGTATCGGTAAGCAGAAAAGGTAAGTTCCCAATAACGACTTTACGAACGGTCGTATCCAAGGTGGCGAATAACTTGTTCTCGGCAAACACCTCGGACTTGCTCAGTAGATTCATTAAAGTGCTCTTTCCAACATTGGTATAACCTACGAGGGCAACCCGCACCATTTTCCCCCTGTTCTTTCGTTGGGTCGCCATCTGCTTATCGATGGTCACCAACTTTTTCTTGAGGAGGGCAATTTTGTCACGGATAATACGGCGGTCGGTTTCGATTTCGGTCTCTCCCGGTCCACGCATTCCAATCCCTCCTTTTTGACGTTCCAAGTGGGTCCACATGCGAGTAAGTCGAGGCAACATATATTCATATTGGGCCAACTCAACTTGGGTACGGGCATGCGAAGTTCGAGCTCGTCCGGCGAATATATCAAGGATAAGATTCGTTCGATCAAGAATTTTTACCTCGAGGAATTTCTCAATGTTGCGCAATTGAGAGGGACTTAATTCATCATCGAAAATGGCTGTATCTACCTTATTTTCCTTGATAAATTCTTTAACCTCATTTAATTTACCAGATCCGATAAAGGTTTTTGAATCGGGTTGATCCAGTTTTTGGGTGAATCGTTTGATATTCGTACCACCAGCCGTTAGGGTCAAAAACTCAAGCTCATCTAAATACTCCTGTATCTTGTGCTCTGGTTGTTCACGGGTAATGACTCCAATAAGTACGGCCGTTTCAGGCGTATGTTCTTTTTTTTCGATCATAAAGATCAGCTCAACCAGTTATCGTAAGGTATTCTTGTCAAGAGGAGGAAAAACGCAATCAAATACGCTATGAAAAAGGGTTTGTACTTGGCTCCATCCTTTTTGATTTTAACACCTGCAATGGTTACCAGGACAACCGCAATCAAGTTCATGATTGGGTGTTCAACAGCCATTTGTCGCATGGCCGAATCTCCCATGGCCGCACCTATATCCGAAAAGGCCGCTTTTGTAATTGGACTCACCATCAAAAGAATTAATCCAAGAAGAAATTGGATATGAATAAACGTGGTGGCGAAACGTGCGATTTTTTTATCTCCGTCAATAACAGGATGCTTTCGAATCATTCCCATCATTCCTTTGGTCATTCCGAATAAGATAAACAACAACACCAACCAGGCGATAACAGAGTGAAGAGATAAAACTATAGAATACATAGGGTAAGTTTAATGGGCGTACAAAAAGTGACAATCAAATATATTCGGATTTTCTCTTTCGAGAAGACTTCAAACAAGTAGCTAAGATACTAGCTTTAGTTGATGGCACGAACTTCCTTTATCTGGCCGGGAAGCATCTGATGCATGAGGTTTTCAATGCCCGATTTTAGAGTCATTACCGAGCTCGGACAACCATTGCAACTACCTTGAAGTTCAACATTTACAACTCCTTCGTCAAAAGAAACAAATCGAATAAACCCTCCGTCGGAGGCCACAGCCGGCTGCACATACTCCTCTATAAGCTGAACAACGGCCTGACTTGTCTCATCGTTTGATTGAGCATGCGTTCCATACGTAGCACTCTTATCTTGTGCTTCTCCCTCAAGTACAACAACATCATTCTCTACCAGCCAATCGCGAATGAAACTTCGGGTTTCAATCATCACTTCTCGCCAATTAACGGTGTCAAATTTCTGTACAGAAATGAAATTGGCCGAAAGGAAAACTTCCTTTACAAAGGGAAAGTGAAATAGCTTTTGGGCCAATGGCGATGGAGCAGCTTCCTCCACATTTCTGAACTCATACACTCCATCGGTTAGATGAATATTGGTAACGAATTTCATTACTCCAGGATTCGGAGTCGCTTCAGCATATACTTCAACCATTTTTGCCATAGGGAAAAACTAAATTTACGCAAAGGTAGGCGATGCCCACCGAATGACATAACAGCACAGCATTCAAATTTGTTGACCATGGCTTTGATAAAAAAGGTAAGAGGAAAAGAACCACAACTAGGAGAAGACTGCTACTTGGCAGAAAACTGCGTGATAACGGGTGATGTAGAAATTGGACCAAGGAGCAGCATTTGGTTTGGTGCTGTGATTCGTGGAGATGTTAATTGGATCCGAATTGGAGAACAGGTTAACATACAAGACAACGCCACGGTACATGCCACCTATAAAAAAGCACCAACGATCATAGGCAACTATGTGAGTATTGGGCACAACGCTATTGTGCACGGTTGCACCATTCATGATCACGTTTTGATTGGGATGGGAGCCATTGTCATGGATGGAGCCATTGTAGAATCCAATTCAGTCATCGCGGCTGGGGCCGTTGTTTTGAAGGGCACGCATGTGGAAAGCGGAAGCGTTTATGCTGGTGTTCCAGCGAAGAAAGTGAAGGACATCGACCCAAGTCTATTGGAAGGGCAAATCCATCGCATCGCCAATTCGTACACCATGTACTCTGGGTGGTATAAGGAGGAGTAGGTAATTGGGTAGTTGGGTAATTGGGTAATTAGGTTGTTGCACTTATAATCTAACCACAAATCGGGAGTGTTCACTAAAGTGTGTCACTTAACTTAGTGAACACTCCCGATTTAAAATAGAATAACTCTGACTACAAACCACTAACCACGGACCACTTCACAACCACATCGACGAATGAACGCAGTGAACTTCGTGATCGTCGTGATTGGTTGGTTAGTTGGTTGGTTCAATGATGAACTCGTGCTACGAATTATTATCGTTGAATAGAATCTGGAAATCCGTTTTGTTCCGTTATTTCTAATTTATTCTATCTTCCTTGGCAGGAACGCTCTACTCCCATTCCTATGACCATCATATCCATAAAAAGCCTCAACGGTTTTATTCAACGATCAGAAATTGGCATCCCAAACTTGATTGCGGCTATTAATGATCCTGATGTTTTTTGGATTCACTTCGTAGAGCCGGATCGTACTGCTTTTCTGGAGGCAACCAAAGAAATTGGCTTTTATCCGAAGATTCTATCTGCCTTGGATCAACCTGGGAAGAGTAAAATCGTGTATCAGTTTCGGAATCAGTCCATTTTAGACCTCCGCATATCCGAAGAATTAGATGAATATCAGGAGTCCTTTTTTAACCTTAATCGGATTACCCAGCGTGCTTATTAGTTTAGGGCCTGTTAAACTTGGTTTGGTAGACTCGGTTGAGGAAGACCTCGATTCCTACGATAATATCGATAGCCCGAGCCGTGAGATTCTGGTTGGTCTCATTTTCGATCACCTTCTTGATCTGGATGCGCGCATGCTTAGAGATCTCACAAAAGTCATTGACATTGCCAATTCGGAAATTATGGGAAAGCCATTTACAGGCACCGTTTCCGAATTGGAAGAGTACAAAAAGCAATTGGTCTTTCTGCAAGAAATCTTCGAAGACCAGTTTAGCAGTTCGGCCATTATTCCATCCAATGCGAGACTGCTTATTACCAAGAACACACACAGGAAAGACTCAATGCATTTGTTCGTGGGATAGAACACTTACAACGGGTGGCTGAACGCCCTGAGGACAAACTCCGAGACATTTATCAGAAATACCTCTACGAAATCCAGGAAAAAACCAATAAACGAATTAACATTTTGACCATCGTACAGGCCATTTTTGTTCCCTTAACATTCTTGGCTGGGATCTATGGAATGAATTTTATAGGAATTCCAGAATTGGAATGGGAACACGGATATCTATACGCATGGATGCTCATGATTTTAATTGCTGGAATTGAAATCTATATTTTCTTTCGGAAGGGATGGTTTGATTGATTCGTTTATTCAACCAGAAGCTCATCGACGAAAATCCAAGCTTTCCCACCAGTGCCTAAATGCCAATCCGGACATCGGCCATAATTAACGGCTTTCACTTCTACTTGCTTGACATCATTCAATTCTTCAAATACGCTCAGTTCCTTAATAAAACTGCCGTATTCATTATCTGGAAATCTGTTTTCGACCGTGGTACGCTTAAGTTCTCGACCATCGGAGTTGAAAAATATGAACTCCACTTCACTTGGAAACCATATCCACGAACGGATATCCTGAAGACAACTCAATGAAACTTTTTCAATCGTTCGCGCTTCTTCAAACTCTAGGTCCAATAGGAGATTTACTTCCTGATATCCTTGCCAATTTCCGGTTCTGAAATCGCGCCCTCCCCTCAATCCGTCGATTAAAGCATCATCTCCAGAAGCCGAGTACTGACTAGCATAGCCCGATTTCAATTTCAATCTCCAATTTCTGTCCAATCGATTGAACTTCGCCTCAACCATCGCACTTCTGTTTTCTTCTGCTTCAGCATAGGCCTCCAATTCAACCGACTGATCAATCCAGAATGCACCTTCATATGCTCGAAACGAATCCGATGAATTCAAGCGATATCTTATATCCCCCGATACCGAAGCAATTTCAATCATCAATGAATCTTTGAAACTAGGAGCGTCCGACTTGATATATGGAACTGGAATAATCAAATGTTCATCGATTCCTGAATAATCCGATTGGTTGAAACCCTCTCGCTTGGGCTTATCACCAACATAAAAAAGCAATTCTCCTCCTTGCATAAGATCATCATGATGAACATATAATCGATCCAATTCACGACCATTCCACAACACCTTTTGAATGTAGCCACCCTCCCCTTCTTTTCGAATAATGCATTCCTTCCCCTTCTCCAATCGAATAACCGATTTCGGTCGAAAGGGAGTACTCAACTCATAATTAGGTGATCCGGGAAGCATGGGATATAAACCCATGGAGGCAAGAACATACCAGCTGGACATTTGTCCACAGTCTTCATTCCCACTGAGCCCATCGGTTTCTATGGAGTACATCTCGTTTAAGATTCTGAGCACATACTTCTGTGTTTTCCAAGGTGCCGAACTATGGTTGTACATAAAGGCCATATGATGACTGGGCTCATTACCATGGGCGTACTGACCAATGAGCCCTGTGATATCCGATTGATGCCTGCCTAGCAGTGCAGGATTGGTTTCAAAAAGTGAATCCAAATGGACCTCGAGTTTCTCATCTCCTCCAATCAAGGCCTTGTATCCGTTCACGTCATGTGGCATGCTCAAACTATATTGCCAACCGTTGGCCTCGGTATAATTGAAGTTTACTTCGGTCGGATAAAAAGGGCTATACCAACCACCGTTTCCTCGAGCCCGAACAAAATTCGATTCTGGATCAAACAGATTCTTATAGGACTGTGCTCGTTTACAGTATCGTTCGTAGGTATCGAGCGAATCCATTTCTTTGGCCATTTGCGCGATGCACCAATCGTCATAGGCGTATTCCAATGTCTTAGAAACGCTTTCCGATTCATCTTCACTACCAATGAATCCTCTTTTTTTATAGGCCTCCAATCCCAAATGATCTTGCTCTGCAGAATGCCGCATTGCTTCTAAGGCTAGGCCTTCATCAAATCCACGAATACCCTTTAGGTAGGCATCGGCAATTACGGACACACTATGATACCCTATCATACAACCAGTAAAATTTCCGGCCAATTCCCAAACCGGTAGTTGCCCGCCTTCACGGTACTGTCTTAGAAATGTTCCAATAAATTCTTGAGTCCTTTTGCGTTCAATTAGCGTATACAGCGGATGAGTGGCTCTGTAGGTGTCCCATAAACTGAAGATTGTATAGTGTTGGTCTCCCTCGTTTAACTTGCCGATCCCTTTTTCATCTTGGGAACTTTCTTTTGGAAGAGCCTTGCGGTATCGACCATCCACATCAGAATACAAATTCGGGGCAAGCATACTGTGGTATAATGCGGTGTAGAAAATGATTTGGTCCTTTGAATCTCCTTCAATAGAAATCTTTGCCAGCTGATCTTCCCACAATTCTTCCGTTTCCTTCCGACGCAATTCAAAATCCCAGGATGGGATATCTGAACCCAAATTTCTCCGCACTCCTTCAACATCTACGGCCGAAATTCCAACCTTCAACAAAAGTCTTTCCCCTTCTACATCAAACAAGAAATTGGCCTTTGTTATTTCTTCGCTTTGTGCGTTCGTATGCCATTGCTCTTTCGACCATTTCTGATTAAAAACAGCATAGAAATACACCATTTGGTCAGCTGCCCAAGAGCTCGACCTGCGAAATCCAGCAATGGTACTATCGTTGATTATTTCGATCTCCGATCCTAGCAATCGATCGCGATGTTCTAAATCAAGAATCACTCGGGCCTCCTCATCCGATTGGAAATCATACGAATGAAAGCCTGATCGTTTGCCAGCCGTCAAATCCACTTGTATCCCTTCCTCAAGAAATACAGAATATGCTCCTAGACTAGCGAATTCATCCGCCTTATTAAAAGCCGATTGATAGCCTACCTGCGATTCATATCCGTTCTCCCATTGAATGTCTCCTAGGTACGGCTTGAATAGTATGTCGCAATAGTCGGCCACCCCAGTTCCACTCAAGTGGGTATGCGAAAATCCGTAAATAATGCTATCCGTATAATGGTAACCAGAGCATCCATCCCAACCCTCTAGTCGAGTGTCTGGACTCAATTGCACCATTCCGAATGGGGCCGTAGCACCGGGATACGTATGTCCATGACCACCAGTTCCTATAAAAGGATCGACATGTTGAATAAGACCCTCGTCCTTTGGCGAAATAGTACAGGATACCAAGGCTCCTAAAAACACCCAAGCGAACGTCAACCTAGGCATTTGCCGGCTTTTTAAAAATTCTAAAAGCAAGAAACCAGATGTAGGCATAGCACATCATTAACAGAAAGAGAGCGGTTTTAAATCCAAACTGATCGGTGAAAAATCCATAGAGTGGTGGAATGACAGCACCTCCTACAATGGCCGTGCAAAGAACACCTGATGCACGGGGCTTGAGTTCTCCCAAATCCTGAATACTCAAACTAAAAATGGTTGGGAACATGATGGAATTAAATAGCCCAACGGCCAAGATGGAGAACATGGCGATCAATCCATTGGTTCCTTGCGATAGGAGTAGAAATCCGATGGCTAGAAGTGCGAAAACGGAGAGTACTTTATTGGCAGGAATGACACGAGTTAGATAGGAACCTATAAATCGTCCGATCATAGCTCCTGCCCAATAAAGAGTAACAAAAGAGGCAACGACTCCTTTGGAATCTACCACATCAATGGACGAACCCAACAGTCGCTCGGCAAAGGAACTCAGCCAGGGGGTTTCTCGAATCAGATTATCCAAATTCATATCCAAGAAATAGCTCACCAAATAACTTCCAATAGCCACCTCAGCACCAACGTATAAGAAGATTCCAATAGCTCCAAAAGCCAATCGTTTCTTTTTCAACACTTCACCATAGGAGCCCTTATCCTCTGTAGAAAATACGGAAGGCAGGTTTGCCATTCGGACAATAATGGCCAAGACAAAAATGGAGGCAGCCAAAATCAAAAAGGGTTTTTGAACGGCGGCAGCCTCCACATCCAAATAGGCCAAACGGGCCTCATCGGTAGATTGAGCGATTTCTTCTGAGCTAGAGATTTTATCGCTTAACAAAAAGGCCGCACCAACTATTGGGGCCATGGTTGTTCCCAAAGAATTAAATGCTTGTGACAAATTCAATCTGCTTGAAGTTTGATCTTCGGACCCTAGAACGGAGACAAAAGGGTTAGCTGCTACTTGAAGGATGGTCATTCCTCCAGCCAAAATGAAGTATCCCAATAAAAAGAATGCAAATATTCTATACTCGGCCGCGGGTAAAAAAAGCAGGCAGCCCATTCCCATGGTAGATAATCCTAGAATCATCCCATTCTTATATCCAATACGACTTAAAATCGCCCCAGAAGGAATGGATAAAAGGCCATAGGCCATAAAAAAAGCAAACTGTACAAGCCCCGCTTGAAAGAAGCTTAATTCAAAAATCTCCTTCAATCTAGGAATGAGGGAGTCAACCAATACAGTGATAAATCCCCACATGAAAAAGAGACTGGTCACGGTATAAAATGCACTCTTGGTAGAATTGGATATTCTGCTTCTCATAGCCCGAGAAGATATAACTTTTGAAAAATTGTACCTACAACTGTATCTTACAGTGAACTTAATTGAATGGATCCATGACTTCAAAAGCCGAAACTGTAGACGATTATTTAAGAGATCTTCCGGAAGATCGCCAAGAGGCAATGAGCAAATTACGTGAGGTAGTGATTAAGAATCTGCCCTCGGGCTTTCAGGAAGTGATGAGTTATGGCATGCCAAGTTATGCCGTTCCACGCTCCATCTATCCAGATGGATATCATTGCAAGCCCTCAGAACCCCTTCCATTTTTGAGCATCGCTTCACAAAAGAATTTTGTAGCAGTCTATCATATGGGAATCTATGCGATGCCCAAATTATATGATTGGTTTGTGAATGAATATCCGAAGCATGTGAAAACAAAATTGGATATGGGAAAAAGCTGCGTCCGGCTCAAAAAGGTCGATCAAATTCCCTTTGACTTAATCGCCGAACTTTGTACGAAAGTAAGTGTAGATGAATGGATTGAAGTGTACGAAAGAGAACTGAAGAAGTAGGTCTTTACTTTCCCATTAAAAAAATACCTCCAACCAACATGATCATTCCCATGACATTAATGGGCTTGATTGGGGTCCCGTAAACATTCCACGCCAAGATAGCGGCCCAGATAAAAGTGGACGCATAAATGGGGTAAAGCACGGTTAGCGAACCACCTTTCTTAAAGGCTGCGATGAATAAGAACATAACGGCCACATAACAAAGCACCCCGCTTATAATTCTCCAATTCACATAACTCAAAAGCCCATCGGTGGCCATATCAGCTCCTGTCTTCCATAAATATTGACCAAGAGCCCCAATCATGGCGGCAACCGAAAAGTACAGAATGGATAAAACAGGAGTCTTCATTGATTGATACCATTTGAGGTTTTATCTTCAAAAGTGCTAAATTCACAGCTTAAGACCTAACCCAATGTCAAACTGGAAAGAAAACAATGGCGCCCTGGAAAAGGAATTCATCTTTGAAGATTTCAGAGCAGCCATGTCGGCCATGATAGAAATTAGCTACATCGCTGAAGAACTGCAACACCATCCGGATTGGAACAATAGCTACAATGTTCTAAAAATTCGATTGCGAACCCACGATGCAGATGCCATTACCGATATGGATCATGAATTGGCCGATCGGATTGATGAAGTACTTGAAGATGTCGAAGAATAAATCTAAAGGATCATGAAGTTTGAATGCGAAGTTGAAATAGATTTAAACAGAGAAGAGACCGTGAAGCTTTGGGAAGACCCCGAAAACTTGGTTCATTGGCAAGATGGATTTGTTTCTTTTGAGGATCTTGAGAGAAGCGCGGGCACCGTGGGGGCTAAAAGCAGGATGCTTTACGACAATAACGGCAGAAAGATTGATCTTACCGAAACCATCCTAGAAAACAATCTTCCTGATAATTTCAAAGGTCTTTATGAGGCTAAGGAGATGACCAACACCATGAATAACCGATTTGTTGAGCTGGGTGAAAACAGGACCAAGTGGATTTCGGAAATCCATTATACCAACTTCAACGGATTCATCGTTAAAGCTATGGCCTTCCTTTTTCCGTCCATGTTTAAAAAACAAGTTCAGAAGTGGATGGATCAATTCAAGGCCTTCGTCGAAAAATAGTCTAAACAAAAAGGAGCTAAATGCATTTAGTAATTTGATTATCCAATAAACCTTACACAATATGAAAACAGTACGCATACTTACATTATTAGTAGCCGTTGTCGTTATAATACCAGCAGCTAACGCTCAAATAGAAACACCACGTCCTAGCCCGGGAGCTGAAGTGGAGCAAATGATTGGTTTGACCGAAGTCGAACTAGATTATTCACGTCCAGGCGTAAAAGGGAGAACCATTTTTGGAGAATTGGTGCCTTTTGGTCAAATGTGGCGCACAGGAGCCAATCAAGTGACCACCATTTCGTTTAGCACAAAAGTTCAAATCCAAGGCGCAGACCTTGAGGCGGGTGAGTATGCCATGCTCACGACTCCGGGTGAATCAGAATGGACCTTTCATTTCTATCCGAAAGAAGAAAATACTTGGAGCGATTATATTGAAAAGGAAGCTGCACTCGAAGTAACTGCTTCTTCCATTCATACAGGAATGCCAATAGAATCAATGCTCTTTTATTTTGATCATGTTAAAGATGGTTCAGCTTCTCTCGGATTACTATGGGAAAATACAGGCGTAATGCTTGAAATCGTGGCCCCTACTGCCGAATTGGTGGAAAGCAAAATTGCCGAGGTAATGGCAGGTCCTTCGGAGCGCGATTACTGGGATGCTGCAGAATATTACCTGCAGTCCAACAAAGAATTGGAAACTGCTCTGGAATACATTCAGAAAGTGACTTCAGTCGAAGACCCCAATATGTGGGCTGTTCGCACAGAGGCTGAGATTTATGCCGCAATGGGCAATTACAAGGAAGCCATTAAAGCTGCCGAGCGTTCGAACGCTGCGGCTGCTGCATCTGATAGCCGTTGGGTAGATTACATCACCAATATGAATAATGAATCCATTGAAGAATGGAAGGCCGCTAAATAATAAAGCGAATACAAAATATGGAAGCCGTCTCGAATTGAGGAGTTTTTCTTTTTATAGGGGCTGGCATCTTGTGCTGAATCCCTATTTTAGTGCCGAAATTTGGACCTATGGGAAGAGCATTTGAATTCAGGAAAGCAAGAAAACTAAAGTGCTGGGCTAGCATGTCAAAGACCTTTGCGCGGATTTCCAAAAACATCATGATGGCAGTAAAGGAAGGAGGACCAAATCCCGATTCGAATTACCGTTTGAAGCTGGAGATTCAAAATGCCAAACAGGCCAATATGCCGAAGGAAAACGTTGAGCGTGCCATTAAAAAAGCCAGCTCAAACGATATGGCCGATTATAAGGAGTTGGTTTATGAGGGTTACGCTCCTTATGGTATTGCTGTACTTGTAGAAACGGCAACAAATAATCCTACCCAAACGGTAGCCAATGTTCGGTCGTACTTCAATACAGTAAACGGAAGCCTAGGAACCTCAGGCTCGGTAGAATTTCTCTTCGAACACAAATGTCATTTTAAAATTCCAGGAGACATGGACTTGGAGGAATTTGAACTGGAAATGATCGATTATGGTGTGGAAGAGATTTTCAATGAGGAAGAGGACAACACCATTATGATCTACGGTTCTTTTGAAGACTTTGGATCCATCTCCAGAGGATTGGATGAGAAAGGGATAGAGATTTTGGAGTCTGGACTGGAACGAATTCCAACAGACACAAAAGAACCCTCCGAGGAACAAATACCCGAAGTGGAAAAACTTATCGGATTATTGGAAGATGATAATGACGTTCAAAATGTGTATTACACTTGGTCAGAAAGCGAATGAACAAATTAAATCTACTCCGAGGAACGGCCTTTTTAGAGGGTATCAGTTTTCTACTTCTTTTGTTTGTGTGCATGCCATTAAAATATGTTTGGGGTATGCCTGAATATGTTTCCGTTGCTGGGATGGCTCATGGTGTGTTGTTTATGGCTTACATTCTTTTGGTTTTTAGTTATGGAGTCGAAGTGAGCTGGGGAATAAAAAACAGCCTATGGGTGCTACTAGCTGGAATCCTTCCGTTCGGGACTTTTGTGGCAGATAAGCGTATTTTCCTGAAGTACAAATCGGCCTAAGCTAGCTTCGGGAAGAATTCTATCTTAGGGCTTTTGTGAAAAACCCCCTTTGAGATGGATGATTTTATTGGCCTCCTAAACTCTATTGTTTGGAGCCCTGCACTTATTATACTCTGCCTAGGCGCAGGAATTTATTTCTCTATCGCTTTACGATTGCCTCAGCTTCGGCTGCTGAAAGAAATGATTCGGCTGCTTTTTAAAGGAAAAGCCTCTGAAAAAGGGGTTTCCTCATTTCAGGCTTTTGCCATTGCGATTTCGGGAAGAGTTGGCACCGGAAACATTGCCGGTGTAGCAACGGCCATTGCTCTTGGAGGTCCAGGAGCGATTTTTTGGATGTGGGTAATTGCCTTTCTGGGCTCCGCATCTGCCTACGTTGAAGCAACATTGGGGCAAATTTTCAAGGAAGTTAAGGATGGAGAATATCGAGGGGGACCGGCATTCTATATAGAAAAAGGTCTCGGGATGAAGTGGTATGCATTATTATTTGCGATTGCCACCATAATCAGTATGGCCATCTTTTTACCAGGGGTACAATCCAACGGCATTGCCGCAAGTGTTAAGCTTGCTTTTGAAATCCCGAATTGGATAACAGGAATTGTAGTGACGGCCGGACTGGCCCTTGTGGTATTAGGAGGTGTGAAACGAATTGGAAGGGTGGCTGAGATTCTTGTACCCTTTATGGCTTTTGCCTACACCGTTATTGCCTTGATCATCATAATCCTTAACATTTTAGTGAGGTTCCTGCCGTATTGAAGCTTATTGTAGGCTCGGCATTTGGTTCGGAGCCGGCGTTCAGCGGGATTGTAGGAATGGCCATCACTTGGGCAGTTAAACGTGGAATATATTCCAATGAAGCTGGTCAAGGTACAGCTCCACATGCTGCCGCAGCCGCAGAAGTAGAACATCCCGCCCAACAAGGATTGGTTCAGGCTTTTTCTGTTTATGTGGATACTCTATTTGTTTGCACGGCAACCGCATTCATGATACTTTTCACAGGGCAATACAATGTATTGGGTGCTTCGGGCACTAATGCTAGGATCGGTTTTTTACGGAACCATTAATGCGGCAGGATCGGCCTGGGCTTTGGGAGATGTTGGAGTAGGTCTAAAGGCCTGGCTCAAGGTTATAGCCATCCTACTTCTCAGGAAACCAGCACTACGAGCACTTAAGGACTATGAACGAAAACGGAAAGGATCAAAAATGAAATTTAATCCTAAAGAATTGGATATTAAAAATGCCGATTACTGGGAAAAACAGGAATGCATACGTACCGACGTTTTTGTTCGTTATAACAAAAAGAAAGTCCATGACCTCACTCAGTTTAAGCCCAAGAATCAATGACATACGATGGTATGTCCCTCTCCTTATTTCTGCACTTATAACCGGCTTTCTCTTCTTTATTGACGAAGGCTACTATAGTTTTGAGTGGATGAGCAAACCAGCCAATTGGGTGGCTTTTGGGATTTACAGTTTGCCCATGTTTTTCTTTCAAGGATTAGCTTTGGTATTTCTTCCAAAGAAACTAAGCCTCTCTTCCCGATACCTTTTAGCGGCTCTTATAGGAATAGGACTAGCACTTTTTATTCTGTTTAAATTTCTTTTTCAGATTTTTTAATCTTCTCGCTCGAAGAATCAGCGTTTCATTTGCATCATTCTTTTTTCTAAATTGGTTCGCCCATCAAACCAATAAGAATGTGTGCTACACAGCAATTACACCTGAAACCTTTTCTATTATTTGGCCTTTTGCTCATTAGCTTGAGCAGTTGCAATTTGATTAAAGGCTTGGAAGCAGCCCCGGAAGAGCTCAATGCCAGCTCGATCAAAAAAGCTATTGTGGTCGATTCCAATCAAGCGGAATATGACTGGCTGAACGAAAAATTTCCAGGATATACCTTGATCGATCAAGAGTTGATCATTAAGAAAGAAATTCCCTACGATAAAATTACGATCATGACTGCCGAAGGAAAGGAAGAATCCTTCTTCTTTGATATCAGTTCGTTTTACAATAAGGGATTATAAGCAAACCTAACCTAAGAAGATCGGCCGACTCATTGCTTTTGCAGGGTCGGCCTTTTCATTTCGAACTAAATAGAAGGAAAATTGTTTTGATTCAAAATACACGCTATGAGTTCAACGGCAGTTAAGAAAGTTATTCCCTTGGGGTTCCCTTGGAAAACCCAAGATCCATTTTTGTTTTGTGTTCATCACGAAGACCACTACCCCAAAGGCAATGAAGAGCTTGGACCAGCGGTATCACTTGATGGAAGAGACATCGGGAGAGACTTTGAAGTGAAAGATGGATTTAGAATGTACCATGGAACGCAAGTACCTGGCTTTCCAGCGCATCCACATCGCGGATTTGAGACAGTAACTGTAGTGCGCAAAGGATTGGTCGATCATTCCGATTCGCTCGGTGCATACGGGCGATTTTGTGACGGAGATGTGCAATGGATAACGGCTGGAAAAGGTGTTCAACATGCCGAAATGTTTCTACTTTTAAACCAAACTAAAGAAAACCCTTTTGAACTCTTTCAAATTTGGTTGAACCTTCCTTCCAAGGACAAATTTGCCAATCCCCATTACAAGATGTTGTGGTCCGAAGATGTCCCTGTCTTGGATTTCAAGGATTCGAACGGAAAGAGAATTCATCTAGAAATCATCGCGGGTAAGTACGAGAATAGCCAAGCTGTAAGTCCTCCTCCAAACTCTTGGGCGCACGATCCCATGAATGAAGTGGCCATCTGGTATTTCGATATGGAGGCTGAAGCAGAATGGGAAATTCCTTCTGCAGAATCCAGTGAATTAAATAGAACGCTCTATTTCTTTGTGGGAGATACCACCAATGTTGATGGAACGGAGGTAAAGCCCTATCAAGGAGCAGAGTTGGATTCAGGCCAGGCTGTCCTGATTAAAAACGGCAACAGCCGCAGACGATTTCTTATGCTGCAAGGAAAGCCAATTGCAGAGCCCGTTGTTCAATACGGGCCATTTGTAATGAACACACAGCAAGAAATCCGTCAAGCCATGATGGACTATCAAGAGACCGAATTTGGTGGTTGGCCATGGCCTTCTTCTGACCCTGTTCACGGAAAAGAAAACCGTCGATTTGCACGATATGCCGATGGTACAGAAGAAATTCGCGGATAAGTATTTTTGGTGTGAATCTTGCTTAACTTTGAATCGTAAATAGATTAAAGTGCAGGCATCATCTCCTTCGTCCATCGCCCCTTTTTCCTGTAGGTATACCCCTCAGGTACCCGAACTATTGCATCGCCTTGGATGCACCCTGGCTCTTTCAACCTATCAAGCTGGGAAATTAATCTTCATGTCGGCAAAGGATGAGAACTTTTTGGTTCAACTTCCAAGGACGTTCAATAAACCAATGGGTATAGCCGAGGATGTATCGAAAGATAAATTGGCATTGGCCTTCAAGGATGAAATCGTGGTTTTTTCGAACTCAAAGGAACTTGCCGCCCATTATCCGAACGGACCAGGTAAATATGATGCCTTATACATGCCTCGTTGCACCTATCATACGGGAGACATGGACATCCATGATTTACAATTTGGAAGAGATGGACGCTTATTTGCGGTGAATACGCTCTTTTCAAGCATCGTTGAAATTGATTCGGATTATAATTTCAGACCCTATTGGACGCCATGGTTCATTGATGCACTTGTTTCGGAAGATCGCTGTCATTTAAATGGATTGGCCAGTGTTAATGGCGTTCCGAAATATGCCACGGCTTTCAATACCGGAAACACGCATCAAAGCTGGAGAGAAAAGGTGACATCGACCGGCGTACTTATGGATATTGAAACCAATGAGATCATTTTAGAAGGTCTGGGTATGCCCCATTCTCCAAGAATTTTTAATAATGAACTTTACTTACTGCTATCCGCCTCTGGTGAATTGATTAAAGTAAATACGGAGAACAGGACCTATGAAACGGTGATGAAGCATGAAGGATTCCTGAGAGGAATGTCCATGTATAAAGATTATCTATTCATTGGAATGTCAAAACTTAGAAAGAACTCCTCGACCTTTGCTAAACTTCCGTTTGCGGAAAAGGCGAATCATTCGGGAATATTGGTGGTTCATCTTCCAACCGGAGCTATAGCTGGACAAATTGAATATCTGAGTTCGGTAGACGAGATCTACGACATTCACGTGCTTGGTGGCAAAGCACGACCAAACATATTAAACACTGCAAAAGAAGATTATAAACTAGGAGTGGCAATCCCAGAAGCCACATACTGGGCTAGAACAGACAAAAACTAAATCTATGAAGTATCAGTACACCACAAGTAATCCTAAGTCTTTACTGAAGAAGTTGCTAAAAGAACTTCAAGAGCGCATTGCTCAAAATGCCGGAGAAATCAATGAATCCATGCGTTCTTTGGTTCTTCGAATCCGACAATTGGTTTTAGAACTTCGTGCAAATATTGGACGAAGAGAAATGAAGAGAATGCTTGGAGGTTTGGCCATGATCCTAGGCGTTTCTTTCGCTGGAAGTGCTCAAGCGCAATCATTTGCCGCCCCGGTAAAAAGTCCTTTTGGATTGGATACGGTTACCTATTTCTCTTTCCCTGAATTGGCCGATCTAGATGGTGATGGCGATTTGGATTTGTTGGTGGTTGAATACTACGGAAACATCAAGTACTTTGAGAATACGGGAACTAAGTCGGCACCTGCTTTTACCGCTCGTCCCGACAATCCGTTTAATCTTGATTCCTCCTATTATTACTTCATGCCATCTGCGGTTGATATGGATGATGATGGGGACTTGGATATGGTGATTGGAGGCTATGAAGGAAACATGCGTTACTTCAAAAATTCAGGCACGTCTAACATGGCCGATTTTGATGCTCCATTATTGAATCAGTTCGGTATGTCTCCAAACTATGGTGCCTTCTGGCCAAGTTTTGCCGACTTGGATGACGATGGAGATATGGATTTAATGAAATCTTCGTTAAATGGAGATTTCGTGTATCAAGAAAACACAGGATCAGCTAGTATGCCTGCCTTTGGTGCTAATCAAACCAATCCTTTTGGATTGGATAGTGTGGTGGGTTATTCTTCTCTTGACATGGCCGATATGGATGATGACGGAGATTTAGACCTTATGGTGACCGGTTTCGCTGGTAATCTCTATTATATGGAAAATACGGGTACTAAAACGGCTCCAGCTTTTGCAGCTCCCACGACGAATCCATTTGGCTTTTCCGTAATTCCTGGATATATCTATATCTCCAACCCAGTGATTGCTGATTTGGACGATGATGGTGATTTGGATTTATTATTAGGAGCTACGGTAAACTATGAAGGTGGGCTTTACTACTATGAGAATGTTTCTTCAATAGGCACGGAAGAACTCAATGCCCGAAGATTAAATCTATACCCAAATCCTGCCCAAGATCTTTTGTTTGTACAAAACTTAGCCGATGGTACGGATGTACTTATTCGTGACATCAATGGAAGAATCGTCCTTGAAGGCAGCTACGAAACAAGCGAAATAGATTTAACCGCTCTTTCTCCAGGGGTATATTTCCTGGAATGTGAAGATGAAAAAGGCTTCGCCATTCAGGAGTGCTTTATTAAGGAGTAAGAAAAGATTGTGCTACAGTCCGCCAATCTAATCTTGCGATATACTCAAGGCCAAAGCCAATGTAAATAGACTCGAAATTTCATGCTTCCTATAAGGTGAAGTGTAACACTCCCCGAAAATCAGACGAGGGGTTAAAAAGGATTCTATCGAATCCTCACCAGATAATCTCTTTCATATTTCGCTTATCTATAAAGACCAATACTGCCGCTCGCTTCAACTATTTGGCCTGTCCTTGCTCTTCCTTCCACAGCGACGTAATAGACCCCTTCAGAGCTTTCATTTGACCCAATGTCTCCTTTCCATCCTACAGAATCTCTCCAATTTCCCTCGTAGGAATGCACTACTTGGCCCCAACGAGAATGGATGGTAATAGATATCTCAACAATGTCCTTTACTATTGGCTTCCATACGTCATTATGGTTGTCAGATCTAGAGATGAACAATTACTCTCTTCAACGAATATTGAATCTACTCTTTCCACATGACGAAAATCCCAATAGTGTAAATAGATCCATTGATTTATTTCTAAGAGTTGATTAAAATTTGGATCAGTACTTAAGGTGTCCCCATGTTCGTTCATCCAATAGAAATACCACTCTTCATTATATGGAACATCCAATTGAATCTCTGGTTTTTCATTATGACAAAAAGATTTGGAGTTATCTAATGAAACAGATTGAATGGGCGTTTCAGAGGGATAGAGTGCAACCGCATCGATATATCGGTAGAGTCGTTTATCATAGCAAGCCCCTATTTCACTTTCATTTCTAAAATCCCCTAAAGCAAGATATCTCTCATTTCCTGTGGAGATAAAAGAAGATTCAAAGTAAATCCATCCATATTCCTCTCCTTTTTTTACAAAATGACCTGTAGGCTCAGGGTTCTTATACCCACTACCATGCGGTACGTATGGCCTATCCTGATATAGACGAAATGAGTACTTTATAGTATCACAAGTACAAAAACTAACATCGGCTTCCTTCAAATAGAGAGATACCGTATACTCGACACCAGAATCTAAAGGACTAATTAGTTTGTTCACCGGTATTTCTTGATAGTTGCTAGGATATGCAATATTCGAACCGATATAGCCTATTCCCAAAACTGGATAAGTGAATCCACAAAAATTCAATGGGATGGAAACTCCGAAGTACTCTGGACAACATGGAAATGACATGAATGTATCTTGTGATCCACATCTATGGAAAATCTCAGTAGTCACATTGGATGAATCCATTTCATTTTGACCAATTTCCTTCCAACCTTTGGCTAAATACAATTGACTTGCAAGTGAAGGACAATCATAAACTTCTGAGAGAAGACTATTTGACACTAAATTTTGAGATAATTATATTGCTAAGTAATACGATCGCAAATGTCGTTCTAGTTCTCTACGTAATACTCCCCAGATTTCGGACCATCGGTTAAGTTAATATTTTTAACCCTTAAAATCCGAAAACGATGAGAAGAAGTCGTCGAAAATTCAGTGCCAAGTTCAAGGCGCAGCTAGCCATTGAAGCCATTAAAGAAAGGGAGACTTTGGCCGAACCAGCACAACGCTTCGAAGTGCACCCTAATCAGATTTCC
>LXNJ01000159.1_pt1 | contig 48950 bp, 44 predicted proteins | sample 809081 | NCBI WGS metagenome assembly LXNJ01 (sample SAMN04870510, study PRJNA318959) | sponge metagenome | biome: sponge; feature: marine sponge reef; material: water | host: Petrosia ficiformis | place: Greece: Milos, Mediterranean Sea | collected 2013-05-29 | depth 5-7 m | reverse complement strand
GAGCCCCCAACAACCACCCCCCCCTTGAGGGGTCGGGCATCCCGAGGGGAATGCCCGATGAAAAACCCGCCCCGCTCGTCCTCCCCCTGCCTTGAAAAGCAACCCCCCCTACCCCCCCTTGTCAGGGGGGTATAAAAAGGCGATCTCACCTCACGGGATGCGACCCCGCCGGGCAGCGGGGGTTTTGCTTTTTCTTGCCCCCCTGACAAGGGGGGGTAGGGGGGGTTGCTTTTATGGGTTTCCCTCTCAAGGGGGTTGCCTTTCCCCACTCAAGGGCTTTTTCAACAACCCCCACAAGGGGGAGTGGTTCTCATATCTCGTCGGTTGGCGATGCGTTCAAGGGCGAAGATCGAAGACTCATCTCTGCATCCCCGCGCGGAGCCGACCCTCCGGGACGCTTCCTGCGGTGGCCGGGCCGTCCGGTACATCGGGCTGCTATGCTTTCATGCGGGCGCCCTCGGGGTCGAACATCTCAGAGGGCGAAGCCACGGTCACGGGGAAGCGCTCGTTCATGTACTGCACCTGCAACCTGTTGCCGGCCACCGCCTGCTCGATCGGCAGATAGGCCAGCAGGAGGTATTGGCCGAGGGAGGGTCCCGCGCCGGCCGAGGTGACGAAGGACTCCCGCCCGCGGGCGTCGACGAGGCGCTCGCCGCCGGGCGTCAGGATCGGCTCGCTGCCGCCGGCGGGGAACCGATCCGCACCGGATTCGCCGGCGTGACTATCAACCGTCAGCGTACACAGCTTCGCCGCCGGACCTTCGTCGCGCGCCTGGAGGTAGGCCTGCTTCCCGATGAAATCCGCCGCCTTCACGCGGGGCCGCGCCAGGCCCGCCTCCACCGGCGAGTATTCGGAGGTGAGATCGGCGCCCATGAGCGCGTATCCCTTTTCCAGGCGTCCCGTGGCGCCGTAGACGCCGATGCCGACGGGCCGGGCGTCGAAGGCGCGGCCCGCCTCCCGGATCGCGTCCCACAGGCGCGCGCCGTGCGAGGTGCGCGTGTAGATCTCCCATCCGCTCTCGCCCACGTAGGAAATGCGCAGCATCGTCGCCGGAACGCCGTCGATAATCACCTCCTGCACCGTCCCGTACGGAAACGCTTCCTGCGTCAGCGGGGCGTCGGCAATTTCTGAGAGCAGCGCGCGGGCATCCGGCCCCCATACCCCGATGGTGCAGAACGCCGACGATTGGTTCTCGAACTGTACCGAGCCGTCATTGGGCAGATGGCGGCGGAACCAGACCTCGTCGCGCGCGCCGTCGAAGACGCCGGTCACGATGCGGAACCGGTCGTCCGCCAGCCTCTGTATGGTGAGATCGGCGCGGATTCCGCCGTCCGGCGTCAAGAGCGGGGTGTAGATAGAGGAGCCCACCGGACGATCGCAGGGGTTGACGGTCAACCGCTCCAGGTAGGGCACGACGCCGGGGCCTGAGACGTCGAAGATCTGAAAGGCGCTCAAATCCACGATCCCGACTTTCTCCCGCATGTGGAGATGCTCCGCGTTGATGATCGGCGACCACCAGCGGCGATCCCATTCGTGCGGACGGTCCGGGACGCCGTAGCGGGCGACCAGGTCCTCGTTCGACGCGTACCACTGGGGCCGCTCCCAGCCGTGCGCTTCGAAGAATTCGGCGCTCAGGTCCGCGGTGCGATCGTGGAACGGCGCCCGGTGCATGCCGCGATCGGACGCCCACTGCTCACGCGGATGCACGATTCCGTATGTCTTGTTGAAGTGTTCGCGGCAGCGCTGATGAATGTGCCGCTCGGTTCGCTCGTGCGGGTAGAACCGCGTGATGTCCGAGCCGTGCGGATCGCACAGGCTCGGATAGCCGTGGGTGATCCACTCGGCGATCAGGCGCGCGGTGCCGGGGCCCTCCTTGATCCAGACGGCGGCCGCCGACCAGAGCTTCTCCACCTCGGCGGTCTCGCCCAGCACCTGCATCGCATCCGGGGTCAGGGACAGCAGTCCGTTCACCGAATACTGCATTTCGGAACCGGCGAGCAATTCGCCCATGATCGTCCGGGCATGCTCGAGCTGCGGCGCGAAGTCATCGCCGGTGAAGGGCAGCTCGGTGGGCGTCCGCTTCGCCTCCGCATTGGAAGGAATGTCATCGGGATGCACCAGGATGGGGCGGTGGGCGTACGAGCCGATCTCCATCGCCCCGTGACTCTGCCGCTCGTACATGAAGGTGTCCATGTCGCGGACGATCGGATAGTCGATCTCGTTTCCCGTCCTTCGCAGCAGGTCGATCGATCCCATGTCGGCCATCTGGTGCACCGCCGGGGTGAGCGGGATAGTCGCTCCGGCGAGCGCGGCGACCCGCGGGCTCCAGACGCCGCACGCGATCACCACCTGTTCCACCTCGATCACGCCGCGCGTCGTCGCCACGGCCCGGACCCGCGGACGGCCGAACGGCGGGCGTGATACCTCGAACCCGGTGACCTCGGCGCTCTCCAGCACGGTCAGCGCGCCCCTGGCCTGCGCCCCCTCGCGCATGATGGCGCCCGCCCGGACCGGGTCGACCACCGAGACGCTCGGCGTGTAGAAGCCGCCCAGGATCACGTCTCCGTTCACGAACGGCACCCTGGCGACCACCTCGTCGGGATTGAGCAGCTCGGCCTCGATGCCCCAGCACAGAGCCGAGGTCATCCGCCGGCGCAGCTCTTCCATGCGGGCGTCCGTGCGCGCCACTTCGATGCCGCCGCACGTGGTGTTGACGCCGAGCGCGGCGTACTGGCGCTGGCTCTCCAGCGTCAGCATCGTGATTTCGCGGTTGTGATCGGTGGGGAAGATGAAGTTCGACGCGTGGCCGGTCGAACCGCCGGGGTCGGGCAGCGGCCCCTTTTCGATCAGCAGCAGGTCCTCCCAGCCCAGATCCGCCAGGTGTCCCACCAGGCAGTTTCCGACGATACCGGCGCCGATCACGGCAATCGTCGCCCGCGCAGGCGGCGGCGAAGCGCTCTCGTCTGGGCTGGTGACGGCGTCTTTCAGAACGGTTCCCCCCGTACGCATGATGGCGCGACCCGCGACGTGCCCGGCCCCGGAGTCGGTCGCGCCGGTTTCCGGTCCTGCCCCCATGAGTGGGGTCGGCCTTCACGTCACGCCCCGGCCGGAAGGTCAGCCTTGAAACATGGCATATACGGCATATATGGCATATAATCAGCGTTATTTTCAAGGGTCGCGAGGGTCGGGGGCGCCCCGGTAGCGGCGGCGAACTCGCCCCGCGAGGGGGCTGCTGAGAAAGTCCGCACATGGCCCTGCAAGCAGAGGGTTTGTAGGGACAGGCCCCTGTGCCTGTCCTTGCGAAGCGTAGCCACGGAGATGGATATATCCGATACGGGCGGCCACGGGGGGCCGCCCCTACGGGTGAATACAGTTTTTGTTCGTCATTCCGGCGAAAGCCGGAATGACGGCAGTGGTTAATTCCGAGCGGAGAGGGCTTTTTCATCAGCCCCGGGGAGCGAGCGTTTGCCGCGCCGGAACGCCCTAAGGCGCGGCGGAGCAGGAGGAGCCATGAGCGGCCAGCCGCAAAGCGTCGACCAGTCCGACCGGATCGTTCCCGTCAACCTGCGCCAGAGCGGCCGGACGCCCGTGGAGATGCTCATCTCCACGCGGGTGCGGAAGTCGCCCTACTGGCATCTCTCCCACGAGGCGGGCTGCTGGCGGGCCACGGTCTACAACCGCGTCTACCATCCGCGCGGTTACGTGAGGCCGGAGGAGGGCGGCGCCGCCGTCGAGCACGAGGCGCTGACGAACCACGTGACGCTCTGGAACGTCGCGGTCGAGCGGCAGATCCAGGTCAGGGGACCGGATGCGGAGCGGTTCGTCGACTACGTCATCACCCGCGACGCGACCCGCATCCGGCCGATGCAGGCGAAGTACGTCATACTCTGCAACGAGAAGGGCGGGATTCTGAACGACCCGGTCCTGTTGCGCCTGGCCGAGGAGGAGTTCTGGTTCTCGCTGGCGGACTCCGACCTGCTGTTCTGGCTGCAAGGGGTCAACGTCGGGAAGCGGATGGACGTGGAGATCAACGAAATCGACGTCTGCCCGCTGCAGATCCAGGGGCCGAAGTCGCTCGCGCTGATGGTCGATCTGCTGGGCGAGGGCGTCCGGGACATCCCCTACTACGGGGTCCTCGAAGGCGAGGTCGCGGGCTGCCCGGTGGTCGTCACCCAGACCGGCTTCTCGGGAGAGAAGGGTTACGAGATCTATCTGCGCGACGCCACCCTGCACGCCGAGAAGCTCTGGCGCGCGGTGATTGACGCGGGCGAGCCGCACCGGCTCATGGTCACCGCCCCCGGCCATCAGCGCCGCATCCAGGCCGGCATCCTCTCCTGGGGGCAGGACATCGACCACGAGACGGCGCCTTTTCAGTGCAACCTGGCCTATCAGGTGCCTCGCAGGAAGAAGGGCGACTACATCGGCCGGACGGCCCTCGAACGGATGCGGGCCGAGATCGACGCGGGGCGTCCGCCGTTCTCGGTGATGATGGTGGGCATGAAGCTGGGCGGCAAGCCGATCGACGACTACGCGCCCGACTTCTGGCTGGTCTCGGACGCCGGCGGAGGCGACCCGATCGGCTACCTGACTTCGCCGTGGCACGCCCCGGAGCTGGGGTGCAACATCGCGCTGGGCTACGTGCCGATCGGCAAGTCGGCGGTCGGGACCGAACTGCTGGTCTGGCTGCCGGACGAGTACGCCGGCGAGCCGGGGAAACCCGACCGCGCGGAGGTCTGCGAGGTCCCCTTCCGCCCGTCGGTCAACCCGAGCGCGCGCGAACTGGCGCACGCCCGGGGCGAGGACGCGGCCGACTAGCATCGGCGATCATCACCCTGCGGTTCTGCTTTTCTCTCAGCCGACCTCCCGGCGAATCCTCACCGAGATCGGGTCTTGCGGGGGTGATGGGAGATGTAGGGTTTTGTAGGGGTGTCGAGCTTCCTGAGGAAGAGAAGTTCGATCGTGTCCGCCCGGTCGTCCGCGCCGGGCATTACGGCGATGGTGAATCGTCGGGTATGGCGGCGACGCGGCGCGCGGGACGGCGGACGTATTCGGAACCGGATGCGTCCTGCATGGCCCGAATGTCCCGGAAAATCTCCGCCACGTCGTAACCGAAGCGCGCCGCGTGCGCATCCCGCGCGGCCCGGACCTCGGCGATTATGGGGTCAGTCTGCGTTGTCCGCATGGTCGGCCTCCATCAGTTCGTTGGGCGTGCATATTACGGGCGGTTCATAGCCCGACTCTCTGCATACGCGCTCGATCCGGCCTCGCATTGCGGCATTCGCAATGTGCCGGAAATTCCATGTTACCGGATAATCGACGCCATTCGTAACGGCAATGGCGATGTGCGCGGCATCATCGACGGCTTGGCGCGGAAGCGTCCCGAAATCAAGCAGGTTCCGGGTGAGTTCCTCGGCGTCCAGGGTTGCATCAAGAAGCGCAACGCCTTCGAGGGCCATCATGCGGGAGTGGGCCGTATCCTTGTCGCCCGCTCCGGCTTCCGCGACGACGAGCGCCGAGGCGACGAGAGCGAATCTGTCCGGCGCATCTCGCCACCACTCGCGTGTTATTTCCTGATACGCTGCGACCACGACATCGCGGGATGGTCGCGCAGTGAGATAGCTGATAACCGATGTTTCGATGTATGCGGTGGGCTTCATGGCGCGAGTCTCTCAACGCTTTGCATCGTCAGTTTTCCTTGTGGGGTCTGGAATGGAGCCTCGCGGAGCGACCCATCCTATCATTTCCCCGACGTGGCTCCAATTCTCCGCGTCGCAGGGATGAACCTCGCAATCCTTATCGCCGTGTCGGGGCGGCCCGACCGCGCCGAGGTCTGCGAGGTCCCCTTCCGCCCGTCGGTCAACCCGAGCGCGCGCGAGCTGGCGCACGCCCGAGGCGAGGACGCGGCCGACTAGCCCCGGCGATCATCACCTCGCTGTTCTGCTTTGCTCTCAACCGGCCTCCCGGCGAATCCTCACCGAGATCGGGTCTTGCGGCGTTTGATCGGCTCCGGGCGGGTGGGGGCAACCCCGAGGAGCGAGTGTTTATCAAAACCATATCGGTAAACATCTCGGACGACAGGAACCCCGGATCCGTCGCCGATGCGCGACAAGGTCTTCCGGAGTGCGACGATACAAGCAGAACACCTCCGTATAATTCCAGCGCAAGAAATAATCGTTTTTCATTTTAATCCATCTGTGTTATCAATATTCATAGATGAATATCGGTTTTCACATACAAGGAACAGTTTTGGTATGAATATCCCCGATAAGAATCGTTTTTCAGGGCCGGTTACCGTTTTTCAGGAAAAACGGCTCCCGGAGAGGGCCACGCCAGCCGGATACGCCGCGCTCATCAAAGCCTACGGGCTGCGCGCACCGCTCCCGCGCCTGCTGAGCGCCACGGGTGAGCGACACAGGCGTATCGAGGATGGCGGCTGGCGCATCTACTCGCCTCGCTATGCGCCGGATGCGAGCCTCGAAGGCCACCTCACCTTCGCGCTCAAGCACGAGGGGCTTCATCTCTCCGTACTGAAACGCCTGTTCGCCGCGAGCGGCCCCGCGCCCATCGAAAACATCGTCAAGGCCAGGCCGACGGGCTCCTACGCCAGGCGTATCTGGTTCCTCTATGAATGGCTGAGCGGGACGCGGCTCGATTTGCCGAACGCCGATCGCGGCGCCTACGCGCAAGTCGTCGATCCGGACCTGCAGTATGCGGCCCAGGCGGAAACCTCCTCACGGCACCGGGTAAAGAACAACCTGCCCGGCACGCCGGAATTCTGTCCGCTGGCGTTCCGCACCGAGGCGCTGGAGCGCTTCATCGCCTTGGACCTGGGCGCGCGCGCGCAGGATGCCGTCGCGGCGGTCCCGCGCGACCTGCTGGCGCGCACGGCGGCCTTCCTGTTGCTGAAAGACTCCCGGTCCAGCTTCGCCATCGAGGGTGAGCATCCGCCCCAGGACCGCATCCAGCGGTGGGGCCGCGCCATCGGCCAGGCCGGCCGGCAGGCGCTCGATCTCGACGAACTGCTGCGCTTACAAAGCATCGTGATCGGCGACGCCCGGTTCGTCCGCCTCGGTCTGCGGGGCGAGGGCGGTTTCGTCGGTGAACGGGACCGCGAATCGGGTATGCCGATACCGGTTCACATCAGCGCCCGGCCGGACAGTCTCGCCCGGCTCGTGGAGGGCATGATCGATTTCGCCCGGGGGGCAGCGCAACAGCTCGATCCGGTCGTGGCGGCGTCGGCTCTCGCGTTCGGCTTCGTCTACATCCACCCTTTCGAGGACGGAAACGGACGGCTGCACCGCTATCTGGTCCACCATGTCCTGGCCCGGCGCGGCTTCAACCCGCCCGGCGTCGTATTTCCCGTGTCGGCGGCCATTCTGGACCGGGTCGACGACTACCGCCTCGCGCTCGAAGACTATTCGCGGCGACTGCTGCCGGCGGTGGACTGGGAGCCGACGAGGAGCGGGAACGTCCGCGTGTTGAACGATACGGACGATTTCTACCGGTTCTTCGACGCGACGCCGCAAACCGAGTTCCTGTATGGATGCGTGCAACGGACCGTCGAGCGCGATCTGCCGGGAGAAGTCTCCTTCCTGGAGCGCTACGACGAATTTCGCAGGGAACTGAACCTGGTGGTCGACATGCCGGAGAGGCTGTCCGACCTTCTGTTCCGGTTTCTGCGCCGCAACGGCGGCAGCCTTTCCCGCCGGGGCCGGGAAAAGGAATTCGCCGCGCTGACGGATGACGAGGCGACGCGAATCGAAACGATTTACAGCGAGGTGTTCACAGATGCCGGGGCCTGAAGCCGATGGTCCTGTGTTGGCTGTAATCGGGGAACCTCAGCGGCGGCGGGTCTGCGAGGTCCCCTTCCGCCCGTCGGTCAACCCGCGCGCGCGCGAACTGGCGCACGCCCGGGGCGAGGACGCGGCCGACTAGCATCGGCGATCATCACCCTGCTGTTCTGCTTTGCGCTCAACCGGCCTCCCGGCGAATCCTCACCGAGATCGGGTCGAACGCCTGGATTTCCGCCGACGCTGTTTCCTCTCACGCCGGTTGCGGCTCGTAGCGCTCGACCTCGATTTATTGACAAATCCATGCCTTATGGGATGATGGCCAAGGCTTGATGCGAGTGAAGTTTTCCGGCTTTTGGAGGCGGATGATGGTCGAGTACGACAATTTTCAAGCCTCTCTCGGGCGTCTCGAGGAGCAATACGAGAATTACAGAGAACTCGACGAGGAACTGCCCCGATTGCTCCGCGAAGCCGTCGCCGAGTCGGTCATCCAGCGTTTCGAGACCTGCTACGACTGCCTCTGGAAGGTGCTCAAGCGTTACCTGGTCGAGGAACTGGGCGTCGCGGACTCTCCCAACAGCCCCAAGCCCATTTTCAGGCTCGCCTTCGAGAACGGCTTGATTCCCGCGCCACTGGAGCGATGGCTTGGCTATGCGGACAGGCGTGTCGATACCGCCCACGCCTACAGCGGCGAGAAGGCGCGGGCGGCGCTTGAGGTAGTGGCCGACTTTATCCAGGACGCAGCGGCTCTTTACCGGACCATGAGCGGGCGGAATGGGATATGAGTGAACAGGTCGACATCACCGAGGCGCAGCGCGCGCTCATTCTGGATTTGCTTGACAAGCATCTGCCGAATACCACCGCCTGGCTGTACGGTTCCCGCGCAAAGGGAGAGGCGCGTCCTCAATCCGATCTGGATATGGTCGTTTTTGCAGACCCCGCCCGAAGCCGAAGCGTTTACGATCTGAAAGAAGCCTTTGAAGAGAGCAACCTGCCGTTTCGCGTGGACGTGTTCGTGTGGGATTCCATGCCGGAGCGTTTCCGGGAGCGCGTCCTGCCCGATCACGTCGTTCTCGTGGCGGGGGACGCCGCGATTTCGTAGCGGACTTAGGGTTCCCCTTTCACCGACCGGAATAGACCCGCATGGCTCGGTAGAGGCCGGCGCCTCTCACGCCGGTTGCGGCTCGTAGCGCTCGACCTCGATTTCATCCTCGCGCTCCAGCGCCTGGGCGATGTCGTAGGCCGTCTGGAGGCGTATCCAGGTCTCCGTCGTCGAGCCGAAGGCCTTGGCGAGGCGAATCGCCATCTCGCTCGACACCCGCGCCCGCCCGTTCACCAGGTTCGAGAGCGCCTGGCGGCTGACGCCCAACGCCCTGGCGCCTTCGGTCACGCTCAGGCCCAGCGGTTCCAGGCACGATACGCGCACGACCTTGCCGGGATGCGGCGGATTCTTCATGGGCATGGCGGTGTTCTCCTTGGTTCAGTGAGAGTCGCTCTGTCAAGCGACGCTTGTCAATCGCTATTCGGCGCCGGATGGTTTCCTCTCCCGTTTCGGGGAGGTGCGGACAATCCTTTCAGGTCGGAAGGGCGTGCTTCCGTCTCGAACCTTCGCGCCTACATCGAAGCCATGGGCGAGTGGCTGCGCATCATCGCCGGGTTTCCGGGAGCCAGTGTTGGCGTTACGAACTTCATGGGAAAGATGAGTAGGAATCGAGTGGGTTGTTGGGGGGTGTGAACATTTCCACGAACGTATGTGGCCGTACATGTCGTGCTGGTGGGTTAGGAAATTCGATATTTGAAGATGAAACATGATTTTTCAAGTATTCAATAGTGTTTCGCTCGTGTAATTAGTATCTTCTTACGCTTGAATCTACAATCGTGTTTGCATAGGTTAGTGCGATCACCTATGGTTAAAATGCAATCCTACTGAAGTTGATATTTCGATGTAACCAATTCAATCAGGAAGTCTTCAATAATATGCCAATTGATCTCACTGTACTTGGTCGACGCACAAATCCGGCGAAAACCGTCCTTTTTTTCGGGGCAGGTTCTTCGATACCGTCAGGTGGTCCTTCCGCGAAGAATCTGACGACAAAACTAGCTGAAAAGTTCGGGATACAAATGTCTACACAGCTTGACCTCTCTAGTCTAGCGACGGTTATTGAGCACAGATACGATCGGCGTGCTCTAGTGGAAGCAATTTCTAAAGTTCTCACCCCATTGAACCCGGTACGTGGGATTTTGAATTTGCCGGATTTCAATTGGGCAGGTATTTACACCACGAATTATGATCGAATTATCGAGAAGTCATATGCTTTGCAAAATAAGGTTTTGCACGTTATTTCTTCGAATTTTGATTTCGGTGGTCAACGTGATATTTCCGAACCTCGTCTTTTTAAACTCCATGGAACGATCGATCAAGATGTCAGCTTCGGACATCAGCACCGTATGACTATATCAACATCTGACTTTGACGGGAACAATGATTATCGAAAGGCCTTATATATGAGGTTTACGGATCAGCTTATTTCGAACGACGCGATCATTATTGGGCATTCGCTAGCTGATTCTGACTTGCAAAGCATTGTGGATACTGCAATTCGCGAGAAGCGGGAAAAGGGAGCACCTGGCAAAATCACTCTCATTATTTATGAAAAAGACGAAAATCTTGCACTAGTAAATGAAGCACGTGGGCTTGATGTCTGTTTCGCTGGTATTGACGAGTTTTTTGCGGAAATATCGCAAAAACAAATGTCCGAACATTCATTACTCGGTGTCACAGATGACCCACTCGACAAAGCGCGGAATGTTCATCCAAGTACGGTAACGGTGTCTTTAATCCGAGACAATCAGACAGGGGACCTCTCTCGCATGTTCAATGGTAGTCCGGCTAGCTATGCTGACATCATGTGTGGATGGACCTTTGCTCGGGATTTTGCAGATCGCTTAGAGACACAGTTTGCTGATGTGAAAGGCAAGAGGATTGCTTATGTTCTTGGCCCTGCGGGTTCAGGTAAAACCACTGGTGCCAGAAAAACGCTGATCCAACTTGTAAATCGTGGGATAGAATGTTGGGAACACATCAGGGATTTCCCGCTACTCGCTCGTTCTTGGATACTTATTGATGATGAACTGCGTGAGCGAGGGCAGACAGGTGTCTTGCTAATTGATGATGCCCATAATCATTTGCTTGAAGTTAACATGTTGTTGGATGCGCTTTGTAGTAAAGACAAACCCGCTCTGAAAATTCTTCTCGTATCAAGTAGGCCCAACTGGAATCCACGCTTGAAATCACCGGTAATTTTTACGGAAGGTGTTGCACAAGAGCTTGGCGCACTTTCGAGCCGAGAGGTCGATTCGCTATTAGACATTCTTGAAAGTAGTACGGATATCGCTGCTCTGGTTGAGCAAAGATTTCTCGGATTTAATCGCACTGAACGTCGAAGAAGGCTTGCGCAACGCTGTCGTTCGGACATGTTTGTTTGCATGAAAAACATTTTTGGCTCGGAAACTTTCGACGATATCATTCTTCAAGAATATGCAGAACTCTCTCCAGATTACCAAGAGGTTTATAAGCAAATAGCCGGAATGGAAGCTGCAGGTGTTAGAGTCCACCGTCAATTGGTTATACGCACTGTGGGTATACACGCACTGCAGGTTGCAAGATATTTAGAAGATTTAGAAGGTATTATAGACGAGAGAACGGTCAGTGAAAGTGAAGGTATCTTTGCGTGGCATGTTAGGCATGGCGTCATAGCGGACATCATCGCGAAGTACAAATTCTTAGGTGAGGAAGAGCAATACGCTCTACTTGAGCGCACGATCGATAATCTAAATCCCTCATATTATATTGAAATCATATCTATGAACGAAATTTGTGATCCCCGGAAGGGACTTGGACAGATCTATGATAAAGAGAAACAAAATATTTTACTGCGTAAGATGATTTCACTTGCACCTCGTCAGCGTGTTCCACGGCATCGGTTGATTACGAATCTCATATCTCTCGGCGATTACGAAAGCGCAAACACTGAGATCAGACTATTCGAAAACGAACTTCGCATTGATGGTCCGGTTCAGCGTTATAAGGTGCGACTCCTAGTAGAGCGGGCGAGTCAAACAACCGGACTTCTTCGAGAAGACAGAGCTGCAATGATTCGTAAAGCGGCTAGTCTTGCAGAAGCGGGTATTGAGCGTTTTCCGGACGATAAAAATCTCTACAGAACATATTTAGAAGTAGGAGTCGCTTATTTTAAATTCACAGATGATAGAGACATATTTGATTATGCTATGCAACAGGCTAAATCTGCTTATGAGAGGATTCTTGACCCCGAACTTGCTCGCACGATCCATCGATTAGGGCAACAATATGTAAATAAAGAACTTGCCAGCTGACTTCTTTGGTGAGTGATTGGTTAATATCAAACGTACTTTAGGTCATGATAAATTTTGACTCGGTTTCGTCCACTCAACATCGACAGAAACATTTCTTCATCAATCTTAGGTCTTTTTTCAGACTCGATTTAGAGAACGATATGTTGTCTGCGTTCCGAGAGAAATAGCAGGGCAATGCGGACACGCCACATCCAACCCAATTGCGTTACTCTTATGGCAGGGGCTGAGTGAGCCGGGAACGGTGACTGCCGACGCTAGAAAATCTATACGTCTTGAGGAAAAGCCCCCTCCAATTACCTCTACCCGCCTTCCTCCTCCAGGTGGTGTAAAGGCGAAAATAGGCGCGGGGGGCGCAGTGTTTGCCTCGATGGCGCCGCTCTCGATGGACAGCTTGAAGTGGTTGATCCCCTTGTATAGGGTGGACATACTCTTTTTCCCTCGAAAACCGTTCGATTCCCGGGAAGGCGCGACGGCGGGCTTACGCCCCAGCCCCTGTCTTGCCTGCTCCTCAAGGGGGAGTGAAAACCTCCAGACACACGGGCGGCTCGCGAGCTCCCCTTCCTCAGGGAAGATCGACACCCCTACGGCGTCTTTCCCTCTAACGCCATCGGGCGGATACTTTCGAACTCTCCCTCCTCGGGGAAGTTCGACGCCCCTGCGGGAGCTCTACGCTGACGAGTAACACGTTGATTCTGGTCAACCTGTCGGTTCTCACCTTCATGCGCCGGAATGACGGTAATCTCGATTCGCGGTTTGCAGGGGCGGACCCCTGTGTTCGCCCAGTTCTATGGCGCCCGCCCTGACGAAGGACAACCACGGGGGGTTGTCCCTACAAGCACCCCAATCGGCAAACCCACGTTCCTCACCCGAAATTGCCCGCGCATTTCCCCGCAATTCCTCTTCCCCCTGAAATCACGCTCTCGGTTATCGTGCGCGTCGCGCGGGAAAAGGATTCGCCCGCATGATTCGGAATTGAACTGGAAGGCGCGGAGGCTTTCTCATGGGATTCATTGATGCGGCGATAGCGAAGGCGGCGAACGCTTCCCAAAAGTCTTCGAACCCTCCTTCCTCAGTCGGGTTCGACACTCGTCTCTCACTTGCGTTCGACCTTCTCAGGGGGGCTTTTTCCCGCCGGGGAGGCGCGCTCATGGATTGGGGAATGACGGTGATAATGAAAGTAATGATATTTTCGATAAAATCAGATAAATTCACGGGGTTTTTCGATAAATTCCTGAAAATTATTTCTCCTGCAAGTGATTGTAATCAAAAGGGTTGCCATGTAAATCTTAGCGTCCCGCACTCAGATATGGCGCTAAAAAAAGTTTTTCGCCTGCCACGCATTTCCCCGCAACAGCCCGCATTTGCGCGCAGGCGTCAGGGCGCGCCGCCCAGGCAGGGAGCGACCTCCCGGATGAAGCGCCCGGCCACGGCGCGCCAGGCGCAGGCGGCGGCGCGCTCGATTCCGCGCCGGCCGAGTTCTTCGCGCAAGGCCGGGTTCTTCAGCAGGTCGATGAGCGCGTCGGCCAGGGCGGCCTCATCCACAGGCGGCGGCAGCAGGACGCCCGCCTCTCCCACAATCTCGGGCGCCGCCGCCACGTCGAGCGCCACCACGGGCAGGCCCGCCGCCATGGCTTCGAGATATGCGATGCCGAAGCCCTCCTGGAGCGAGGGCAGGCAGAAAACGTCCGCCGCCCCGTATTCACGGCGCACGGCCTCGTCGCCGGGCACCTCCCCCAGAAGCGTCACGGCGGTCTCGAGGCCCAGCCTGTCTACCTGTTTTTCCAGGCTCTTACATTCCGGGCCACCGCCCACGACGCGCAACTTCGCATCGGGCACGGCCGCGAGCACCCTCGGCATGGCCCCCACGAGGCTCCTGGTGTTCTTCCTGGGGTATTGACGCGCCACCGAGAGGATGGTGCGGCCTGCCGGACGCCTCAACTCACCCACGCGCTCCCAATGGGCCGGATGGATTCCGTTACCCACGACGCCGACCTTCTCCGCCGGCAGTCCATACGCCTCACAGGCCACGCCCCGGCTGTATTCGCTCGTGACGATGACCCTGTCGGCGCGCCGTGCGTTGGCGCGTTCGAGATGGGAGAGCGCGCGCAGGTACTGGCGCGGCGCGCCGCGCTCGAACCGCATCTCGTCGGCCGAGATTCCGTGCAGATAGACGATGAAGGGGACTGCCATGCTCAGGTCGAAGCCGTCGATGTCGAAGCCGACGATGAGGTCGAAATCATCGGGCGATATGCGGTCCTTCAACTCCAGGTTGTACAGGAGCCTCTGGAGCAGAAGGCTGGATGCGCGCTCGTCCGGGCCGATGATCTCCACCGTATGCCCGTTTGCTTCCAGCCCGCCCGCCAGGCCCGTGATGGCCGCCGCCGTGCCCGAGCCTTTCGCGACGTCGAGGGTCCAGGAGTTCAGAAAAGCGATTCGCAAGTTTCCCCTGCCCCGAAAAGAAAAAGAGGACGCGGCTTCACGTCCTCTTCGCGCGCCCACACGATAAGAATGCGTTCTCTACAATGCCTGGTCCGATTTGGCCGCGAAGACGAAATCGCTCTCCGTCAAGCCGTTTATCTTGTGCGTCCACACGGTGACCTTCACCTTCCCCCACGCCAGATAGATGTCGGGATGATGGCCCTGCTCCTCGGCCATCTCACCCACCCGGTTCGTGAAATCAAGCGCCGTCCGGAAGTCGGGGAAGCTGTACTCTTTTTCCAGGTGATGCTCGTCCACCACGCGCCAATCGCCGCCCAGCTGCTCCTGCAGGGCGGAGAGGGCCTCTCCCTCAAGCGGGGGCACGCCGCCTTTGCAAGGCACGCATTCCTTGGCCGCCAACTCGCTGCTCATGGGTTTTCCGCTCCTTTGTATGGATGATGAAATAACATGTTTTCGCCTCACACAGACGCTCATCATCGCGCTTTTCCCGGAAAGCCGCAAGGCCGCACCGGGCGGAGCGACGCGCGGGCGAGCCTGCTATCGGGCGCGGAAGGATTTGCCCGCCGCCGTCGGTCGAACCGCATATATGCGTGGGACAATCACTCCTGCGACTCGTTTGTCGCCCGGTCCCAATCCTTTTCCCCCGCCCCGCTTAAAACACCATCCTTAAAGCCAACGAGAGTTGGTGGCTGCGGCGCGAGTCTTCGCCGAAGCGTCCGGAGTAGTTCACGAGGCCGCTCGTGCGCTCGCCCAGTTTCGCGCTCACGCCCAAGTCGGTGCTCACGATGCTGCTCGCAGGCTCGAAGCCCGGGATGCTGAAGCGCCCCGGCATGGTGTTCGACCCCGCCGAGACGAGGATGGGGTCGTCCTCGAGTTCATGCTCATAGGCGATGCGGGCGTAGGGGCGGAGTCCGCCCACGCTCCAGGCGAGGCGGTAGCCGCCGCGCGCGACGAACGAGTTGCGCGAGAAGTCCGAAAAATTCATCGCGGTCGAGGAATTCCCGCTCTCCCGGTAGCCCTTGACCTCCTGGTTGAGCAGCGAGAGGCCGAAAAACGGGCCGTGCCGGAGCGTCTCCGAAGCGCCCAGCATACACGCCAGCTCGAACTTGCCCCCGAACTGGGCGGCTTCGGTGGAGCCGCGCTCGACGCGCGTCGCAGCCCCGAGGTCGATGGAGCGCTCGACGTCCACCGAGGTCTGACCCAGGGTCAGGGCGACGCTCACCTGCAGGCCGCCGCTGCGCCACGCGCCGTGCAGCGAGCCGAGCACGGCGTCGCCGTCGAGGTTCGCGCCCGCGAGTTCGTTCTCGTGGCGGGCGACGCTCAGCGCGGCGCCCCAGGAGAGGTCGGGACCTGCGCGGTGGCCCGCACCCAGCGTGATTGCCGTCATGTCGGATTCGACCTCCCCGATACGCGCGAAGGCGCCCGCGTCACTCGTGCCGAACCCGCCCCGCGCATAGCCGCGCCAGCTCCCGACGGGCAGCGCGAAGTCCGCGGCCCGCTCCGCCGAGATGACGCCGTGGTGAGCCTCCGCCGCCTCTGCGCCCGCCTCGCCCGCGAGCGAAACCTGCAGCGGGGCCGCGAGCGCGGAGGTGACCAGGGCCGCCATCATCGCGTGCCCAGCACCACTCGGGTGGCTGCGGTCCGCGAACAGGTGCGTTTGGCCTGCGCCGGGCGCATAGGTTACGGGAGAGCGGGAGCCTTCTGGCCCGCATTGGATGGAGACCGCGCTCCCCGCGTTCGGCGCTCCACAGGCCGTTCCGGTGACGCTGGTGAAGCCGTACGTCCCTGGATTTGCGGCGATTTCACGAACGAGGGCGTGAAGGTTCACGGGGACGACGCCGTCTTCTCCCTCGCGAATGCCGGCGTGGAGTTTCTTGTTGTATTCGTCGGCCAGCGCGCCCAGCGCTCCCTGGACGAGGGGACCCAGGTTGACGGCGTAAGGCGTCAGGGAGATGTCGGGCACGTTGGCCACGACGACATGACGGGCGCCGGCATCGCGCAGACGTTTTACCTGCGCGACGGCGACGTCCGCAGCCCCAAGAGCGTGGCCCAGCGCATTGGGGGTGTCGTTCACCGCGGAGTCGGCGACATCGTTCGCGCCGCCCCAGACGGCGTAGAGCGCGTTCGGGTCAGCGCTTCCGCCCCGTGCGGAGAGGTGCAAGTCGATCTGCTCCGTCACCGTCGGCGACATGTCTTGCGTACAGGGCGTGGCCGGGTTCACGCACGCTCCGGCGAAGGCGTAGTTCGGCCCGCCCGCCAGCGAGTGTGCGCCCGAAGCGCCGAAGGCCTCCGCGACTATTTCGGCCCAGACGGGGTCGGGGTTCGTGGTGAAGCTGGTGCCGGGCGGCAGCGGCAGTCCCGATGCGGCGGCCGCGTTGCCCGAATCGCTCAGGCTGTCGCCGAAGACGACGACGTTGCTGAAACTTTGCGCCTGAGCGCTTCCGGCGAATCCAAGTGCGAGAACGAAAATGATGACGCCAAGCAGACGAAAACGATGCGGCATGTGAAAGACTCCTTTTATCCGGGAGAGAATTTACGTCGATGTAGCGAAAAGCTTCGCTCGCTGAACGGAGACAACATAGCAAATTCACAGCGCAAACGGCAATGAAAAACGCATCGCTGAGGGGCTGTTGAAAAACCTCGATGTGGGAGGGTTTGCCGCCATTCCGGTGTTAGACCCGACCAAGGCGGGAGGGTTTGTCGGAATCCATTTTTACGCCTTTCGTCAGGGTTCCCGCGCATCGGCGGGGAATGAAACGCCGCAGATATTTTCCCCGCATCCGCAAATGGATTCCGGCTGTAGGCCGGAATGACGATCAAAAGCGAGGAGCAAAACCACCTTTCCACATCGGGCGGCGCTCTTTGGGACATCACTTCCCCCTGGAGTACTTTTTCAACAACCCCGGTGAAGGAGCGCTTACGACGCCTGCTCAGGATGAGGCCGATACGGCATTTTCGCAGGGATTGGGCCTGAAGGAATGAAACCGCCGCGAATCGTGGTATAATCGCGCATCTGTTCTCACTAAGCTCAAATGGAGTTCCGCATGGCGGATAGTTTGTCCGGGTTCAGGGAGCGGATAGATGCGTACGATGCGCAGATCATCCGCCTCATCAACGAGCGGCTCAAAATCTGCCTCGAAGTCGGCGAATACAAGAGCGCGCAAGGCATCGCCGTCAAGGACGAGGCGCGCGAAAACGAGGTGATCGCTAGGATATTGGACGGCAACGAGGGTCCGTGCCCGCCCGAGGTTCTTGAGCAGGTTTACCGCATCCTCATCGACACCGCCGTTCGCCTCGAAGAAAAATAATTTTATACGAACGGAGAGGGATAATTGAAAAAGTCCCCTTTTAGGGGTAGGGGGGTGCTCCCTTGACAAGGGGTTTTTCAACAGGCCCTCGTCAATCGGGTTTGGTCTGTAGGTAGCGCTCCCTTCTTGGGAGCGCTACAGATATGCGTCCCTGCTTTTTTCGTTGACCGGCTTTGGGCCGCATGTATGTCAGATATATATGTCTGACCCTACACAACATCGCGCAACCTGTAACCATATCCTCGTTCCCCGTAGGGACAGGCACAGGGGCCTGTCCCTACGCCTCGTTTTGAGCGCGGTGTTTCGTAGGGGTGCCCTCGTGGCCGCCCGTTTTTATGACCAAAGCCCGCCGGTGAGCATATTTGCGCGAATCCTGATACAATAGCCGCCGGAAATTCCATCCATCGCCCAACTCGATAATCACCGCCCCAGGGAGAATTCCCGCATGGAAATCTGGCACGTCGCGTTGGGTGCCGCCGTTCTCGTATTGTGCTGCTGGTTCGCCATGAGAACGCGGATTTCGAGCCTGTCCCAGATGCTGCGCAACTCCGAGATGGAAAAGGCCGACGCCCAGGCGTCCCACGCCGCGGAACTGGAGAAGAGCATGGGCCTGCGCGAGGATGTGGCGCGGCTTGAGGCCGATCTGGCGCACGAGCGAAAATCGGCGCAGGAGAAGCTCGACCTGCTTCGCCGCGCGACGGAGGAGATGCGCGAGAGCTTCGGCGCGCTCAGCGCCGACGCCTTAAAGAGCAACAACGCTTCCTTCCTCGACCTGGCCAAGTCGACCCTCGAGAAATTCCAGAGCGAGGCCAAGGGCGACCTCGAAGCGCGCCAGAAGGCGGTGGAGACCCTCGTTACTCCCATACGGGAGTCGCTCGAAAAGGTGGGCACCCAGGTGGAAGACCTCGAACGGGCCAGGCGGGAGGCCTACGGCTCGCTCACCGAGCAGGTGAAATCCCTCGCGAGCAGCCAGAAAGAGCTTCAATCGGAGACGGGGAATCTCGTAAAGGCCCTGCGTGCGCCGAACGTGCGCGGCCGCTGGGGAGAGATGCAGCTTCGGCGCGTGGTGGAGATGGCCGGAATGGTGGCGCATTGCGACTTCGTTGAGCAGCAGACGCTCGAGGGCGAGGAGGCGCGCCTGCGCCCCGACCTCATCGTGAAGCTGCCCGGCGGGAAGAACGTGGTGGTCGACGCCAAGGCGCCGCTCGACGCCTATCTCAACTCCCTCGAAGCGGAGGATGAGGAGGCACGCCGCGCCTTGTTGGGAGATCACGCGCGCCAGATTCGCGATCACATGAACCGCCTGAGCTCGAAGGCGTACTGGGATCAGTGCGAGTCCACGCCCGAGTTCGTGGCGATGTTCCTGCCCGGCGAGAGTTTCTTCAGCGCGGCGCTCGAACAGGAACCCGGACTGATAGAGGAGGGCGTGAGCCGGCAGGTGATTCTGGCGACGCCCACGACGCTCATCGCCCTGTTGCGCGCGGTGGCCTACGGCTGGCGGCAGGAGAAGGTGGCCGAGAGCGCCCAGGCGGTAAGCGCGCTCGGTCAGGAACTCCATGCGCGCTTGAAGACGCTGGCGAAGCATTTCGACGCCATGGGCCGGGGTCTGGACCGCGCCGTTGATGCCTACAACAAGGCGGTGGGCTCGTATGAGACGCGAGTGCTGGTGTCGGCGAGAAAATTCGGCGAGTACGGCAGCGCGCCGGGCGGGGAGATCGACGTGGTCTCTCCCGTGGAGAAAACCCCGCGCGCGCTGCAGGCGCGTGAGGCGGGCGAGGAGGATGACGGCACGCAAATCTTCTCCGCGGACGACTCACCCAAGCTGCTGGAAGAAGATGATGCGAACGAGGCAGAGGAGAGCGAGCGCGCCTCTCCCGAAGAGGAACCCCCCCGAGCGGGCGACACGGAGGATGCGGGCGAGCCGCTCGAAGCCTATGGGGATGAGAGCGATCCGAACTTCCTGAAGATCAGTCCCTGATTCGCTTCACCGAGTCACCTAGAGACGCCTCAAGTACGGGTGCTTTCTGCGCATCCCGTCCTGGAACCAGCGCGGGTAGTCGGGCCAGCGCGCCTCGATGTGGTCGAGGTCCTCCGCGTCGGGGTCCAGGTCGTTGAGCAGGAACGTTGGCGGAAGCCGCAAGGGCAGCGTGACGACCTCGCCTCTCAGCGCGAGTATCTTTTGGGCCTCGACGAGGCGGACCTGGGCGTTTTCCTCCTCTTCTACGGCGTGAAAACCCTTGACCACCTGGTGGAGATAGGCGCTGAAAGCTTCGAGGTTTTTCGGGAATTCCTCGAGAGGCTCCAGGCTTTCGTGCTCGAAGTGGAGGTGTCCCTCGCGGATTTTTTCCGCAATCTCCCAGATGGGCATTTGCGCGGTGAGGGGCAGGTATTCGTCCACGATGCAGTCGGCGAGGTTGTATTTGTCCATGCCCTCGAGTATTAAATCGAAATAATAGCGGTGCCGATGCAAGTAGAATTCCTCCCCTCTCGATTTTCTGGTCCGAGGGTGTGTTTCGCGCTGGATTTTGTCAAGAGATGGGTTCATAATCCCCGGAAAGTCGAGGCGGGGCCTTCTTGTGCGCCCGCTTCGGGAATACGGTGTATGTCGGATATAGCAATGAAGGAGAAACAAAGAATGCGCAAGACCCTCGGCATGGGATGGGCGCTTATCGCCGCCTTTCTCGTTTTGAGCGGGTGCGGCGACATGGTGCCGCGCGGCGTGGAGGTGATTACCGATCCTCCGGGCGCTATGGTCAAGCTCGGCAAGGAGAAGATAGGCAAATCGCCGGTCCTCATCCCTTGGAAGAAGATAAAGGATCATTACGCGGATACGTTCACGGTCGAAATTCTCAAGGAAGGGTATCGCCCCCATCACCTGGTGGCCGCGCAGTACGGGGGGACGATACGGGTGGCTCTCCAGAAGGAATAGTGTAGACTCTCCTTATTCTGTTTCCCGTCGCCAAAGAGGCAAGACTGTTTTGGTACGCACACATGGCATGGGTTTGTTCGCCGAGCTGTTCGACTTCGCGGAAGGTGAGGAGGCGGAAGCAAGCGCGTGGCTCGATGAGGTCCGCCTATCAGCGATGCTCGAAGTCCCGGGCGTGAGCGGAGGGGCGAGCTATGAGGTGATAGACGGCGCGCCGCGCTTTCTGAACCTCGTGGAGGCGGAGAACGTCCACGTATTCTATGGCGAGGAGTTCGCCTCGCTCATGGATTCGGCCGAGATAGGCTCCCCCGTCGCGACGACGACCCGTATCCGCCTCGTCAGCGCGCAGGTCTATCCCGGCTTGCCGGGCCGGCCGCCGGATTTCCCCTCGGTGGAGGCGGCGGGCCTCGCCCCCGTCATCCAGTTCGGCAGAATCAACGTGCCCCAGGACAGGCTCGCCGATTTCAACGGCTGGTATTCACGGGACCGCGGCCCCCTTTGCGAGAAGGTACCGGGGGTGAGGCGCATGCGCCGCTACAGCCCCGTAGAGGGGGAGCGGCTCATGATCGTCCTCTATGAGATGGAAGATGAATCCGTGCGCGAAACGCCGGAGTGGAAGCACATGAACGCCTCCGAGTGGACGGCGCGCGTGAGGAGCTACTACCGCCAGGAGCCGGGCTCTCCCGGCGTCTACAGGCGAAAGGGCTACGCCCGCTAGCCGCCCGGCGGCTGTTCTCCGGTGCTATTCTTCAAGCGAAGGGCGCGCCAGACGACCCTGCCGATAATTTTATCTTCCAGAGTTTCTCCGGCAGCTAGTTCCCATAATTCCGCACGAAACGCCGCGCGATTCGCCGGGATGAGGGCTATGCGCCTCGCGTCGACCACCTCGACGTGTTTGACCGCGCACCGCCCGTCCGCCCCCGCAGGGCGTAAATGCCGTTTCGGCGCGGCGTCTTGTCGCTCAAATCGATGAGGAGAAGCAGCCCTCCGGAAGCAGCGGCTCCATGCTGTCGCCCAGAATCTCGGCCCCGGCGTAGTTTTCCGCATCGAAGCCGAACGCATCGCGCGGGAGCAGCAGCAAGTCCAAGGCTTCCGCATCCACGAATCGCGCATTTGCGCCCGCGCCGCTACGTACATGACCGGGGCGCGGCCCGACTTTCTTGCGCACCACTCCTTTTCCTCCAGTGGACATCGAATGAAGCGGCATGATGCGTGAACCGGCGGACGCGTAGCGCGCGCGCCCGCCGGGGTCGTAATAAATTCTCTTCGCCAGATTTCTCCGTTGCCCCTAGCGGGGGAAGCTGCTGAAGTCGGGTGGCCTCTTCTCCTTGAACGCGTTCATTCCCTCGACGGATTGCTCGTTGTTCCACACGGCGTTCAGCAGTTCGCTGCCGTGCATCCAGGAGGGGTAGTGCAGGTCGCCCAGGAAGTTCAGGTTCGTCTTCATGTAGCGCAGAGTGGCCGGGGCGTGAGAATTGATGGTGGCGCACCACTCCTCGGTCGTATTCTCGAGTTCGTCATCCGGCACGACTTCGTTGATGAGGCCGACTTCCTTCGCCTCCTGCGCCGGGTAGCGCTTGGCCAGGAACAGCATCTCGCGCGCCCTGCGGTCACCCATCAAAAGCGGGAGGTACTGCGTCGCGCCCACCACGGGCAGCGCGCCCACGCGCGCGCCGGATTGGCCGAACGTCGCGTTCTCGCTCGCGATGCAAAGGTCGCAGTAGAGCTGCCACTCGTTGCCGCCGCCGATGCACCAGCCGCGCACCATGGCGATGGTGGGCTTGCCCGAGTTCCTGAGCGTCATGCACAGACGGCGCATCTTGTTGTTCCAGACGTGGCCCGTCTGGTAGTTCAGGCCCAGCATCATGTCCATGTCGCCGCCCGATGAGAAGTTCCCGTTCAGGCCGTACAGGACGCCCACGCCGATGTCGGGGTCCTCATCCAGCCGGGTGAAGGCTTCGATGACTTCGTTGATCATCTGGAAATTCATCGCGTTCAGCGTTTTGGGGCGGTTAAGCCCCACCCAGAGGGTTTTGTCCCTGACCTCTACGACGGTTACTCTTTCCGACATGTTCAAACTCTCCTTCTCGTCCGCCACTCTAGGCGGACGTCTTGTTGAATGGAATTGTTCCAGTGGTCTTAAACCAGAGATCTTATTTTCACACACGCTGCGTCGATTTGCCAGACCGAGGCGCGAATCACCACAGCCATTCGCTCGCCCCCTTATAGAGAAGCTGCAGGGAGACGAGCGTCATCAGCACCGCCAGGATGCGTGTGAGGGTCAGGGATTTTACCCGGTGCGATATGGCGGCCCCCGCTTGCGCGCCTATGATGATCCCGATCGCGAGGGGAAGAATCACGCTTTTCATCGCGTGGAGGTTTCCGAGGATGAAATGAAACGCCACGGCGAGGGCGGTGGTGAAGAGAAGCTCGCACTGCGAGGTGGCGGTGGCGATGTGGGGCGGAATCCGGAGAATCCGTATCATCAGCGGCACGTGCATGGGGCCGCCCCCGATGCCCAGAAACGTTGCCAGAAAACCCACGATGGAGCTCAGGAAGGCGCCGAGCCGGAAGCGGAAGGCGTATTCATATACTTTGCCCTGGCTGTCCACGATGCGCCTGTGCGCCAGGGCGCCGATACCGCCCGGGCTCTCGCGCGTCGCCTCGAAGGGAGGCGGCGGGTTGATGATGGAGATGCACAGGATCAGCAGGGCCACGCCCAGCAGGAAGTCGAACGGCCCCCGCGCGACCTCGCTCGTGGCGAAGACGCCGATGATCGCACCGACCGAGCCGGCCAGGGCGAAAGAGACGCTCGTCTTGATGTCGATTCGCTTTTGGCGGTAATAGGCGACCGACCCCGAAAGGGCGTTCAAGCAGACCACGCTCAGCGAGGTGGCGGCGATGATTTCCGAGGGCTGGTCGGTGAAGATCAGCAGGAGCAGGGGCGTGAGGATGAAGCCGCCGCCCGCGCCCACCAGCGTGCCTAACACGCCGACGCCCAGGCCCATCGCCAGGAACTGAATTAAAAAAAGCATCAAAAATCTTCCTAAAGGTTCAATATCTTCGTCGAGGCGCTTTGGGAGGCTTCGGGAGGCGATGCGTCTTGGGGACTCGCTTGTCCTGCCTTGCGCTGATGGGGCTAGAGTCTAATACAGGATAAAGGCGAAAGACAATTTCATCCGGCTTGGTTTCCCATGACATGCTAATACTTGGGGGAAAACGAGCGAGACAAAGCAAATTGGATTTTATAAAACAATTCTATACATAAACCCTTATATTGAATATATTTAATATAAGGGTTGTTATATAATTATAATTGATATATAAGGGTAAATGTATATGTAGTTTTAGAAAAATGAAACCCAGAGGAGAATGACATGGCAAAACTCGATAGAATTGAGAACGCGATATTACTTAATTCAGGCTTGGAGCTAATGCGCCGGAACGGCAAGCCTCTCACGAAACGCCCCAGTCCCGGCCGTGCAATGTTGTACGACATGCCGAACGGCGAGAGTGTGCGTGTTCGGACTTGTAACGACCATTTGCTACTTACTCTCGCCGACAAGCCGACCCCAGACGCTCGCCTAAACATTGAAGGCACCGATTGGCTTCTGATCGTAATGCCGGAAATCGCGCGCACACATGGAGAAATCATCGCTTATCTAGTTCCATCTCATGAAGCCATAAAACAAGTTCGAGAGAGCCATTCGGCTTGGTTATCTTCTAACCCCAACACTAAAGGCAATAATCGCACATGGCATCTATGGTTCAATAAATATGGCTCAGAAGTAAGCGGAGTCGAAAAATACGCAGGTGGATATGCTGTCAAATGGAAGAAATATCGTCTTGAAGGCAGTGTGTCGAGTAAAGAAATCAAAGACGCTAAAGACATTCAAACGAACGGGGTTGGGAACATCAAGGCCGAGGTAGAAGCCGCACAACAGCGTATAGCACATATGGCCGGCGTCTCTCCTCAAGCGGTGAAGATTTCAATCGACTTTTGGAGCTGATATCCGATAATGGTTATTCATGCTCTGGTAATGGGTTGCGTGATGCTCGTATGGTTTCGCTAACCCGCCCTTCGGGGTAGAATGGATTTCTTTGGATAATAAGGATAACCATCTTCTTCGGGAGGATGTGAGGATGATCGTTCCACTCGATACCCCCGTGGCGACGCGCGCCGAGAATTTCAGGAAAGTCCTCGATTTCGACGAGTCGGCGGCCTACCGCGCGCTCCAGGAGACGAAACAGGTTTACCCCGAAGCGGAAGTACCGACCCTTCGCCCGCCCAGGCTCAAGCGAGAGGGCAGGAGCCTCGTGGCCATGGTGCGCGGGGAGACGCGCGATGAGGCCATACGCTTGGCGGTCGAGAAACTGGGCGGGGTCCGGCATGTCATCGATTCGCCCGCGCCTGCGCTCCTGAAACCCAACTTCAACTCCGCCGACCCTTTCCCAGCCTCGACGCATCCCGATACGCTCGAAACCGTCGTCGCCCTCTTGAAAGAGGCGGGTTGCGACGATCTGGCCGTGGGCGAGATGGGCGGCCTCCTCTCCCTGCCGGCGCGCGGGAACTTCGAGCGCTGGGGGATGAACGACTTTCAGGAGCGGACGGGCGTGGGCCTCCTGCGCTTCGACGAGGAGCCCTGGGTGAAGGCCCGAATCCCTGAGGCGATTCGCTGGGGCGGTTGGGTGCACTGCATCGAGCGCCTCATGACGCCCGGTCAGCACGTCGTCAACCTGCCCACCATGAAGAGTCACGGCGGCGGGCCGCGCTTCAGTCTCTCGCTCAAGAACGTCTACGGGTTCGTGCATCCGAGGGATCGCGTTCGCGCGCATTTCGTCTCCCAGATGGCGGAGATGATCATGGAGACGAACCTGCTCTACTCGCCCTCCCTCATCGTGCTCGACGGCACGAAGTGCTGGATATCGGGCGGTCCCTACACCGGGGAGGAGCGCGAACCGAACGTGATCATCGCAGGGGATGACCGGGTCGCCGTGGACGTCGTGGGCGCATCGGTGGTGCGCGCCATGGGGTCCGAACTCCTGCGCGATTACCCCGTCTGGTCGCACCGCCAGATCAGGCGCGCGGTCGAACTCGGGCTCGGAGCGAGCGGACCCGAAGAGGTGGAAGTCATTACCGAGGATACGACGGGCGCCGCCGATTTCTCGGAACTTGCGGATCAGGTGCAGGCGTTTGCAGAGGAGCCGGATCCGGGCGGTTGAGACGCTTCATTCCTCTCACTCCAGCGTTGACGAGGGCGCGTGGTTTCCGCTACATTCCTTCGCGCACCCTTCGGGGGTTTCAGGAAAATCCTCCTGTATGGGGCTGTAGCTCAGCTGGGAGAGCGCATGACTGGCAGTCATGAGGTCAGGGGTTCGATCCCCCTCAGCTCCACCAACGAATTCAATGACTTGGATGGGTTTTGCTTTTCGGCGAATTTCTCCATGTCTTTTTTTCTGCCTGGCGCATCATAATTTCAAGATAAAAATTCAATCGTCGTAACCTGGGGTTACTCCAGGGCTGAATGAAACCGAAAGCGGATTCATTGCAACGCCTGTAGGTGCAGGCGGATACGGGCCGGCGTTTGCGCCGATTTGGATGATGGCCGGGCACGTCCAATGGCGCCCTTGGTCATCGGGGCGATTGCTCAGAGGATAAATAGGAGCGTGGTCGGTGCGCACGGGCGAAGTACAGTCAGTGGCAAGGCGTGTTTTGATCGCAGGGGGTGAGTTTCAGTTCGAATTGCCCACGTTGCCGTCATCGGGGTTGAGCGTAGCGGGCGTAAGCGCATCGAAGATGCCCGTAAAGCGTCCGCTCGATCCATCGTCTTCTGCGAAGTGGACATCGCTCGATCCGACCACACGGCGGGGGTTGCCGTCGACGTCCGGAATGTTCGAGAACTGGCCGCGCCACGTCCCGGCAGAGGTCGTGATATTGCGTTCGGGATGCGTGACGCTGATCGCGGTATCCTCAAATGCGCCCTTGGCGTCGAAGGATGCGGAAATGTGCAGGTCGTAATCGGACGGCAACGACGTGGGATCGGGACTCCGCCAGGATAAGATCGGGTAGAGGTGGCGGCCGGGTGAGGTCTCGATCGGCTCGAGACACCCGAGGCAACCGGTGATGCGTCTGCTGTCGAAGTCGGCGGTAAACGCGATAACCCCCGCAAACTCAGTCATCTCGGAAGAACCGGCGAACTCGCCCCAGTTGCGGCCGTAGTTATACGTGTACAGGCCGCCGGCGCCGCCGATGTAGGTGGCCGTCCCGGTCAGGGGGAGGTCGGGCGGTCTGGCGGGGTCGAGTTCCGGTCCATCGACAAAGACGCCGCGCGTGGCGGATTCGACGGCATAATAGGGTGCGCCGGACGGATAGACGAGCCACCATCCGGCCGCGAGGTAGTCGGCAGGGTTGTCGTCATCCCAATCGACGACGGAGTAGAGCAGAATCCTGCCGTCGTAGTGGTTTTCCGAGAGCAGCAATTCGCGGCTGGTATGGCCGGGTTGCAGGGGCCGGGGCAGGTAAAGCCCCCACGAGGCTTGTTGATGCCTGACGGTATCGAGGGTGCGGGTGCGGCCTTCGTGGTAGCGCACGTCGATGCTGAGGACGTTGTCGACGAAAGTCGTCCGCGTACGAAACGGTTGGGGAGTAGGCGTGAGCGTGGGGGTCGGGATCGGAGGCGGAGCGGAACCGCCGCCGGAGCCGCCGCCGACACAGCCGACCGTCAGCGAAAGTAAAAAGAGGAGGAGCAGTGTTAAGCGTTTCATGCAGAGCTTAGTAAAATGTGTGCCGGGAGATGTTAAGAAAAAATGTCCAGGGAGATTTCAAGCCGTTCCGGCGCGCGTTCCTCGCCGGGTGAGGCCAGATCCCGGCGATTGACTCCCGTAGGCCCGCGTTTTTGCGGGCGCGCGCCAAAAGTGTTACTAATGTATCAAACCTGACATTCTTGTTTGCCCATTGATAAGGGCAACTTTTCTTTTGGTGACGAGGTAAGGATTCCATCCCATGAATAATGCTGGAAACTTTCATTTCGGCTATCTGCTGCCCACGCGTGGCGTCGTCGTGGCGGCGGCGGGCGAGGCGCCGGAAACCGACCCCATTTTTTCTCTGGCGAAAAAGGCCGAGAACCTCGGACTCGACTCCGTGTGGCTCGGCGACAGCGTGCTGGCCAAGCCGCGCATGGAGAGCTTCACCACCTGGGCGGCGGTTCTCGCCTCCACCGAGCGCGTTCAGGTCGGCACGGCGGTGATGCTCGCAGCGCTCAGGCATCCGGTGATGCTCGCCCAGTCGATGAGTACGCTCGACTGCATGTTCCCCGGGCGCGTTCTCCCCGGCCTGGGCGTGGGCCGTACGGACTTGAAATTCGAGTTCGAGACCATCGGCGTGCCGATCAACGAGCGAGCGCGCCGGTTTTCCGAGACCGTGGAGATACTCAAGCTCCTCATGCGCGAATCCCGGGCGAACTATGCGGGCAGGCATTTCTCCTTCGAGGGTGTGGCGCTCGAGCCGAGGCCCAAAACCCCCGGCGGCCCCCCCGTCTGGCTCTCTAGCAACCTGGTGGAATCGGGCCTCAGGCGCGTGGCGCGCTTCGCCGACGGTTGGATAACGAACTCGATCACCGCGGATCTCTACCGCCAGTGCTGGGAGAAGATACTCTCGTATTCCGATGAGTTCGGCAGAACAGAAGAAGTGGAAAAGATTCCCCAGTGCCTCTACGTGACGATGAACATCAATCCCGACGGAGCGAAGGCGGAAGCCCAGTGCGGTGAATTTCTCTCCAAGTACTACCACAAGACCTTCGATGAGGTGCGCAAGCAACTCCTCGTCCTTGCCGGGGATGGAGACCGCGTGGAGGAAGATCTCAGATCGTATGCCGCGGAGGGAGCGCGCGTCTTCGTCGTTCGCTTCGCGGGCGGCGTCCAGGAAGAGCAACTGGAGAATTTCGTCTCCGAACTCTTGCCGAGGTTCAAGTAGATGGTCCTGGAGAACGGAACGGGAGCCTCCAAAGAAGAGATTAAGGGGAGGATAGCGGATGCGCGTGGCCTCATGCGCGAGGCGGGACTCGACGTTCTCCTCGTCATCGGACGCTCTTTCTATGACCGCATGGGGAGCCTGACCTATCTCACGAATCATTTTCCGCCGTTTCCGCCGGGAGCATTCAGCGATACGGTTCGCGGCATGGGCCACGGCGTGCTCGTCCTGCCGATTGAGGATGAGCCGCTGCTCTTCGTGGATCACAGAAACTATCGCGCAGAGATGGTGCACGTCGAAAACGTCCAGGTGGAGGCGAACATCTCCGCGGGCCTGGTGAATCAACTGGGGCGCTTTGGAGCCGAGGGCGCTCGGGTGGGCATCGCCGGTGAGGACATCATGCCGGCCACGATGTACATCGACCTCACCTCCGCGCTGCCCGATGCGCAATTCTCGAACGCGAACGCCTTGGTGGAGCAGCTTCGCGCGAGGAAGAGCGAGACCGAGGTCGCCTACTTGAAGCGCGCGGCGGAAATCGTCGAGGCGGGCTACGCCGCCATTTTCGATGCGGTTCGCCCCGGCATGAGCGAGAGCGATCTTTGCGCCGAGGGCCACGCGGCGGGGATGCGCGCGGGGGCCGATTTCGTGCGCTACGTCCGCGTTCACAGCGGCCCGTGGGCGAGCTGGGGTTCGCGCTGGCCGCAGGCGACGCAGAGGAAGCTCGAGGCGGGCGACCTGATTCGCTTCGACTACGTGGGCGCGGTGGAAGGCTACGGGTTCGACGTCAACCGCACCGCCGTGGTTCCGGGAAAGAAACTCGATAAGAGCGTGGAGGAGATGCTGGAGCTGACGGTCGCGACCTCGGAGGTGTCGATGGGCGCGGTTCGCGCGGGCGCAAAGGCCTCGGACGTTCATGAGGCGGCGAGCCGGTTCCTGGACGACAACGCGAACGGGGCGGGGCAGTATCTCTTTCCCATGGCGGGGCACGGCATCGGCCTGGAAACCGTGGAGGCGCCCATCATCCGGCCCGATAACGCGATGATTCTCGAGCGCAACATGGTGCTCTGCGTGGAGCCGCAGTTCGTGCTACCCGAGGTGGGGGGCACGAACATCGAGCAGATGGTGCTTGTTGAGGATGATGGATGCGAACTCCTCACGACGACCACCACGCGCCCCTGGGCGGAGTGAGTCAGGCACCGTATGACGGGGGATGAAATCGCCGGAGAAGCGGGAATCGGTTTCCATGCCCTCGTAATGCGCTTGTAATTTTCATGTGAGACGCTTTTTGATGCGTTTGGCGGTTGTCCGCAAAAATCGCATCACCAAGGGGATGGATTTTTCATGAAGCGATTCTTGAACCCGGTTGCGCTGTTGGCCATCGTCTGGTCCGTCATCCAGCTATACTGGGCCTTTTTCGGGATGCTTCACGTCTTCACCTCCAGGCCGCTCCACCTGAGCTTCGCGCTTGGCATCGTCTTTCTCACAAAACCGTTCCGCAAGGAAGGCCGCGTCGGCCCCGTCGATTATGTTCTTACTATTATCGCCATGGTCATCGCGCTGCTCTATCTGTATGAGTGGAACTTCCTGAACGAGCGCATCCGCGACGTGGACGAGGTGCCCACGCGCTATGTCTACTTGGGGCTGGCCTACATTCTCCTGACCGTCGAGGCTTCGCGTCGCTATCTCGGCTGGGGCGTCACCTCGGTGGCAGTCGTGGCGCTGGTCTATAATTTCCTGGGCCACCTGATCCCGGGCGCCTTGGGGCACCGCTTCATCTTGTTGACCGAATTCATCGAGTTCCAGATTCTTGGCGTCGAGGGTTTGCTGGGCGTTCCGCTGGGCGTGAGCGTGGAGGTCGTGTTCTATTTCGTGCTCTTCTCGGCGGCGCTCGAGGTCTCGGGCGGCGGGCGCATGTTCATCGATCTGGCCATCCGTCTCACCGGTGCATTCCGCGGCGGTCCGGCCAAGGCGGCGATAGTGAGCAGCAGCCTTATGGGGACCATCAGCGGGAGCGCGACGGCGAACGTCGTGGGAACCGGTATCTTCACCATCCCCCTTATGAAGCGCCTGGGCTTCGCTCCCCATTACGCGGGCGCGGTGGAAGCGGTGGCCTCAACGGGCGGGCAGCTCATGCCGCCGATTATGGGCGCGGGGGCCTTCATCCTGGCGGACATGACGGGCACCCCTTACTTAAGGGTCGCGGGCGCGGCGGCCATTCCGGCCATCATTTATTACGTGTCGCTCTTCTTCATGGTGGATCTGGAGGCGAAGAAGCTGAACTTGAAGGGTCTGAGCAAAGACGAGATGCCGGAGCTCAAGAGCATCCTCTTGGAGCGCGGTCTTCTGCTCTTCCCGATCATCCTGCTCTTGGGCTACATGATCGCCGGTTTCACTTTGATGTGGTCGGCCACCTCGGCGGCCCTCGGCGTGGTGGTGCTCAGCTGGGTGCGCAAGTCGACCCGTATGGGGGTCGAGAAGATATTCGAGGCGCTCGAGAAGGCCGGTCGCATGACGGTCCCCGTCGCGGTTCCCTGCGCCATCGCCGGCGTCGTGGTCGGCGTGGTGGACGATACGGGCATCGGTCTCAAGTTCTCGGGCCTCATCGTCAACATTTCGAGCGGAATGATCCTGCCCGCGCTGGGACTGACGCTCATCGGCTGCGTCATCATGGGCATGGGCATGCCGACGGCCGCCGCCTACATCATGGCGGGCACGCTTCTGGGGCCTGCGCTCTTCAAGCTCGGCCTCCCCGTTCTGGCGGCGCACATGTTCATCTACTATTTCGCCATCCTCTCGATGCTCACGCCGCCTGTGGCGCTCTCGGCCTACGTCGCCTCGGGCGTGGCCGACTCGGATTTGACCGCCACGGGCTGGAAGGCGTTTCAACTCTCTTTGGCGGGATTTCTCATTCCCTTTGTGTTCGTATATAATCCCTCCATGCTTTTCATCGGCCCGCTCGGTGAGACGCTTTGGGTGTCGATCACCTGCATCATCGGCGTGGCGGCCCTGGCGGCGGCGATCACCGGGCATATATCGCTCCCTCTGGCGGGTTGGGAGCGGGCGGTTTTCTTTATCTGTTGTCTGGGGCTGATCGTTCCCGAGAAGTTGACGGACGTCTTCGGCTCCGTTTTGCTGGTCATTGTTTTCTGGCGCCATATGGTGCGCGCCAAGAAAAGCGCCGTCGCCGTGGAGTCGGCTGGTCCAGTCACTTAGCGAAAAACGCATCATAAACGGAAGCATATCCGTGGTATTTCCAACAGAGGAGTTTTCGACATGAAGCGCACATCCTGGAAAATGGTTTTCGTTCTCGCGGTGGCCATCGGCGCCTTCGTGGCTGTTCAGGCCGAGGCGGCCCGCCTCACGATGGGAAGCTGGAAAAAAGGCAGCGGCTGGCACGTGTATTCGGCCACCATGGCGAACATCGTGAACAACGCGAAAGTGGGCGTTCAGATCGACGCCCTCTCCAAAGGCGGCGGCGTGGGCAACCCCAAGCTCGTCGGCACCGGCAAGTTCAGCATGGGGCTCACCTTCAGCGTGGCGGCGGCCTGGGCCTATCAGGGAAAGGTGGCCTACAAGAAGCCCTACAAGAACCTGCGCGGGCTCGTAGGCGGCCTGGATCAGTACTTCCTGGGCATCGTCACTACGAACCCGAAGGTGAACGGCATCCTGGACTTGAAAAAAGTGCCCGTGAACTACGTGACGGTTCCGCGCGGCGGGCTGGGCCAGTGGGCCACGCGCGCGATGCTCGGAGCGCACGGCATCACCTATGAGGGCATCAAGAAAATGGGCGGGTCGGTGACGCACACCGGCTTCGGCGCCATCAAGAGCCGGATGAAGGACGGCCAGGCCGATATGCTGAGCCACACCGTGAACGCGGGCCACCCGGCGCTCACCTCGATAGCGGTTCAGAAGAAACTGAAATTCTTAGGCGTTGCCGATGAGTTCCGCAACAAGCTCTTAGGGATAGGCTTCCTGAAAGCCACCATGCCGGCCAAGACGTTCCCGGGGCAGGATAAGCCCAAGAACACGTTCGGCTTCACTACCGCGGTCCTCGCCTCCACGGCACTTAGCAACAAGGATGCGTACAATATCGTGAAGGCGCTGCTCGACAACGTGAAGGATCTCAGGGCAGGGCATAAAGGTCTCAGGAACTTCGACCCGGCCAAGACGGGCTGCAAGGAAGCGCAGATGGGCATTCCGTTCCACGACGGCGCGGCCCGCTACTGCAAGGAGAAGGGCTGGAATTAGTTGAGCATCCAGGGGGCGGGGAGAGTTCCGCCGCCTGAAGTAACAAGCAAGAAATAGAATCGAAACTGGTTGATGAAGGATTCACTCCCGCCGTCCGTCTTTGATGGGCGGCGGGAGCCTTCCATTTCAGAATCTGTTTGCTCCAACAGGGGGAAAGCTATGCCGTACCGCTTCGTCGATCTCTCGCTCACCGTCGACCCGGAGGACACCTACGTACAGTTTCCGCGCGATGAGATTTACGACAAGCCGGCTCCGGGCACGACGATCACCCCCATCGCGACGCTGGACGTGGACCACATCTGCAACTTCGGTTTCACCACCACCACGCAGAGCTACACGCACTACGACGCGCCCTATCACTTCTTTCACGACGGGCTGAAGAACGACGAATTGCCGCTCGATCATGTTTGCGGCGACGCCTGCGTGCTCAAGGTGCCGGGCAAGGGCAACTCCGAATCCGTGACGGCAGAAGATCTCGAAGCCACGGGCGTGGAGGTGCGCCCCGGCGACATCGCCATCGTCAGCACCGAATGGACCGACCGCATGTGGGGGTCGCGTGATTTCTGGGAGAACATGGTCTATCTCTCGACAGACGCGGCCGATTGGCTCATCGACAAGGGAATCAAGGCGCTCGTCCAGGATTTCATGACGTGCGACTCGCCGCTTTATCCCCCCGAGGAGCGCAAGTGGCCCGCCCCGAACTGGAGTCCCAACCACATCAAGTTCCTGGAGCGCGGGATATGCCTCATCGAGTGGTGCACGAACATGGGCGCCATCCGGAAAGAGCGCGTTCTGCTCGTGACGGGCGCGGTGAAGCTCAAGGACACCGAGGGCGCGCCCGCTCGCGTCATCGCCATCGAGTTCTGGGACGAAGAGCCGCCCCGAGACGGCGCTCCCCCCTTGCCGCCGATTGAGAATCCCTATACGGATCGCGGCTCCTGGGCCAAATAAGGCGCGCGAGATGGTAGACCAAAGCCTGCGCGGCTTCCTGGAGATGGTGGAGAAAGACCATCCCGAAGAACTCGTGCGCATCAAGGAACCCGTCGGCAGGGAGGACATCACGCCCACGGTGTTCGAGTTCGAGCGCGCGGGCAGATACCCCGTCATCATCTTCGAGCGTGTGGAGGGTTTCGAGGGTTCGGTCGTCACCAACATCGCGGGCAACCGGAATCTGCTCGCGGCGTGTCTCGACGTGGAGCCGAGCGACTTGCCGACGGCGTATAAGGACCGCTGCCAGAATTACCTGCCCGTGGAGGTGGTGGAGGACGCTCCCTGGCGCGAAGTCGTCATCGAAGAAGACGAGGTGGACCTCCATAAGTTGCCCATCCCCTTCCATTTTCCCGTGGATGCGGCCCCCTACATCACGGCGGGCCAGATCGTGGCGCGAGACCCCGAGACGGGTGTCGACACGACGGGTTTTCACCGTCTGCAGCTCAAGGGAAAGAACAGGTTGGGCGTCTCCCTGCATTCGCGTCGGCGCATGTACCATTTCCATAAAAAGGCGGAAGACGCAGGCGAGGCTTTGCCGGCGGCGGTCGTCATCGGCATCCACCCGATCCACTACATGGGTTCGATGGCGTATCACTACCCGCCGGGGGTGCGGAAGTACGAGATCATCGGCGCCTTGTTCGGCGAGCCGTATCGCGTCGCTAGATGCGGCACGGCGGACCTCGAAGCCCCCGAGGGCGCGGAGATCGTGCTCGAAGGAGAGATTCTGGCCGAGGTGCGCGAACCGGAAGGCCCATTCGGCGAGTTCACCGGCTATGCGTCCTACCGCAGCACGCAGAACGTGTTCGTCGTCAAGCGCGTACAGATGCGGAGCGACGCCATGCTCCACAGCGTGGCCTCGGGTATGTCGGCGGATCATATCCTCATCTCATGCGTGAGCCGCGAGGCGGAAATCCTGAACACGCTCAGACGCAACCTGCCGGGCGTATCCGCCGTGCACGTGCCCTCGAACACGGCGGGCGCGTTGCTCGCCATCGTGCAGATGAACAAGACGGCCGAGGGCCAGCCGCAGCAGGCCATCATGGCGGCGCTCGGCACCGAGTTCTATTGCAAGTGCGTAGTCGTGGTCGATGAGGACGTGGACATCTTCAATCTCTCCGATGTCGCCTGGGCGGTCATCACCAGGACGCGCGCGGACAAGGACATCAACTTCATCCACGGGGCGATGGGGGCCATTCTGGACCCGACTTCGGACCCCGAGACTCACACCCTCACGAAGGTGGGCATCGACGCCACCAAGCCCGCAGGCCGTGATTTCGCGGAACGGCTCCATATTCCCGACGCGCAGCAAGAGCGCGTGCGCGGAATCCTCGCGAGCGCGGGCATTCACCTTTAGGCCCAAAAATGGCGGATAGAAAAGTAAAACTCGGCGTGTTGCTTCCCACGCGCGGCGTGCTGCTTTGGAACGACGGCGCCCCGGAGGTGGGTCCCATCATCGACCTGGCGGTGCGCGCGGAAGAACTTGGCTACGACTCGGTGTTCGTTGGCGATTCGGTGCTCGCCAAGCCGAGGCTCGAGGCGCTCAGCGTGCTTTCCGCCGTGGCGGTGAGAACCGAGCGCGTAAAGCTCGGCACCGCCGTCTTTCTGCCCTGTCTCAGGGATCCCGTATTCCTCGCCTACCAGGTGGCGACGCTCGACGTCATATCGGGGGGCCGCGTCATTTTGGGTGTCGGTATCGGCCCGCCGAAGCCCCAGGAATGCGTCCATGAGTTCGAGACCCTGGGTGTTCCGTTCAGAAAGCGCATGTTCTACATGCAAGAACACATGACGCTCATGCGAAGGCTCTGGACGGAGGAGGATGTGACCTTCGAGGGCAGGTATTACCGGGTCGAAAACGTGACGCTAGCGCACAAGCCCATCCAGAAGGCCGTGCCCATGTGGATAGCCTCCGCCGTGGTGGACACCGCGTGGCAGAGAGTGGCGAAGTTCGGGGACGGGTGGTTCCCCAACCGTGTGACGCCCGAGGAGTTCCGCGATACTTGGGGGAAAATTGTCGAGCTAGCCGGGGAGAACGGGCGTGACCCCGGCACGCCTGCGTGGTACATGACCACCTGCATCGACGACGACAAGGAATCCGCCATGAAAAACGGCGAAGCGTTCCTGCTCGATTACTACTACACCCCCTTCTGGGGCGATTCCATCGAGAAGTGGGGCACGTACGGCCCCGCTGAAGACCTGATAGAGCGCATCAACGCCTTCATCGAGGCGGGGGCGGAGCATATCTCCCTGCGTTTCACCCACCGGGATCAGATGGGCCAGTTGGAGCGTTTCACCCGGGAGGTGCTCCCGCACCTGAATCTGGAATAGGACGGCCTCTCTCCGACCCTCGCGTCCATCCGGTAAGAAACGAAGTCGGAAACAACTGCATGGGGCTGCCAATGAACCCCTACTAAAATCCTGTCATCCGTGAATAAAAAAGCATCCGTAGGGGCGACCCCCTGTGGTCTCCCCTAACCGGACAGGCACGGGGGGCCTGTCCCTACAGCTTGCATCATTACCGATAACGCGCGCTAAAACGGGCGCATCCGACGTCTTAGATTTCCTGTTTTATTCTCTTTGAGAGGCTGGCCGTCTTGCGGGTGAGGGGTGATGAAACCGCCTAGAGTTCCGCTTCTTCGGCTCCCGGAATTCTGAGAGAACGGAAGTGGCCGTCCAGCCCGCCCAGAGGAGCCGTGGCGTCCAGGCCCATCTTCGTCGTCACGCCGTCCTGCGCCGATGGGTCGAGACGGCTGCCCCATGCGCCGGGAACGACGAACAAATCCTTATCCGCCTGAAAGCGCGTGGCCAGCGCCCAGTCGACCTGCGCCGGGTTGTGGATGTCGATGTCGTGATCCACGCAGATGGCGTGCTTGACGTCGTAATGCGCGGCGAGTGCCGCCATGAGTGCGCTTTTTGCTTCCCCCTCGTTGGTTTTCCGTATCTGGACGGCGCAGTGAAAACGGCCTGCGCCGGAGAGGGGGAGCACGACGTCCGTGACGGCGGGGACGGCTTTCTGGAGGTCTCTGAGGAGTCCCGCCTCCCTCGGCACGGCGCCCATCAGCAGATGGTCGTAGCCCGCCGCCACGATGGAATAGAATACGGGCTCCTCGCGCATGGCGATGGATTTTACCCGGAAGACCTCGCGTTCTCCCGCCGGGCTGTAGTAGCGAGGAAACTCGCCGAAAGGCCCTTCGCGCTTGCGTTCATCCGGCGGTATTTCCCCCTCGATAACAATTTCGGCTCCCGCTGGCACGGGAATCCCCGACCAGGGAGCGGGGGCGACGTCCACGGAGCTGCCCCTGAGCCCGCCCGCCGCTTCCAGTTCGTCCTCTCCGGGGGCGAGCACGAGCTGGCTTGCCATCAGGAGCAAGGGGTCGAGACCGACGCAGACGGCCGCCTTGAGAGCTTCTCCGCGTTCTGCGGCGCGCCTTATCATCCCCTTCAGGTGGCGCGGCAGGACGAGCAGACCGAACAGGTCGGGCTCCAGGGCGTGCATCCTGTGGATCGATACGTTGCCCGCGCCGGTATCTGGGTCCTGGGCAATGAAGACGCCGGCGGAAATGTAGGGGCCGCCGTCCAGTTCATGGTAGGTGGGAAGGGGGAGAATTTTCTGAACGTCGATATCTTTGGCGATGACCGTGTGGAGAAACGGCGCATCGGTGACCACATTCGGTTTAATCTTGACTTCCTGTCTGCGCTGAACCTCGGTGAGCAATTCTCCGGGCGCCACCCCCATGGCGTCGGCGTACCATTCTCTTTTGCATGCGATGTTGGCGGCGACGAGCATCGGCGCGCCGTCGGTTCGCTCGAATAGGAGTGCGGTCTGGCCATCCGCTTTGTGCGAAAAGGCGGCGAGTTCATGGCGCAAGGAAACGCTGCGTGATACGCGCTTGAGCGAACCCCGTTCATCGAGGTGCGTGAGCCATGTTTTGAGGTCATGAGCGTTCATGCGCGTATGATGGCAAATGGAGGGATGAGCGTCAAAAGCACGCAAGGAGCGAAGAGCATCACATTTCTTGCGTTATCAAAGTTTCTTTCAGCATGGTGAGATAGTCGTTGGCGTAGGGCGGGAGGTAGACGTCGTTTCGCCGAAACAGGCCGATGCGTTTTTTCCCGAAAAGATGAGATATGTTGGCGGTTCGCCATCCGTTTGCGGTCTCGGGCCTGGGCCAGAGCGCATTGACGATAGCGATGCCAGCCCCGTTCAGTACTGCTTCGTTGATCAGGGTGTAGGAGGACGTCTCGAAAACGACGTTGATGGATAGACCCTGTTTCTCGAAGGTGTGCTCGATGTGCTGACGATCCGCCGTGCCGCGTTCGAGCAGGATGAGCGGATGCGCTGCGATGCTCTCGAGAGTGATTTCCTTCTCCTTTAATACGGCGTGCCCCTCGGGACAAAAGAGGAGATAGTCCGTCTCCGTCCATTCTTCGAAAGAGAAATTCCCACGCGCCTCGGGCGCCGAGCCGAAGGCGAAATCGACCGCGCCCTCCGAGACGTGCTCCAGCAGATTCGTCCAGTTTCGCTCCAGCACGGATATCCGGACGTTCGGGTAGCGTTCGCGAAACTTGAGGAGCGCGGCTCGGTGGCCCTTCAGAATCAGCATGGGAGCGGCTTCGGCCACGACGAGCCGCCCGTGCGTCTCCCCGCGCAGATGCCGCTCGACCGTCTCGATGGACTCGAAAAAAGGTTTGATGGCGTCGAAGAGGTATTCTCCGCTCGGTGTTAACTGAAACTTGCGGCCCACGATCCGGTAGAGTTTCACCTTGAGGTCTTCTTCCAGCGCCTTCACCCGGATGCTGAGGGCGGGCTGCTGGATGGAGAAGGGTAGTCGCCTCGACGCGCGGGTAAAGCCACCGTGTTTCGCCACATAAAAGAAATACTCGAGTTGCCGTAAATTCAACATGAAAGTCTCGCAAAATCGTTCGTCATGGTTTCCATCATACCATTGCATATTTTGATGAAATCGAAACGTCTTCCTGGAGTTTCATATTGTTGGATCGCCTCTAAAACAGGTAGAATGATTGTAAAATGATATTTCGAGGCATGAGACAATTATAAAGAGAATCCATTAAATTATTCAATGGTTTCGATTCTCATTTTTCCCGTTGCGCGTCCGCTGTCTTGCGTTTAGTCTACAGACGGGGAAATCTGCTTTTCCGGTTACCGAGATCGAGGTTTCAGGCCGTTGGGAGCAGGGCAGTTCTCGCCCTCGGCATGATGGAGAAAAACGTGACGCAAGATTATCTATCGCTCAGGGAACAAACCCAGTCGCGGGATCGCAGCCTTAGAGACAAGGTGATGACGCTCGAAGAAGCCTGTGATTTCGTGAATGATGGCGAACACGTCAGTCTGGGGGGTTCCACGGCTTCGAGAACCCCTTTCGCCATGGTGTGGGCGCTGATACGCGCGAGGAAGAAGAATCTTTCCTTCTCGCGGAGTATCGTCTCCACCGAGGGAGACCTTATCTTCGCCTCGGGCATCGGGAATCATATTCTCACGAGTTGGTTCAGCCAGGGAATCGTCTGGGGCGTATCGCGCGTCATGCGGCATTTCACCGAGAACAGGCTGGCTCGTTTCGAGGAGTGGAGCCATATGTCCATCGGCCTGCGCTTCCGGGCGGGCGCGATGGGCGTTCCGTTCATGCCGATGCGCTCGATGATGGGCTCCGACGTAGCTGGGCAGCTCGAAAATCTGGAAGAGATGACGTGTCCGTTCACGGGCGAGAGAATCCTCCTGGTCCCGGCCCTGAACCCCGACGTCGCGCTGATTCACGTGCAGCGTTGCGACCCGTACGGCAACGCGCAACTCGACGGCCTGACGTTCATGGATATCGACATGGCGATGGCGGCGAACCGGGTCATCCTCACCACCGAGCGCATCATCTCGAACGATCAGATTCGCAGAAGGCCCGATCAGACGAGAATTCCCTTCTTCACGGTCGACGCCGTGGTGGAGGCGCCCTACGGCTGTGCGCCGCATGAATGCTTCGGAGTATATGAGCCTCTGTTCTCACATATGGACTACTATGCAGAACTCACGAGGAAAGAGCCGATGGAGGGCGTGAAGACGTATCTGGATGAATACTTCTACGCGCCGAAGAACTGGACGGAGTATCTGAATCTCATCGGCCTGGAGAAGCTGTTGGATGCGGCCCGCAGGGGGAGGAGCATTTATGACGACTGAGACGAAAGACTTCACGGCGTCGGAGCTTTTGTGCGTCATGAGTGCCCGCGCGCTCGAAGACGGGCAGGTGGTTTTCGCGGGCGTGGGGATTCCGCTGCTGGCCGCCACGCTTGCCCAGCGCCTCCATGCCCCGGGCGTGACGATTCTTTTCGAGGGCGGCACCATCGGTCCGCACGTCGTGCCCGGTCAGCTTCCGCCCACCACGAACGAACAGCGCTGCACGCGCAAGGCGAACATGCTGGTGAGCATCACCGAGGTGCTGCTACTGCTCCAGCGCGGTTACGTGGACGTGGGCTTCATGGGGGGTGCGCAGATCGATCAGTACGGCAACCTGAACAGCTCCTTCATCGGAAGTGCTGACGATCCTTCCGTGCGGCTGCCCGGCACGGGCGGGGGGAACGACATCTCGAGCCTTACCAGGATGATTGTGGCGATGCCGCAGGAAAAGCGCCGTTTTGTGGAAAGCGTGGATTTCATCACCAGTCCCGGCTATATCAGGGGCGGAACTTCGAGGCGCGATTCGGGCCTGATAGCCGGCGGCATGTACCGCGTGGTCACCGACCTGGCGATTCTGGGGTTCGACGACGACACGGGCCGGATGCGCGTCGAGGCGCTGCACCCTGGCGTCACGCCCGAACAGGCGCAGGAAAACACGGGTTTCGAACTGATCATCGACTCATCGGTGGGAACCACGGAGCCGCCCACGGAAGAGGAATTGGCCGCGCTTCGCCATCTGGATCCCGACAAGATCTACACCGCATAACCACATGGAGCCGTCATGAGTGCCGAGCAAAGAGAGAAAATTCTGGCCCAGGTCGACGCCCATCGGGACGAGATAATCGCCCTGCTCGCCAAGCTCGTGCAGATACCGAGCGTGACGGGCGATGAGGGGGAGATTCAAGCCTACGTCGCCGATTTCCTCCGCGAGATGAGTCTCGACGAGGTCGACGTCTGGGAATCGGACTGGGAGGAGCTTAAAAAACACCCCGAATACGTGCCCGTCACCAGGGGATACGAGGGGAGGCCGAACGTCGTCGGCGTACTTAAGGGCTCGGGTGGAGGGCGGTCGCTCCTGATGAACGGCCACACCGATACCGTCCCCAACGGCCCGGATGATGCATGGGAGCATGGGCCGCTCTCCGCCGACATCGAGGGCGGCCGTCTGTATGGGCGCGGCGCTTCGGACATGAAAAGCGGGGTGGCGGCCATTATGATGGCGGCTAAATGCTTCATGGCGGCGGGGCTCAGGCCCAAGGGCGACGTCATACTCGATTTCGTCGTGGATGAGGAGTTGAGCGGCCACGGCACGCTCGACACCATTTTGCGCGGCTATACGGCGGACGCGGGCATATGCTGCGAGACGAGCGGGAACGCCATCCAGCCCGGCTGCATCGGCAGAATCTGGTTCGAGATACTCGTGCGCGGAAAGGCGGCGGGTATCCAGCGGAGATATCAGGGCGTGAACGCCATCGACCTGGGCTACAAGATCGTTCAGGCGGTGGCAGATCTTGAGAAAAAACGCCTGGAGACGGTATCCCATCCGCTGTATCCCAAGATCATCGACGCGATTCCCTGCATGGTCGGTTCGATGGAAGCCGGGAGTTTCCCGAGTGCTTTCCCGGATACCTGCGTTCTCAAGGGGAGTCTCGCCACCGTGCCCGGCGAGGATCACGATGCGGCCAAGCAGAGTCTGGTGAATCAGGTGGCGCAGGCGGCGCAGGATGACCCGTGGATGAAGGATCATCCGCCGGAAGTGCGTTTCGTGGGGTATTACGCCGAATCGGCGGCGGTGGACGCTGAACACCCGATCGTCAAGACGGTGGCGAGCGCCTACCAGGAAGTATCGGGCAATACGCCTGAAATATCCGGACGCCAGGGAGCGGCCGACACACGCTTTTTGAATGGTTTTGCCGGCATCCCGACGGTGATCTTCGGCCCTGGCCCCACCACCCAGATGCACGCGAACAACGAGTGGGTGGCGGTAGAAGACGTGATCGACGCGACGAAAACACTGGCGCTCTCCATCCTGGATTGGTGCGGAGCGGAATAAGACCGAGGGAATCGACATGTCAGGAAAAGACGTCAAGTACGGTATCGCCATGCGGAATTTCACCGCGTATCCCGAACTCCCCGATGCGGAGGCGCTCATCGAATACGGCGTCGCCATGGAGGAGTTGGGCTTCGAATCCCTGTGGGTGTGGGACCACATTCTGCTGGGCGTGGAGCCGCATTTCCCCATCATCGAGTCGTTGACGCTTCTGACGGCGGTGGCCGCGCGGACGAGCAGAATCAAGCTCGGCACGGGCGTCCTCGTCCTGCCGCTCCGGAATCCCCTCGTCGTGGCGAAGCAACTCTCCAGCATAGACCAGATATCGAACGGCCGCCTCATCGTCGGCATGGCGTCGGGCTGGTACAAGCGTGAGTTCGACGCGGTGGGCGTTCCTTTCGAGAAACGCGGCAACATCATGGATCAGAACATCGAGATCATCACGAGGCTGTGGACCGAGGATATGGTGCGCGCCGAATATGGCCAGTACAATCTCAGAAACTCCGTCATGTTCCCAAAGCCCGTGCAGAGCCCGAGGCCGAGCATTCTCATCGGGGGTTATGTCGATCGCGTGCTCAAGCGCGCCGGAGAAAAGGGCGACGGCTGGCTCACCTACTTTTATACGCCCGAGAGCTTTACGAAATCTTGGGAAAAAGTGCTCCGCTTCGCGGAAGAAGCAGGGCGCGACCCCGCCGCGCTCGAGAGCACGAACCAGCTTCCCATCATGGTGGGGGATTCACGCGCTGAAATCGAGGAGCCGATGAACGAATGGCTCCACACGGAGTGGGACTACGCCTCCTGGAGCGAGTCCACGGCCAATAGCGCCGTTATGGGAAACGTTGATGAGTGCGTAGCGCAGCTCCAGACCCACGTCGACACTGGGGTCGACCGGCTCATTTTCGTTCCCTACAAATATCAGATGGAGCAGGTGGAAATCGTGGCGAAAGAAATCATCCCACGCTTGAGAGCGGGGTAGCAAAAGGAATCACGCGCCGCCGCATGGGAGCAGCACAATGCAAACGACATCGAAAACATGGGACAGCCTGGCTTCGGCTTCGGAGACGATTTTCGACGCGGTGGGTTTTACACCGCTGGTGAAACTCGGGCGTATCACGCGGGGGCTTGCGCCTGAGATTTTCGCCAAAATCGAATGGTTTTCCCCCACGGGCAGCTTGAAGGATCGCATCTATGAGCAGATGATTTCCCGCGCCGAGGCGCGGGGGGAGTTGACCCCCGGCAAGGTGATTCTGGAGTGTTCGTCCGGCAATGCGGGTATCGCCTGCGCGGCCGCCGCCGCGGTCAGGGGATATGCGTGCATCATCGTCATGCCGGAGTTGATGAGCCCCGAGCGCAAGAAGATGATTCGCGCCTTCGGGGCGGAACTCATTACGACGCCGGGCGGGGAGAGCGACGTGGACGTCGCCCTCGCGCGCATGAAGGAAATGGCTGCAATAGATCCCGAAAAATACTGGGTGCCAGCCGAATTCGAGAACGTGGACAACGTGGATACCCACTACACCACCTCGGGCCCTGAAATCTGGGAACAGTTGGATGGCCGCGTGGATGCGCTCATCGCTGCGGTGGGCACGGGCGGCTGGCTCACGGGCGTGGGGCGGTTTTTAAGGGAGAAGAACCCGAAGCTCAAAATCTACGGCGTGGAGCCAACGGAATCGCCCTTGATCAGCGAAGGAATATGCTGTGGACACGGTATCGCGGGAATCGGCGACGGACTGATTCCCAACATACTGGATTTATCGATCATCGACGGCATTATCACCGCCTCGACCGAAGAGTCGCTCCGCATGGCGAGGCGCGCCTCGCGCGAAGAGGGACTTTTCTGCGGCATCTCCTCGGGCTGCAACCTGGCGGCGGCGGTAAAGTTCGCGCGCTCTTATCCTGAAGCCGGTCGAATCGTCACCATTTTCGGGGATTCGGGGCAGCGCTACTTCTCCACCCCGCTTTGCCATGACGAATCGGGCATGGAGGCGGCGCTGCAAGACGTCGTCGAAGGAGACAGGGAGATGATGCTCCAGAAATTCAGAACCTCTTGGGAGATCATCGAATAGGGTATTTCCCTTCTTATTAAGGCGTAAGAAATGAGTATTCAAAAAAGAGCCTGGGATTCTTACAGACGCTATTCGGAAAACATTTTCGAAGCCATCGGGGGCACGCCTCTGGTTCGCCTGAACAAGGTGGCGGCGGACGTGGAGCCCGAAGTCTATGCGAAGCTCGAGTGGTACTCGCCCTCGGGGAGCCTCAAGGACCGCATCTACTACAACATGATCCTGAACGCAGAGGAACGCGGCGACTTGAAAGCTGGCATGACGGTGCTCGAATGCTCCACCGGCAACGCAGGCATCGCCTGCGCTTTCGTATCCGCGGTGAAGGGCTACTCCTGCATCGTCGTCATGCCCGAGGGCATGAGCGATGAGCGCAAAAAGCTCATGCGCGCCTACGGGGCCGATTTGGTGTTCACGCCCGGCGGGGAGAGCGACGTCGACTTGGCGCTCGATAAACTCGAAGAAATCCGGGCGGCTACGCCCGAGAAATACTGGGTTCCCGCCCAGTTCGACAATTTAGACAACAACGAGGCGCACTACCTCACGACGGGCCCCGAGATTTTCGAGCAGTTGGATGGGAGCGTCGACGCCGTCGTGGCGTCGCAGGGAACGGGTGGCTGGGTGAGCGGCGTGGGGAAATTCCTGCGCGAAGACAACCCCGACGTAAGACTTTATGCGGTGGAGCCTCAGGAATGTCCGCTACTAAGCCAGCGGGGCTGGGGGCCGCACGGCATCGAGGGTATCGGGGACGGCTTCGTGCCCAGGGCGCTCGACCTGTCGCTGCTTACCGGCATCGTGACTACGACGACGGATGAATCGGTCGAAATGGCGCAGCGCCTCGCGCGCGAGGAGGGAGTTTTTTGCGGTATTTCCTCGGGCTGCAACGTGGTGGCCGCCGTCAAGCTGGCCCGCAGGCATCCCGAACTGGCCAACATCGTCACGAACATCAACGACACGGGACAGCGCTATTTCACCACCGCCTTATGCGGGGAAGAGAAGCACGTCGATATTCCCGAACGCGATCACCATGTGGACCCATACAGCGCGGCGCAACTCGATCGGTATTCGAGCGAATGGGAAATCATCACCTAGCATCAATCGCGGATAGGACAGATGGTTTACGCCCAGATTCTGATTAACAGTATCCTCCTGGGGGGTATATACGCCTGCATCGCAGTCGGTTTCTCGCTCGTCTGGGGCGTCATGAACATCCTCAACATTATGCACGGCACGTTTTTGATGCTGGGCGGCTACGTTACGTTCTGGATGTTCAAGCTCTACGGCGTGGATCCGTTTTTATCTCTTCCTGTTTCCGCAGTCACCATGTTCTGCGCCGGTTATATTGTGCAGCGCGGACTGATCAACAAAATCGTTCGCGCGCCCATGTTCATGTCTTTGATTCTCACCTTCGGCCTTCAATTGCTCGTCGTGAGGCTGGCGATTTATTTCTTCACCGGCGATTTCAGGTCGGTTCAGCCCTCCTATGCGGGTTTTTCCATTCCCCTCATGGGTCTTTCGATACCGTTCGTCCGAGTTTCCATTTTCGTGCTGGGTGTCGTTCTCACGAGCATTCTCTTCTGGTTTATGGGGCACACGCGCACGGGCCGGGCCATACGCGCGACGCGGATGGACTTGGACTCCGCCCAGCTGATGGGCGTCGACATCGGAAGAATCTACGCCATCACTTATGGAATCGGCGCGGCCGCCGCGGCCACGTCGGGGTCCCTGGTGAGCGTGGGTTTCGCCATATCGCCGGTGAGCGACGTGGAGTTTCTTTCGAAATCCTTCATCATTTGCACCATCGGAGGACTCGGAAACATCACGGGTGCGCTTGCGGGGGGACTGATCCTGGGGCTCGCCGAGAATTTTGGCGCTTTGTATCTAGGTCCCGGACTGCAAAACGCCATCGGCTATGTGCTCTTGATTCTGGTGCTCTTCATCAAGCCATCGGGCCTGCTGGGCAGAAAGGGTTTTGAATAGCATGTTCAAGCCTTGGGCCCACATTCAATGGTTCAGCATGGGAGCGGGTGTCCTCGCCCTCATACTCTTGCCCTCTTTCGTGGAAAACGACGAGATTCGCAAGTGGATGGATATCCTGATGGTGGCCATTCTGGCGACGAGCTGGAATTTCATCGGCGGTCTGACGGGCTACCCCTCTTTCGCGCCGGCCGCCTTTTTCGGGCTGGGTGCGTACACGACGGCCATCCTCATGAACGCAGGCTTCAATTTTTTCATCACGTTGGGTATCGGCGCCTGTTTGGGCGCTCTCGTGGCGCTCGCCCTGGGCATTCCCATATTGAGGTTGAGGGGCCACTACTTCGCCATCGCCACCTTCGGCGTAGCGGAGTTCTTCCGTGAACTGGCGGATAACCTGCGCATCACCGGCGGAGGAGACGGCATCAACCTGCCCCAGATTACGGGCGGGCCGGATTATTTTACGCGCTTTTTCTACTTCTCCATGCTCGGGGTGGCCGTGCTCGCGGTCTTGACGCAGTATTTCGTCACGCGACACCGCCTGGGCTATGGCCTCGTCGCCATCCGGGAGAACGAGGACGCGGCCGCCATGACAGGCGTGGATACGACGAAATACAAAATCATCGCCTTCGTGCTCTCATCCATTTTTCCCGCGATGGGTGGCGGCGTATACGCCTACCGCGCCGCGTTTCTGGAGCCAATCGATGTTTTCGACGTCTTGTTCTCCATCAAGGCGATCGTGATGTCGATGCTCGGAGGCGTGGGGACGGTGATGGGCCCGCTCGTAGGCGCGGTGATGATGGAATACCTGTCGGATTACCTCTGGGGGGCGTTCACGGAATTCCACAGCGCGTTCTTGGGGATCATCATCGTGCTGGTCGTCTTGTTCATTCCGCGCGGCCTCATGACCCTCTCCCAGGAGGTGAAGAGCCGAGGATGGGGGTCTTTGGGACTGATTCTCAAGAGCAACATACAGAGGTTCAAGGTGTGAGCGAAACACTTTTGGAAGGCAGGGGCGTCACGAAGCGATTTGGTGGACTCACCGCCGTCTCGTCGGTGGATTTCACCGTGCGCAAGGGGGAGATTCTCGGCGTCATCGGCCCCAACGGAGCGGGTAAGACGACGCTCCTGAATTGCATCACGGGCCTCGACCCGGCGAACGAAGGCGAAATTCTCTTTCATGGCGAGCGTATCGAAACCATGAAACCCCACTCCATCACGCGAATGGGAGTCGCACGGACGTTTCAGATTGTCCAGCCTTTCGCGGGCCTTGCGGTGCGCGAGAACGTCGTAATGGGCGCGCTGTTCGGATCCCAGAAATCGAAAAAGGAAGTGAAGCGCGCCCAGGAACTCGCGGATGAAATGCTGGCGTTCGTGGGCTTGAGCGATAAGTCTGCGCAACTCGCCTCCCAACTCACACTTGCCGAGAGAAAACGCCTGGAATTCGCCAAATCCCTGGCCACGGAACCGGAAGTGTTGCTGCTTGATGAGGTGAATGCGGGGCTCAATACGACGGAAATCGAAAACGCCATCTCTCTCATCCACAAGGTGAGGGAACAGGGCGTAACCATACTGGTGATTGAGCATTTGATGAAGGTGATTACGGACCTCTCGGATCGCGTCGTCGTTCTGCACCACGGGGAGAAGATAGCGGAAGGTTTACCGAGCGAGGTCACGAGCGACGAGCAGGTCATCAAGGCGTATCTGGGCGAGAAGTACGTGGCGATGATGAAAAAACTGGCCGAGGAGTCTTAGGCGTGATGACGCATGAATCGCACGGCGGGGAGAGCCTTCTCGAAGTATGCGGCTTGGCGGGTGGGTATGATGTCGTGCAGGTTTTGTGGGGCATCGATTTGAACGTACGCGAAGGCGAGATTGTCGCCATCGTCGGCAGCAACGGCGTTGGAAAATCCACTTTCCTGCGAATGCTGTCGGGCGTTCTCCCTCATCAGGCGGGAACGATAACGCTCGGTGGTGAGTCTATCGGGGGAATGGCGCCGGAAGGTGTCGTCGCCAAGGGGATTTCCCATGTTCCCGAGGGCCGCAGGCTCTTCGCCGCGATGAGCGTGGAAGAGAACCTTTTGATGGGCGCTTATGCCCGGAAAATGGCGGATCAGGAATTGGCGGCGGATTTGGAGAGGGTGTACGGATTTTTCCCGAGATTGGCGGAGCGGAAATCCCAGCTTGCGGGGAGCATGTCCGGCGGTGAGCAGCAGATGTGCGCGATCGCCCGGGGATTGATGGCGCGTCCCAGGTTGCTCTTGATCGATGAGTTGTCTCTCGGGCTTGCTCCCAGGCTGGTGGAGGAGTTGTGCGGTTTCGTCCGGCAGATAAACGAAGAAGGCGTCGCCATCATCCTCGTGGAGCAAGACGTGCTGACCGCTTTCGAGCTTGCGAGCCGGGCCTATGTATTCGAGACGGGGCGCGTGACGATCTCCGGCACCTCGGATGAACTGCTGGCGAACCCGCAGGTGAAAAAGGCGTATCTGGGCATGTAGCCCGTTTTCATATACTCTGTCTGAAACCAGCATTTACGAGAGTCGTGTGAAAATTGAGAACGGAAGAGGTAGCACTCACTCAATGAGGAGGCGAATCATGAGAAGGCGAAATTTATTGTTTCTCA
>LXNJ01000157.1_pt1 | contig 49173 bp, 47 predicted proteins | sample 809081 | NCBI WGS metagenome assembly LXNJ01 (sample SAMN04870510, study PRJNA318959) | sponge metagenome | biome: sponge; feature: marine sponge reef; material: water | host: Petrosia ficiformis | place: Greece: Milos, Mediterranean Sea | collected 2013-05-29 | depth 5-7 m | reverse complement strand
GAGGCCGGCGGCCTGCACCGCGGCCACGAGGGTCGGGAACGCCCCGGACTCCACGGCCACCTCCACGATCGTGCCCAGCGCCGCCGGCTCGGGCTCCGGTTCCGGTTCGGGCTCATCTGGTGGCGGTGGTTCGGTCGGCGCCGGAGCGGGTGGTGGCGGCTCGGCGCTCTCGTCATCGTCGCCACCGCACGCGGCCGCGACGAGCGAGAGGGCCAATAGGACCGCCAGCAGGCGTAACAGCTTCCTTGACATGATCTTCTCCGTGTCTCGGGGATTTCACCGGGACTACGGAATGAAGCGCACGTTTGGATGCAGCGAATCCGGGATTCGTGTCGGAAGACAGGATCCTGCTCCGTCGCCACGCCACCACGGCCAAGAGTGCAAGCGAGTCACCCGAGCGAATCCCGGGACACGTGCGTGCTAGATCCTCGGTCGGGTCCTCTGGCGTTGCCATGGGCGGCTGACCCGATTGTGGACCAGATCGGCCCGGGCGTGGCTGACCACGGCACCCACGATCAACAGCCCGCCGATCACCGTGGCGAGTGGTGGCGCCTCGCTGACCACGATCCACGCCGCCAGGATCGAGCAGGGCGTCTCCGTCGTGGCCAGGAGCGCCGCCTCGGCTGCCCGAAGGCGCCGGACCCCCTCGGTCCACAGCACCAGCGCCACCGCGAACACCAGCCCGAACGCCACGGTCAGAGGCATCTCGGAGGCGTCCATCCCGAACGGGTCGGCCACCACGAGCGCCACCGCGAACAGCGCGACTCCTGATCCTGCCTGCGCCAGCAGAGCATCGGTGCCGGGGAAGCGGCGTATCAGCACGATCAGCGAGGCCAAGGTGAGCGACAGGGCCACGGCCAACAGATCCCCCTCCAGGTTGCCGGCCCCGAGGCTCCCGGTCACGGTCAGGATCACACCTCCGAACGACACCACCGCGGCGATCACCGTCGATCGCCGCAGTCGCTCACGCAGGACCAGCCACCCGAGCCCCGCGGCCATGAACGGAATGGTGGCCATGATCACCGACACGTTGGCCACGGCGGTCTTCTGAAGCGCGGTCACCAGCAGCACCATGGCCGTGGCGTTGAGCGTGAGCAGCACCAGCGCCTTGGCGGCTGAAACCGGGCGGAGGCTGACCCGGACCGGATCGGCGTCGCGCCGCCGGCGCCACCAGACATAGGCCACGATGGCCGGGGTCGCGGTCAGGCCGCGCCAGCTTGCGATCTCCCAGGCACCGCCCTCGATGCTGCGGGTGAACACGCCCGACATGCCGAAGCCCAGCCCGGAGGCGAGCATGGAAGCCGCGCCCACCCGCCGCGACCGCGCCCGGGCCGTGTCCTGGTGGGTCGTCAACTCGGCTCAGAGGAAGCACAGCAATGCATCAGCGTCCCACTCCCTCTGCGTCCGGCCTCCCAGCCTATTCTGAGCGTCCCCGAGCCTTCGCGCCGACCCAGGCGCGCCGCGGGTGTCGCGTCGTCGGACCGCTTCTTGGCGGACGCCTCGGTGCCACTGGAACCGCCGGAGTCTCATCTGGACCGATCCGGACGGTCGAGATGCTGTAATCGTGCCATACCAACTGCGAATCGGCCCGCCATGTCGGACCGTCAGCTCGATGTCCCGAACGCACCTGAGGACGGCTCGACCCCGCCCACGAACGCCCGCGAGCGTGAGGAGGACCCGGTGAGCTACGTCACCCACCTCGAGGCCGCCATCGACGGCACCCGCCTGCCCCACGACGAGCTCCAGACCCTCCACGAGGGTCGGCCGCTGTGGGTCCGCTACGACCTCGAAGCCGTCGCCGCGGCGGTGACCCCCGAAGCGGTCGCCGGTCGGGCGCCGACCATGTGGCGCTACCGGGAACTCCTGCCCGTCGAGGACAACGCCAAGATCGCGTCCCTCGGCGAGGGCATGACACCGCTGTTGAAGTGCGAGCGACTCGGTGGGGCGCTCGGGCTGAACGATCTTTGGGTGAAGGACGAATCGCAGCTCCCCACCGGCTCGTTCAAGAGCCGGGGCCTCGCCGTGGCGATCAGCCGGGCCAACGAACTCGGCGTCAAGCGGGTGGCCATCCCGACCGCGGGCAACGCGGGCGGCGCAATGGCGGCCTACGCCGCCCGGGTCGGCATGGAGGCGTTCGTCTTCATGCCCGCCGACACGCCGATCGTCAACCAGCTCGAGGCCGCCTACTACGGGGCCCGGGCCTGGTTGGTTGACGGCCTCATCGATGACTGCGGCGCCGTCGTGCGCAAGGGAACCGTCGAGATGGGTTGGTTCGACGTGTCGACCCTCAAGGAGCCGTACCGGATCGAGGGCAAGAAGACCATGGGCCTCGAGCTCGCCGAGCAGTTCGACTGGTCGCTCCCCGACGTGATCCTCTATCCGACCGGCGGCGGCACGGGCCTCATCGGCATGTGGAAGGCCTTCGCCGAGCTGGCCGAGATGGGCTGGCTCGCCGACGGGCGCCGGCCCCGCATGATGTCGTGCCAGTCCGACGGATGCGCGCCGATCAGCACGGCCTGGGAGGCGGGGGAGCGGTTCGCCGAGCGCTTCGCGAACGCGGCCACCGCGGCGAGCGGGCTGCGGGTGCCGGCCGCGGTCGGCGACTTCATGATCATCGACGCCGTCAACGAGTCCGGCGGCCAGGCCCGAGCCTGCCCGGAGCAATCACTCCTCTCCTGGGCCCGGCGGGGCGCCGCGCTGGAGGGCATCCCGTTCGCCCCCGAGGCCGGTGCCTGCCTCGGCGTGCTCGAACTGCTCGTCGCCGAGAAGGCGATCGGTCCCGACGAGCGGGTCGTGATCTTCAACACCGGCGCAGCGCAGAAGTACGTCGAGGTCATGGGGTCCGACCTCCTGCCTCATCTACCCCGGCCGGTGGACTGGGCCACGCTGTCGTCGTAGCGCGAACCAGCGCTCTTGAGCGGGCGCTGGTGCACGGAGCCGAGTCCGCAGCCGCTGCTCAGTCGCCGGCGAGGCGCCTGTACTCTCTCAGGCGCAGGCCTCGCCACCACAGGCCGCCGATCAGGGTCAGTGCCATCAGCGCGGGGATGACGGTCCACACCAGCACCCGGCCGGAGATGTCATAGAGCCAGGCTCCCAGGACTGATGTCAGCCCAGCCAGCAATACCTCGGTGGCCCCCAGCAGACCCTGCGATGAGGCTTGGCGGTCGTCGGTCACTGTCCGAGAGTAGGCGTAGAGGCCGGCGGTGAAGCCCACCCCCGCTCCACAACTCACCAGGATCATCATCGCCACGAGGCCCCAGACCGAGTCGAAGGTGCCCAGCAGCACTCCGGCCGCAGCCGAGACGAGCAACCCACCCACGCACACCCGCAGCCCGCCGGTGCGTTGGGCCCACACCCCGCCCACCGGGGCCAGTACGCCCAGCGGGACGGCGAACAGGGTGATGCTCAGCCCGATCTCCCAGGTGTCCGCGCCCAGATCGACCAGGCTCACCGCCCACACCGCCTACCACGCTCCGATCATCACGAACAGGCTGGTGACCACGAGCAGCGTGCCGGCCACCACCCGGTCCCCCAGCAGCCGCAGAGAGTTGGTGGTGCGGGTGCCGAGGGCGCCTTCGTCCGGTTCGAGCCGGCCCATCATCACCACGGTGGCCACGGTGATGCCGGCCAGGACGTAGAAGGGTGCATCGAGGTTGAAGGCCTCGGCCAGCGCGGCTGTGGCTGCCGGCGTGGCCGCGAATCCGACTGTCTCGACCACGCCGAGGCGTCCGAGGTTGCGGCCGGTGTGAGCCGGGTCGGCCAGGATGACGGCGCGACGAATGGCAGGCTGGGCCACACCGATGGCGACGCCGAGCATGGCCCGCGACCCGAGCATCGCGGCGAAGCCCGAGCTGGCCGCGAACCCGACCATGCTGATCGCTGCGGCCACCAGACCGAGCCGGACCATCAACGGCGCATACCCGCGATCGGCCAGCCGGGCCAGGGTGATCTGGGTGACGAAGGCGGTGAAGAACCCCGCACTGACGATCAACCCGACCTGGGTGTCGCTCAACTCGAACTCGTCCCGCAGGTCACCCAGCAACGTGATGACCGAGCTCAACGAGCCCATGCACAACCCCTGAGCCAGGTAGTACCACAGCAGCCGCGGAGCCCGCGCCCCCTCAGTCGGCAACGCCAATGCTCCTCAGTCGACCTCGCCTGCTGGAGATGTCATCGCGCGTTGCTCCTGACCTGGCTGTGTAACCAGCCCTGAGGGCGCTACTCCCCACCGCGACGCCGACGGCCAACTCCCGCGCACATCGTTACTGTTTCACACAGGCTGAGGTGTGCTGGTGTGCCCCGGGGAGGTTCAGATTCGAGGGCGAAGCTTGAGGCCGGGGGCGATGCGTGGCTGGCGACGTCGGGCCGTGCGGGACCTCATCTTGTCCCTTTGAGCCTCGCCTGGGACTCGGCCTCCGGCGACTTGATCTTCTGCACCGAGCAGCGAAGCGTCGCGACGCGAGACATCTCGGCTGAGCCGGCCGTTCGAATCGGGCTGGGTCCGACTCGCGACGTACTGATGATCGACGGCACGGCTCGAATATCTGGGTCCGTCCAACACGACTCGGCGTTCGGCTCCTTAGCGTATGCGAACCTCGAGGACCCCCAGGTGCGCTCCTATGCCGAGACCGACCCGCGGGGGTTCTTGGGGGAGTTCCCCGACGGGGCGATCCTCGATGAGGTCCATCGTGTACCGGATCTGCTGTCGTACCTGATGGTGCTGGGTGACGAGTTGCGCCGGCCGGGTCTGTTCGTGCTGACGGGCTCGGAGCAGTTTGGCCTCACCGGGGCGGTGAGCCAGTCCCTGGCGGGTCGCACGGGGCTAATGCGGCTGCTGCCGTTCTCGCTGGCCGAGTGCCGCCGGGCCGGCGCCTCGGAGCGGATCGAGGACATCCTCTACACCGGCTGTTACCCGCGGATCCACGATCATGGTCTCAACCCCACCGAGGCTCTCGGCGCCTACTGGGCGACGTACGTGGAGCGCGACGCGCGCCGGATCGGGCGGATCCGCAACCTCAGTCAGTTCCGGGACTTTGCCGGGCTGTGCGCGGGGCGCATCGGCCAGTTGCTGAACCTGTCGAGCCTCGGCGGCGACGCCGGCGTGACGCACCCGACGGTGGCCGAGTGGATCGCCGTCCTCGAGGCCAGCGACATCGTGTTCCGCCTGCAGCCCTATCACACCAACACCCGCAAGCGCCTCACGCGCTCCCCGAAGCTCTACTTCCACGATGTCGGCCTGGCCAGCTACCTGCTGGGGATCAACGATCCGGACCAACTCACCCGCCACCCCCAGCGCGGCGCCCTGTTCGAGAACGCCGTCGTTGTCGAGGCCCTCAAGCACCGGTACAACAGGGGCCCCATTGCCTTCCTTCCGGGTTTCGCCTTCTACCGTGACCGCAAGGGGTTCGAGGTCGACCTGCTCTACCCTGCCGCCGACGGGCTGGCCGCCATCGAGATCAAATCGGGCCGCACCGTCGCCTCGGACTGGTTCGCCGGCCCCGCCCGCCTCGCGGCCGCCCTGCCGGAGGTCACCGCGCAGGCCATCGTCTACGGCGGCGCCGACCGCCAGCGCCGCACCGCCGCCGATGTCGTGCCGCTCGGGCAGTTCGCCGAGTACCTGACGGCCCTGGACGCGCCGGCGCCGGACCTCACCCCGGGCGCTCTCGACGCCTAGGTGGGGACTGCGGGGATGTTGCCCTGGTGGAGTTGCCCCGGGTCAGGGTTTCTTGCTCAGCGAGCGCGCCGCGCGGAGCGCGTCGCGCTCCACGTAGGTCACCAGATAGTCAGCGAGCGCCTGGGTCGGACTGAGCCTTTGGTCGTGAATCCTCGGATAACACCCCGAGTAGAGGATCTCGTCGCCGCGTCGGGTGGGATCCGCACGGCGAGAGCGGCGATTGGATCTTCTCACGGTCGGATTCCGTGTCAGCCGGCCGGGAAGTCCCCGCTGGGCCCCGCCTCGGTGGCGCCGGGCACCGTCATGTCGCTTTCACCTGAATCGGCGGGCCCGTCCTCTGCGGCCGCACCGCCACCGGCAGGCTCGGGCTCGCCGGGGCGAATGACGCCGCACGCGACACGGTCACCCGCACCTGCGGACTCGCCGTAGCTGTCGGGCTTCGCGTGAATGATGATCGCCGAGCCGTCGGCATCGAAGATCGAGTTCTCTGCGCCGGGGGTCAACGTCACCGCCGCAGTGAAGAAGTCCGCACGAGCGGTGCCATCGGCAGCGGCGTAGATGTTGGGCAGATCGCCGGCGTGCTGTCCCCCCTCGTGCATGAACCCGTGACCGCTCTCGCCAGGGTTGAAGTGGTCGCCCGCAGCGCTGAAGTCGGGCTCGCATGCACCGACGGTGTGGATGTGGAATCCGTGGCCGCCCGGCGACAGGCGGGCCACGTCGGCCTGCACTAGCACTCCGTTGGGGCCCTCGATGAGCGTGACTGTCCCCACAGCGCGGCCATCGGGACCCACGAGATGGGCGGTGGCGGTGCTCGGCGCGCCTGTGTCGGTCTCGTCGGCGTCGCCCTGTTGTGACGTGACCCCAGATGTGGTGAGGATCAGTATTGAAGCCACGAGCAGGGAAACCAACAGATGGCGATGGCGTGTCATCGAACGGGGTCTACTCCGGCGGTCAGTGCCCCGCTCGCCATGGTGGCCGGGCTGGGCCGCAAGACCGTCACAGCGATCGTTGAAGCCGGTTTGCTTACTGCCTGCTGGTCCATCATGGGCCATTGCTGGTACGATTTGGCCCAATGCTGCGCGTCGACTTGGAGCGGATCGAGGCGTTGGAGTTGCTGGGAATGGTCATCGCGCATCTCAACGTCGCCGAGCAGGCCGGAGGACTATCGCCACGCATCCCGACGCTACTCGCTGTGCGCGACAAGTTGGCTTCGGGCCTGCGGGAGGAGCAATGAGCTACAGCGACGCTGACGTGTCTGCCGCCAACGCGGCATTGGACAAGTACCGCAGCGGCCTCGACTACGAGATCGGCGCCGCGCTCGCCGTGGTCGGCCTGAGTGCCGAGCGGGCCCAGCGGGAGGTCGCCATACGCGACGACGTGATCCGCACCGCGCACCGCGCCGGCGCCTCGCTGCGCCAGATCGCCGAAGCGGCCGGGCTGGGCCGCAAGACGGTCACGGCCATCGTTGAAGCCGACCCGCTTCGAGCGTGAAGCCGGCCCAACCCTGTCGTAACTGAAACCACCCAACCGAGGGACACTCGGACGCTCCCTTGTCAAGCGGCGAGGTTCACCACTTGAGGGGACGCCCCCCGTTGGAGTAGGGGCGGTAGGTGCTTAGATCGCAGCGACCGAGGCGGTATCCGTGCCGCGCGAGGAGTTTGCGATGCGTGGTGTTGAAGCGTTCGGGTAGCGCCAGCCACAGTTGTCCAGCGGCGTGTGCGTCCGACAGCGGATCGTGATGCGACAGCGGAATCCCGAACTCGGCGGCGAGCCCTTTGAGTCCCCATGATTGCGCCTCGGGAAGTGCCGAGCGCGCAAGGCGGTAGGTGCACGCGAACGGGAGCGATTCGGGCTCGTATCGGTAGTGTTCGGCGCTCCTCCGCAGGACCGACATGTCGAATGCCGTGTTGTGCGCAACCACCAGATGCCCGTCGAGCATGCCGGCGACCTGATTCCAGACCTCAGGGAACGGGGGACTGTCCCCGGTGTCGGCGGGGCCGATCCCGTGCAGAGCCGTATTGAAGGGGTCGTAGCGGTTCCCGGGCGGGCGGATGAGCAGTCTGCGCCTGTCGACGGGGGAGCCCTGCTTGAAGATGACCACCCCGACGGCGCAGGCCGAACTGCGCTGGCTTGTGGCGGTCTCGAAGTCGATCGCGGCGAACGATCGACCCGAATCGCATGCAGACCAGTCTGTGGTGTCCATTGTCGTCCTCCGCGGCAGCCCTTTCTCAGTTCGAGAGGGACTATCTCGTGACGATCCTGCGAGAGCTGCCCAAGGCCCGCGCCGTTGCGGTGAAGGTTGCGGCGACGACGCCGGGCAGTAGCGAGGCCAGGCAGCCGGGTCGTTTGGCCACCGCTTCTGGCTCGGGCTCGATGTACTCGAGGATCTTGTCCTTGCGCTTCCACTGGTGGGAGCGCAGCCGTTCCAGTTGCGCGCCGATGCGCTGTAGGTCCTCGCCGGAGGCGCGCGCGAACGCCTCCTCGTTGTGGAACAGCCCGGCTTTGGTCAGATTGCCCGAACCGACCAGCGCCGCCTCGACGGCGCCGGGGCGCCCGCGACGGCGGGGGCTCTCGGCCATGACGGCCCAGACCTTGAGGTGCGCCTCACGCGCGGGGCGGTCGTCTCGGCGCTTCTTGTACCAGGTCAGGACCTGCACGTCGCCGCGGCGCAGGAACCCGATCGCCGTGTCGCGGTCCTTGTCCGACATCTCCGCGAAGTGGTTGCGCCGCACGTTCCCGATGAGCAAGGTGACCGGACGGTCGCCGGCCCGTTCGGCTAACCAGGCGATGCCGGCGACACTGGCGTACCCGACCGCCACGAACAACTCGCCACGAGGATTGGACCGAAGGAAGCCCTCGATCAGCAGAGCAGCGGTGCGACCGTCAGAAGCTGGTGGACTCACGATGCCGGAGACTGGCCGCAGTTGAGTGCCAGCAACTCGCCGAGGACGTCTTCGTCGGAGATGTCCGGTGGCCAGCCGTACGCGGCGGCGACAGCCTCGTCAAGGGCTTCGTGTGCATCCGCGAGCCATTGTGGGCGAGCGTTGTAGAGGTTCGTCAAGGTGCGCTTCTTGAGCGCTGTCCCTGCCTGCTCGTCGCGGGGAACGGGCCGCTTTGGGTAACCGGGAACCGGCTCGTCGACCCACTCGACCAACTCGGGCGGGTTGAGCCAGCGGTCACGCAACTCGACGAGGCGTCGCGCTGCTTTGGCTATGGCCGTAGCACGGGGGTCGGAACCGTGCTCGGCCGCCGGCACGTTCGGTGCCAGGCCGGTCGGGAACGGGAACGTCGCGAAGGTAGATGTCGGCGTGTAGCGCGGGTCGTTGCCTTTGCCAAGCCATGTGCCGAGCCGTAGCGACCAGATCTCGTGGAACCGGCTGTGCAGAATCCCGAGTGTCATGTCGTCGTCACGAGCGATGACGATCAGCTGATGATCGGGGCAGATGCGCGCATCGAGCCAGACGAAGAGGCGATGCTTCGCGACGGTCGGTGTCGCGATGTATCGAGCCAGGCCGTCGAGCGCTGCCCGCATGATCGGACGCGGCCAGTGGTGCAGCCACCACGCGTTTCGTCTCCGAGCTTCACGTTGCCTGTCCCATGTCGGCCGGACGTGCTCGGTCGTCCAACGGAACGGTTCTTCGTACAGCGCCGCCTCATGGACTGGCATGGTCAGCCCGAAGTCGATGATCCACTTGCCGGAAGGTCGCCGGGTCAGATCCATTGAGTTCACCCACGGCTTCAGGACGTCGGCGTTCGTGCGGCCGTTCGGGTTCGCGGGCAGACGGAGCCATTCACGCGCCAGATCGCCCGGGATGTCGAATGGGCCGCTCTTCTGGTCGCCGACGAACGCCACGCCGTCGTTCTCAGCGAGGCGACGTGCGTTCGTCAGGTCGACGCCGATGCCGTCGCGCCGCGCGGTGAGGTCTGTGTAGATCTCGTCGACCGCGGTGCCGTCGAGCTGCGGGCTGGCTACGGCCTCGTCATCGGCACGGGCGAAGCAGACGAGCGAGACCCGCACGGCTGCCCCGTCGATCACCCAGGGCTCGTCGCTCCACGCCTCGAAGATCCGCTGATTGTTCGTCGCCGCCGACAATGCGCGGCGGTTCGCGCCGCCCCGGATGGAGTTGGTTGCGACAAGCCCGGCCCGGGTCGCTTTGTCGGATGCGATCTGCTGTCCCGCCTTGTGGAACCAATAGCAGACGAGGTCCGCGCCGGCGGGCACGCGGCTGGCGTAGGTCGCGTACATCCGCGACACGTAGTCCTCGCCCAGGCCGCCGATCAACTGCTTGTCCCCTAGGAACGGTGGATTACCGATCACAACATCCGCTTCGGGCCAGTCCGGCTCGGTGTTGTCCGGCGTCAGGATCGCGTCTCGGCACTCGATGTTGTCGAGCGGCTTCAGGATGGGGTTGCGCGACTCGGAGAAGCCGTTGCGCCGCATCCACTGGATCTCACCGATCCACACCGACACGCGCGCCAACTCGGCGGCGTAGGGATTGATCTCGATGCCCTTCACGTTGGCCGGGCCGATCTCCGGGAACGCCCGCGGGAAGCCGAACGCCTCCGCCTCGAGCTGCACCTGGTGCTCCAGGTCCTTGAGCGCCTGCAGGGCCAGATACAGGAAGTTGCCCGAACCGCACGCCGGGTCAAGGACCGTGAAGGCTCGCAGCCGATCCAGGAACGTCCGATAGCGCCGCTCGGCCTCGTTCCGACGCTTTGTGCGGGTCGCCGGCGCCTTGGCGGCGTCCGCGCGCTCCATGTCGGCGGCGATCTGTGCCTTCTCCGCAGCCCATTCCGTGAGCCACGGGCGGATCACCACCGGCTCGACAAGCAGCATGATCTTGTCGCGGTCGGTGTAGTGCGCCCCGAGTTGAGACCGCTTGTCGGGATCGAGGCCGCGCTCGAACAACGTGCCGAGAACCGATGGGTCAATCTCGGACCAGTCCAAGGCCGCCGCCTTCAACACCGCAGCAATATCCGACTCATCCAGCGGCAGAGCGTCGTTGTCAGCGAACAGCCCGCCGTTGAACCACGGCACCGATTCGAAGCCGACCTCGCCACCGTCGGCCATCACTTCGAACAGAGTCCCCGCGAGGTCCGTGAAGCGATCCGGATTGAGTCGAGCACGGATGAGCATCCTCTCGAACATGTCATCCGGTAGCAGTCCGACATCGTCGGCGAACATGCAAAAGACCAGCCGATTGACGAAGAGCGCGACCCGCTGCGGGTCGTGGCCGCGTTCCCGCAATGCCTGGGCAACGGCTGCGAACGATGCCGCCGCGCGCTCAGTCAGCGATTGACGGGTCTCGCCCGGCCGCAGCCGCTCAGGATCCGAGAGCGCCCACTTCAGCAGATCCCGCTTCGCCGCGTCCGCGAGGTCGTCCAGATCGAACTCGTAAGTCTTGCTGACGCTGTTCGTCCAGTTGGTGCGGATGCGGAACCGCACCATGTCCGAGACGATCAGCAGCGGCGGGTTCTCCAACGCCAGCGCGTACTGCCGGAGCTGCTCGAACGCCGAGTCGAGGTCCTTGCCCTTCGCCTTATACTCCCAGGCGAAGTGATGGCGCTTCCAGACATCGGCCCAGCCGTCACCGCCAGTGTCCTTGCGAGCCCCCCGCTCAAAACAGTACGACTCGCCGGACGGGTCGACGTCCGCGGGCTTCGGTTCGCCCAGCAACTCGCAGAGGTCGAGGAAATGCTGCTGCGACGCTGAGCGCTCCGTCAACGTGGAGGCTCGCCACTTGCTGATGAACTCGTGCGGCGTCATAGCCGCGATCAGGGTAGCCAGTCACACCGACACGCCCCGAGATCAAGCAAGTCGACCGCGGGAACCAAGGGCATCCAACCCCCGGGAGCGCGTGGCAACGACTGTGGGAACCGTCGATGCCGCCGAGGACGAGCAGTGTTCTGACCTGCAAGTTCGTTTGCGGGTCCGATTCCGCATGCCTCCACCGGAGGCACACGCGTCGGTGTTGGGCTGTGGGGTTGCGACAGCGTCTGGCTCACCGTCACGCTGTCTGTCCGGAGATACCGGCGTTCACCGCATCACGTCGTTGCCGGAAGTGTTGGATCCCGACTCTCAGCCTGGAAGGAGGTCTTCGTCGAACCGCTCCTGTGCGACAACGGCGCGTCGTAGGCGGAGGGCTAACAGCTCGCGGTCACAATCGACAGCACTTTGCGGTTCTGTGCCATCCTCGATCACGCTGCCAAGGTGGGGCCGGGATAGCCGAATGCGATTGGTCAGCTAGCGGGGGTCCGGTGGGGGGCCATCGCATTCACTCCGTCGACCTCGCGCATCAGCTTGATAGCTTCGCGAATCACCTCAACGATTGGTATCTCCTCGGCGGTTGGGGAGGTCCGGATGCGATCTTCTAGGGAGGGCCAGAGTGCTCTTGCGAGCTTGACTTTGCTGGGGGTCTGTGGTCGCCAGTTAGTCCACACAGAACTCAGCGTGTCCCTTGAGTTCCGGTGCTTGCTGATGTGGCTAGTGAGGTCGTCGAGCGGGATACTCCCTGCGTGCTGGGAGATCGATTGAAGGGCTATCGCGAGTTCCTGGTTGCTCCAGTTAGCAAACTCGAACTCCTCAGACCAGCGCCGGATGTGCAGAATCAGAGCGAGATCATTCCGCATGGCATCGGTTCGGAGAGGCGCGGGTAGGGATCTGAGCACGCTCTCGACCATCTTGCCCTTCTCGGCTTCCGCTCCCTCGTGACTCTCGTACGGCCCTTCGGGGTCCACTACGACCATCAGCGACGTCAGCGGCGATAAGAGGTCGGCGTAACGATCGCCGGCAGGGTTCAATCGTGGTACAGCGACGGCTCGGGCGAGGAACGTCACGTCGCTGTACACGCTCTTCATGTTGACAACAGAGATGCGTGATGCCAAAGGGTCGTAGCCCATCATGTCTAGGACTCGAGGAACGATCTCGTACTCAGCGTCGCCCTCGACAGCGAGAACGAGAGAGGGGCGGTCGCTGGTGCCGAAGCGCATAACTGTCTTGGCACGTTCGCGATCGTCCACGCGGAGGCGTTGTTGCCGCGGGTGAAAGAACCCGGGGAGCGGCGCGTCAATTGGATCGGCGAGCCCTCGCCGCGCTTGATCTTCCACGAATCGGAGAAACATTTCCGCTGCGATTCTGTACTCGTGCGCAACCAGGGCATCGAAGCGGAGATCCCCCCAACGGCGCTGATCAGCAATTCTGACGACCTCACTCCAGTCCCCGAGTGGATCGAATCCGTGGGCCTCGGCTAGGAGCCGGTCTGCCTGATCGACGAACACCTCGCTGGGCAAGTCAATCTCCTGCAGCCCTGGAACGTCCTCGTCGCTGTTTATGAAGCGCAGCAGGTCTTGCTCAGTCCCAAGACCCCCGAACCGCAAGGATCCGACCACTCGAGACCGGTACTTTGATGCCAGAGCTTCGATCAGGAACGCGAGCGCCCGCTCCCTCGCGAACATCGCCTTCGTGTGTGCATCGAGGGGGGCTAGGTGCGAGACCAGTTGGCCGGCCTCCTGGTGCGCCTGCATGTGCGCCTGTAGTCGGGGGATATGCCGTAGGAGCAGCAACTGGTGGTGCGAGTACCAGAGAGAACTGCGAGAACTCGAACGCGGCCACGGCGCGAAGCGACGAAGGGCAGGGTCGCTGAGCCGCCCCTCAGCGAACGCCAAGCGGATCCCGTCGACTGGTGAGCCGAGAAAATCGGGGGGCGCAGGCGACAGACCCGGGTCGGCGACCGGTCGGGAGTGGATCACGAAGAACGGCTGCAGCACGCGACGCCGGTGGAGGACTTCGAGCTCGCCACGACGGAGCCTGACGCCCCTCTCCTTTGCCTCCCTAGTGAAGGCATCGGGACTCAGCAATCTGGTCTGCGTGAACGCGAACGGATCCCTCAGCAGGGCCAGCGTCGGAACTCGCAGATCCGCGGGCAACACCGAGGGGCCAGCGAAGAAGTAGGGGGGACGCATGGCTAGTGAGGCATCTCGGCGTTCGAGGACGATTCTGCAGCGACGAGCGACATTCGGGGCCGTTGGGGACGACGAGGAGCCGGAACCGGCACGCTGAAACGCTAGGCCGGAGGATCGCATCGTCCTCCCCGCCACTACAGTTCGATAGTGGTGCCTCGGTTCTCAGCGCCAGTCCCGCTAGTTTGCGAAGCGCCCAGTTTCGTCCGGTCGGATGAGGCCCTCCTTGAAGAAGGACTCTCGAATCTCGTCGCGGGACATCTGGCCGACGCGAGGCGAGACCGCCAGACAGATTTGCGTCGTGACAGTCTCCTTGGGATGGGCTAGGCGTCTCAACTGGTTTGGTCGTCATGGGACGACGCGTGCCTCGCGAACCAGGGATTGCCGAACATCTCGTAGTTGATGTCGATGCTCTCAACTCGATATGGAGCACAATTCAAGATCTCGGCGTCTTCTAGTTTGAAGACAGCAATGTTGTATCCGTCTTGTCCTTCTTGACCGAATTGGCTGCGATACACGATGGCGTCATAGCCTGCTTCTTGAAAGAGTTCTGCCAGGATACGGGTAGGTACATAGCTCTCCCTTTCATCAGACGGTGTTACGGGCTGGGAGAAGGCGTTGTCGATGTCGTCCCAAACAACTCTTGCTTTAGTTTCGGCGTCCACCTCCTCCTTCCCCCAGATTTGTTCTAGCGTTAGACTCCACGATGACTTGCCGTCTCCCTGCGTCAGATTGATGGCCCTCAGCTTCCGAGTGATCCTGAACTGGGCTACCGACACCTCGGACTGCACCCACGGCCTAGTCTCTGAGATGGCGGTCTGCTTTGTCGAGGCCAAGTAGAGTACGGGGATGCCTGATGAGTTGGCCCGGCTCTCCCGCGCATGTTCGGCGACAGGTTTCATTCTGTCGCCAGAGAAGCCGATCGGTTGTTCGTCCACTTCTTCACCGCTTTCGTCCGTGATGGGAAAGTAGTCAATTCCCAGTTGGGCACGCCAGAGAATAGCGCCTTTCGGAATCTCTATATCCCGATTCTGTGACGTGCGCATTACGGTATCGAGAAAGGCATCGATTGCCCGATCCCAGATGTGGCGGCGGTTCCGTATGACCCGTTCTTCGAATCTACGATAGCTTCTGCAGGAGGCGAATTCTGGAATATGTGGGTTGTCAACTCCCTCTGCTAAGAGATCTTGATTCATACCCTGCATACGCTCCTATTGGTCGCGGTCAACAGATTTGACGGTGACGGTCACGCTATCGGCGTCGCCGAAAACGCCCGGCGGGCCGCCGAGGCCGACGCGGAGGCGCAGATGGCGGAGATTGCGCGGTTCACGGAACTGGTGCGCCTCGGCGTCCTGTGGCGTTGTGGGCCTTGGCGTGAGCCTCGGCGTTAGTTGGCTCTTCGGATTTGAGCGGGGAGTGGGTCCGCGATGGCGAAGGTGGGGGCCTCCAGAATCGGGTTTGACACACACCGAATGTGTGAAGGCCGCCGATGGAGGAGAACCGTCCGCGTCCCCGCGAGTTGATCGTCGGTCTGGGCGAGGTGGAGCTCCTCGGCGTCGACGACGAGCTAGCGGGGCTGTTGGCGGTGCACGTTCGGATCCGGCGCCGGCCGGCCTGTGGGACTGCGGCGGGGCGGTGTGGTCCAAGGGCTCGGCGCCGGTGCGGATAGTGGATCTGCCGGCGTTCGGCCGTCCGGTGTGCCTGGTATGGCACTAGTGGCGGTGGTGTTGCCCTGGGGAGGGCTGCGGGGTCGGATCGTTCACCGAGGTCGCTGAGGAGATCGCGCCGGCGCGGGCGGCGTTGACGGCGCATGCGGGACGTTGAGCGACCCTGCAGGTCGGCCGGGACGCGCGCCCGATGTCCGATGTGGCCACCGAGTTGGGGTGTGACTGGCACACGGCGAACCGGGCGGTGCTGGCCTAGGGCCAAACGCTGCTGGCCACCGACCGTGACCGGGTGGGCGCCGTGGAGGTGCTCGGGCTCGATGAGACCCTGTTCGGCCGCCAGGGCGCCTAGCGGGCCCGCCGGTGGTGCACCTTGATCGTGGACGTGACCGGGGACCAGCTGCTCGACATCGTCCCCGGTCGCGACACTGAGGCTCCGATCAGCTGGCTGTTGGCGCAACTCTCGGCCTGGCGTGAGGGCATCAGCTGGCGCGTGTTGGACCTCTCGGGGGCGTATCGGCGCAGATTCGAGGTGGCGCTGCGTCAAGTCGGCCAGGTCGCCGATCCGTTCCACGTCATACGCCTCGCCAACGGGGCCATCGACGAGATGCGCCGCAGAACCCAGAACGACACACTGGGTCACCGCGGCCGCAAAGACGACCCGCTGTGGCGGGCGCGACGGCTACTCATTTCCGCCCACGAACGGGTCAGCGATCGCCGCGACGCCAAGCTCCGCGGCCTGCTCGCCGCCGATCCCCGCGGCGAGGTCTGCCTGGCGTGGCACGCCAAAGAACCCCCGCGGCCTCTATGACATCGACTGCCCCCAGATCGCCGGCGCCTACCTCGGCGAACTCGCCACCGATCTCGCCGACGCCGATTGCCCACCGGAACTGCGCCGCCTTGGTCGCACCCTCAGCCGCTCGCATCAGCCGATCACCAACTGGCACCGCGCCCGGGTCGCCAACGATCCCACCGAGGCGATCAACAATCTCATAAGCCCCATCAAACGCGCCGCCTTCCGGGGCCGCCAGTTCGCCCACTACAGGATCCAGGCGCTGCTCTACATCCGCAGACCCAACTGGGCGCTACTCGCCACCATCACTCTCCGCTGAACACCGAAGCCCCCTAAATCTGTCTGACGAGCCGACGAGTCCCTCGACGACGCTCGCGGGGCCGATGGACATGTCCAGTCCCTGCACGTCGGCCACACGCAGGCTCGCTGGAGAGAGACTGTGATTCCGTAGCGACGAATCGCCGAACGTGATCGACGACAAGTCGGACGTCGACGTCCATCCCTTATTCACAGACGTGTCCTAGAGGTCGATCTGGCAAATCGGGCAGGCCCACCGACGGTTTTGCCGAACCGGGCGCCGCTTTGCCGGTCGCGAAGGGAGAGGATTGGTCCTACACCTCCAGACAGGCCGCGAGCCCCGGGGTCTACTGGCACTAGGCCCTGCTGTACTGTTGACGCATCCGCTGTAGCTCGCCCCAATCACGCTTGAGCTCGGCTATGGTGCGGCTCACGCTGTTTTGTTCGTGCGGACTAGAGTGGCCGCCGATGTAGCCGCAGATGCGCTCGTATGTCGTAGATAACGTGGTGATCGCGTCGCTGAGGCGATCGACCTTGATCTTGTCGAGGTGCGTCATCATGACATTTGCGCGGTATCGCTGGGTTACGTTGCCAAGGAGTTCCTGCTCCGCGAACGCTTCGCACCAGCTACGCATCAAGTCGTATGCACGGGAAATCAAGTCGTCCTGCGAGGATGGGTCAGAACGTGACGCCTGACAGATAGCATCGTCGACACGTGCCGCTAGCTTCGAAGGCGTATCCAATCGAGGTTCTACATCGGGAGCGATTAGTCCTTTCTCGGTACCAGAGTCTCGTACCTGCATGAACAGCACTCGCTCGGAGTTGCGCTGGCGATGCTTGAGCAGTTCCGCCGCGAACATGATGTTATGGGTGAGGACAATGACCTGACGTTCCGTGGACAACTGCGCGAGTCTGGCTGCGACGAGACCAAGGCGCCGGTAGTCGAGGCTAGACACCGGGTCATCAAACATGATCGGGTACCTGGAGTCATTCATACGGCTCTCTGCCAAGAAGTCGGCAAGCGCCAAGACTTTCTGCTCGCCCTCGGATAGAACGTCTGAAGGGTGATGATCGAATACAAGCTTCTTGCGTTGCGTAGACCCTAGGCGGCCATGGAAGTTCAATGTCACGACAGGTCCTTCGAGAGCGGCACATTCCTCTGCGAAGCGTTGCTCGAAGTCTTGGTTCGCAAGATCTTCGCTTGCGCGCTTCGACGCTGCTGTCAGTGAGCGGCGCACTCTGTTGGAGATCGCTTGATCAAGATCACCGAGTTGACGTGCGCTGGCAGCGTTCTCGACGCACTCTTGGATCCGATCTAGGTGGCTCCGCAGTTTGATGCGATCTTCGAGATCGTCGATATCACGGTGCAGTTTGGGGAGAATCTCCTCCTGATTCGATTGCTTGGTCTCTAACTCTCTAAGCTGGGTCTCGAGGCGATCACGTAACTCTTGGATTGGCTCGGTCAAGTCGTTGGCGCGTTCTGCAAGGTCAAGACGTGTACAAGTCTGGCGACCCTTGACGAGAAGTAATGCAGTCTGCGTGTCGATTAGCAGGCGGATGGCTGACTGTCTGGGATCGGAGGCGTCTTCAACCGTCGACAGAGCTGCTCGTGTGCGTTCGATCTGTGCCGGTGTCAACGTCGGAATGAGTGTTTCGAGCATCTCGCGCTCAACCTGCAACTGAGATTGGGCAGCCCCTCTGAGGAATTCGCGGTAGCGCCTCAGCAGTGCCAAAGCGTCAGACTGAAGCGGCTGCCGACAATAGAGACAAGTATCCGTTTCCTGAGGGTAGTGACTAAGGCCAAGGCATTCGGCATAGGCGTGGCCGGCCTCGACGAATCCCTGCCAAGTGTCATCGGCGTCCGCGGCCAGTTGTCCTGCGTCGAATAGAGCTGCCCGAAGCTCGGTCACAGCACTACTGGCTTCCGCTACGACCGTGAGCGCATCGTTGTACTTAGCGGCGTCGAATGACTGCAACAACGACAGGATCACGTTCAGATCGTTTAGATCATCTAACTGTCGTTTTGCACCTACTATTAGCGCGTCGACCACACCTGATGCGAGTGACGCGTAGTCCGCTCGCATTCGTTCGAGTTGCTCCTCAGCATCATCTCCGAGGTTCGCGAGGTCTCTGAGTTCATCGAGGGATGTCCTCTGCCCTAGCGTCTGGACGAGTTCGTAGACTCGGGTACTAGGATTGAATGGGTTTGGGGACAGGAGAGCCGCACTCTGGCGGGTCGATCGCTCACGCTGGATGCGTGTTTGTACCGCCATAATCGCGTCGGTTACGTCGCCGAAGCGAGCAAGTTCTGCTGGAGTGAAGATGTAATCGAGGTTGCTGTCGACGTGGAGTGTCGCTGCTTGAGAGTCAAAGAAGCTGATTGCGTCTAGTGGACTGAGTCCAATCTGATTGGACCAGTCGACACTCTGAGGAATCCCGTCTACAGTCAGCTCGAAGCGTGCCCGAGGCTCGTCTGGCCTTGGCTCTGACGCGACATTGCCGAGAAGATCCTCATGAGTTCGCGCCCCGGCGGCCCGCTTGATGATCCGCGCGTAACCTGTCTTGCCGGACGCGTTCTGGCCGAATAGCACCGTTAGATGGTTGTCGAAGTCAATTGTCTGGCCCGCCGCGAGGGCGTTTACTCCCACTATATCGCTCAACCGGTCGAGTGTCATGGGCGTGCCGCCATTGGCGACCGATGCATGCTCGGCGAGTAGAGGAACATTGACGGACTCTGTGTCCTTTCCGAGGCCATGGACTTGGAGCAAGGTTTCGAAGGCCTCATCAATCACCTTGTCGTCAAGCGGTCCCTGCCGTGCGAGCACCCCCTCGACCAATATGCGGATCCAGGATTCCTGTTCGTTTGCCCACTGCACCAAGACACCCTGCGGCGAGAGCGAACTTGGCGAAGCTCGCTGCGCTTCCATATGACGCCTCCTCGCGAAACCTAGTGTTGTCTGCTCGGAAGATATCGAGCTGTGTCAGCGTTGCGCCGTGAGGGTTCCGACGTAGGCGGCCCATTGGTCCATGACGGGGCGGCGGCGGCCGAGTAGGTCGCTGCGCTGGTAGGCGCCTTCGATGCCGGCGACGACGTGCCCGAGGGCGGCTTCGGCGACCTCGCGGGGGACGCCGGTGTCGGCGCACCAGCTGCGGAAGCTGCCCGGAATCCGTGCGGGACCGCCGGGATGCCGAGATCCATGAGCAGCTTGCGCATGGTGTTGTTGGAGAGTTGCCGGCCGGTCGTGCTCGGGAAGATCAGCTCGGACCGGTTGGCGGGGGCGCCTTGTGGAGCGAAGGTCAGGCCGCTGACCGGGGAGTTCTGGGCTTCATGGCGCATCATGCGGTCTCATGAAGCCTCAAAGTTGTGGAGCTGGGGGGAATCGAACCCCCGTCCGTCGAGCGGTTGCCGCCTCCGGTACGACCATTCCCGATCTCAGCGTTGCGGATTGCGTGCCGTCGGGTCGGCTGCCCTTGCGGGCTCCGCCGGATCTTTCTCCGGTGTCAGCGGTCTTTCTCGCCGTCAGCGGTCTTTCCCAGCTGTCCTCCTCTGCTTCTGTTGCCAGGCTGCAGCGGACAGGCCCCGCGTGCCCCCGTGGGGGTCGCAGTTACCTCACAGTCTGATCAGTCGATCAAGCTGCGAGGAGCACGGGTTCATCATTGCCGTGTCTTGTGGTGCCCCGATTTAGGAGTCTGAGCAACTCCGGTCGCGTAGCACGGTTCCCGGTCTCGACGTCGAAACCGATCAGCCCCTTGTCAATGTGCGGTACGCCTCACTGTACCGAGCCCCTGCGACATCGCTCGGCCCTGGGTCCGTCCATTCCGGCGCCCCGACGGGAGAGCCTCCGCATCCGCTGTCGCCCTCGTCAGCCCGTCCTGCTCGGGTACATTTTTCGGCTGTCGTTGTACGGCGACATTATCGTGTTGTAGCCGTACCGGTACATAAGTGCGGTGTCCCTGAACGAAGACAGGGCGGAAGCTGCGGCTCCAAGCCGCTCGGAGGTTGGGATGAGACCGCTGCAAACGACTCGGGACCTCGGTATGGCCATCCGCCGAGCGCGACATGACAAGGGCCTGTCGCAGGTCGAATTGGCGGCGCGGGCAGGGGTGGGGCGTCCCTGGCTGTCCGAGACGGAGAACGGCAAGCGCACAGCGGAGATCGGCCGCATCCTGCTGGTCCTCAGTTCGCTGGATCTCGCGGTCGCTCTCATTCCGGCGCCGACGCCGGGCGATGCCGGCGTTGACCTCGATTCTCTGCTGGCCGACACGCTCGGCTGATGCCGGCTGACGTGCTGCGGCACGCACCAGGATCGAAACCTTCGAGGATCAAACCGCCGTCGTCATCACGCGGTTCGACCGCACGCACTCCGCTGGTTCGCTGATCCGATCTCCCGCGGCGGATCTTGGACGGCGTTGCCGCACGCGCGCTCCACTGCGCCCGGTCCCTCAACGCGAGCTGACGGACTGGGTCAGCGAACGTCGCGGTCGTGGGTGCGGGCAGCCTGCGACATGGCGCGGCGGGCCTCGAGTTCGGCCTCGCGGCGGGCCAGGATCGTGCGCCGGTCCACCTTGCGGCGCCGCCGCGCCAGGGCTATCTCCACCTTCGCCCGGCCGTCGCGGAAGTACAGCGACAGCGGGATCAGCAGCAGGCGATCCTGCTCCACCCGGGCCTTGATCCGGCTGATCTCGGACCGGTGCAGCAGCAGCTTGCGCGGCCGGTCGGGGTCGGGGGCGAAGGCGGCAGCGACAGTCGGCCGAGGCGGCACGTGCATGGAGTGCAGCCACACCTCGCCGCCGGCCACCTTGCCGTAGGCCTCGGTGAGCGTCACCGTGCCGTCGCGCAGCGACTTCACCTCGCTGCCCCGCAACACCAGCCCGCACTCATACGTGCCGATGATGTCGTAGTCGCGCCGGGCGCGCCGGTTCGTGGCAATCACCTTGACGCCGGCGTCGTCCATGAGCGCAGGGTAACGAGCCGGCAGCATCCGGTGGGCCAGAGGTGGGGGCGACGTACGCTTGCGCCCGTGCTGGGGCTGAGCCGCGACGTGTACGACCGGATGCTCGCCCATGCGGTCACCGGGCTGCCCCAGGAGGCGTGCGGGCTGTTCGCCGCGGCCTCCGAGAACGGTGACGTGGTGGCCTTCTACCCGATGAGCAACGCCGCCAACTCCGAGACGCTCTACGAGTTCGACGGCGCCGAGCACCTGGCGGTCGAGAAGCGGGCCGAGGACGACGGCCTCACCGTCATCGGCGTCATGCACTCCCACACCCGCAGCACCGCCTACCCGTCGCCGACCGACGTGGCCCAGGCCACCCGCTTCGATCCCCTCGGCGTGTGGCACTACGTGATCGTCTCGCTGAAGCACCCCGAGCCGGCGCTGCGCAGCTACCGCATCGTGGCCGAGCGCATCACCGAGGAAGAGGTCCAGGTCCGCTCCTGACGGCGGATCGAGGCGTCAACACCCACCGGTAGAATTCCCAGCGAATCGGTCAACAATTCCCCCGGGATCGCCATGGGTGTCCACGCCTCGGTTATCGACTGCATCGGCAACACGCCGGTCATCGACGTCAGCGCCCTCAGCCCCAACCCGGCGGTGCGCATCCTCGCCAAGCTGGAGGGCCAGAACCCCGGCGGCTCGGTGAAGGACCGCGTCGCCCGATCGATGATCGAAGCGGCCGAGGCCGACGGCACGCTGCGCCCCGACACCACCATCCTGGAGCCGTCCTCGGGCAACACCGGCATCGCCCTGGCGCTCATCGCCCGGCTGCGGGGCTACCCGGTGAAGATCGTGCTGCCCACCAACGTCTCCAGCGAGCGGCGCGACCTGCTGGAGATCTACGGCGCCGAGATCATCGACTCCCCGGGCGCCGAGGGCTCCAACGGGGCGGTGCGGCGGGCCGAGCGCCTCGCCGCCGAGCACCCCGAATGGGCCTACCTCTGCCAGTACGCCAACGAGGCCAACCCGCAGGCGCACTACGACACTACCGGGCCCGAGATCCTCGCCGACTGCCCCGACATCACCCACTTCGTGGCCGGCCTGGGCACCGCCGGCACGCTCATGGGCGTCGGCCGCTACCTCAAGGAACACAAGCCCGACGTGCAGGTCTACGCCGTGGAGCCGCCGGCGGGGGAGAAGGTTGAGGGCCTCCGCAGCCTCGACGACGGCTACATCCCGCCCGTCTACGAGAACTGGGGCGGCGCCGAAATGCTGGACGGCAAGCGGATCGTGCGCACCCGCGAGGCGCTGGAGTACACGAGGCGCCTGGCCACCGAGGCCTCGGTGTTCGCCGGCATCTCCAGCGGGGCGGCCCTGGCCGGGGCCTGCCGGGTGGCCCAGCGCATCGAATCCGGCGTGATCGTCTTCGTGGCCGCCGACGGCGGCTGGAAGTACCTCTCGACACGTGCCTGGACCGACCCCATCGACGAGGTCATCGAGCGTGCCGAGCGCATCATCTACTTCTGAGCGGCGCCGGTAAAGGGGCCGGCCCCGGGCGCAGGCCCGGGGCCGGAGTTTGTCTCGGAAGTGGGTTGGTTCAGCCGGTGGCCTGCTCGGCGGGCGGACCCATGTCCTCCTCGGGCGCCATGTCGTCGTCGGCCATGTCGTCCATCTCCTCGCCGTCCATCTCGGCGGACGAGTCGATGATCGTGACGCGGCCCTCGCCGCCGGACGGGTACTGCTCGGCCGTCACGACGCCGCCGAGGGCATCGGTGAGGTAGTCGGCCAGAGCGCGCTGGTCGTTGATGCCCAGCTTGGTGTGCGGCAGGTCGCCGGCCGGGAAGCAGTCGCCGCCGCCGGCGAACCAACTCACCGTCGTCATCACGACCGGATCACCCGGCACCACCTCGCCGTCTTCGACGATGACCGTGCCGTCGTCGAGCACGATGCTGCGCACACGGGAGCCCTCGTTGCCGATGTTGGAGCAGTCGCCTTCACGGTCGGTCTCCCGAGCCGGCATGCCCATGTCGATCACCAGGCTCATGCCTGCCACCTGCGAGTACTGCCCGCAGGTGCCCGGGATGCAGTCGTAGGAGACCTCCATCGCGGCCTTCAGCCGCTCACGGGTCATCTCGAAGGTGACCATCACGTTGTTGAACGGCGAGATGTCGAACGTCGTGGACTCGCTGAGGTCGCTACCGGCGGGAATGATGGAGTCGTTGCGGATGCCGCCGCCGCCCTGGATGGCGATGTCCGGCGTCGCGGTGCCGTACTCCTCGGCCCGCTCGGTGCCCACCCAGAGGGAGGCGTCGGCGACCAGGTTGCCCTGGTTGGTCTCGCGCGTGCGGACCTGCGAGCGCCGCCCGTCGAGGTCCACCTCGGTGGTTGCCAGGATGTTGCTGTCCAGCGCCGCCACAGCCGCCGCCAGGGGCTCCTCGACCGCCGCCAGGATGTCGGCGTCGGGGGTCTCGTCGAGGCTCACGCCCACCGAGCGGCCCTCGGCGGAGACGACGTTGCCGTCGGCGTCGAAGCTGACGACGAGCTCGCCGATGCAGCGGTAGCCGCCGGGCGCGGTGATGACCGGCACGGTGTTGCCGTCGGCGTCGGTGGCCTCCAGCGGGTACGGGCCGGCGGTCTCCTCCTCGGGCAGGCAGGTGCTGGTGTCGCTGCGCAGCATCTCGTCGCCGCCGCCGCCGATGGCCACGTCGACGCCGGAGATGGAGGCGAGCGCCTCCACGTCCTCGTCCACCTGCTGCAGGTGGCTGATGAGGATGATCTTGTTGACGCCGGCCTCGGTGAGGGTGGCGACCTCGGCGTTGACCGCCTCGGCCACGGCGGACACGACGGCGTTGCGCGGCGCGGAGATCGCTCCCAGCATCGGGGTGATGGCGCCGATGACGCCGATCCGCTCGCCGCCGGTCTCCACGATGGTGCTGCGAGCCAGGCGACCGGCCTCGACCATCGCCACGAGCGCCGGCTCGGCCGACACGTCCAGGTTGGCCGACAGGAACACCACCGGCGGGTCGAAGCCTCCGAAGAACTCCGCCGCCACGTCGGGGCCGAAGTCCATATCGTGGTTGCCGACGGCCATAGCGTCATACAGGCCGCTGAGCGCGATGGAGTCGTAGAAGGGAGCGCCCCGTTCCAGGCTGACGTTCCACTCCTTGGACGCCAGGAAGTTGTCGCCGGCCGTCACGCTGAGAACCCCGTCGGTGCCTGCACCTTCCTGCAGGTTCCGCATCGCGGTCACGAAGCGGGCGATGCCCGGGAAGCCCCTGTCGGGGTTGTGCAGCAGCTTCGACTCGCCGTCGTTGTTGTGCAGGATGGTGAGCGTGTAGGCCGCGTTGTCCTGCGCGTTGAGCGCGGTGGGCACGAGTGCCACCGTGGAGACGAGAAGGCCCAATGCCGCCAGCGCGACGGCAGGCCTCCTCCAATTGAATCGGTTGGGATTGCCCCTCGCGGGGCGGAGTTTTTCGGTCATGGCGGGACTATAGGACGGTGATGCGAACGCTGCTTGCGCTGCGGGTCGCGATGCGGAGGATCGCAGGTTCGGGAGGTGACGGCGAGCGTGTGTCGCTTGGGCCCGGGTTGCCTGGCGGTACGTCGGCGTAACCTGTGGCCCCGATCGGCGAGGGGACACGTCGACCGGCCCCGGAGCCGATCGCCCGCCGGAAGCACCTCCGGCGATGGAGGGAGACACCTGTGGATGCCGCACGACCCGACGGACGCCGGCCCGACGAATTGCGCCCGCTGAGCTTCACCCGCGACTACACCGAGATGGCTGACGGGTCGGTGCTCGTGGCACTCGGCCGGACGCGCGTGCTCTGCACCGCCTCCGTCAACGACGACGTGCCGCGCTGGATGCGCGGCCGCGGCACGGGCTGGGTGACCGCGGAGTACTCGATGCTGCCGGGCAGCTCGCCCGAGCGGGTCGGGCGCGAGGCTCGCGCCGGCCGTCAATCCGGGCGCACGCAGGAGATCCAGCGGCTGGTGGGGCGGTCGCTGCGCGCCGTCTGCGACATGCGGCGGCTGGGTGAACGGTCGGTGACCGTGGACTGCGACGTGCTGCAGGCCGACGGTGGCACCCGGGTGGCGTCGATCTGCGGCGGGTACATCGCCTTGCACGATGCGCTCACCCGTCTCCGGCTTCCCGGCCCCCACCCGCTCACGGACAACTGCGCCGCCGTGTCGGTGGCGGTGTCGGATGGGGGAGCGGTGCTGGATCCGGACTACGGCGAGGACGTGGCCGCAGAGGTCGACATGAACGTGGTCATGACCGGGGCCGGGGAGCTGATCGAGGTGCAGGGCACGGCCGAGGGGGCTCCGTTCGGCCGTGGCATGCTCGAGGAGTTGCTGGATCTGGCCGCGGCCGGCGTCGCCGAGATCGTGGACCGGCAAACCGAGTCGCTGCGGCGCCCTCCGGAGCCGCGCCCGAGAGCGTGACCGCCCCGTTCGTCTTCGTGGCCGCCACGGCCAACCCGCACAAGCTCACGGAGATGCGAGTCTCGCTCGAAGGGCTGGCCACCCTGCTGCCGCGCCCGGCGGGTCTGGGCGAGGTGTCCGAGGACGGCGAGACCCTGGAGGCCAACTCCCGGATCAAGGCGGTGGCCGTGGCGACGGCCGCGGGTGCGGCCGCCCTGGCCGACGACACCGGCCTGGAGGTCGACGCGCTCGGCGGTGCTCCGGGCGTGCGCTCGGCGCGCTACGCCGGGCCGGCGGCAGACGATGTCGCCAACGTCAGCAAGCTCCTGGAGGCCCTCGTCGGGGTTCCCGCCGACGGCCGGACGGCCCGCTTCCGCACCGTCGTGGCGGCGCGCTGGCCCGACGGGCGCGAGGTGCTCGCCGAGGGGATCGTGGAGGGTTCCATCGTCACCGAGCCGCGCGGTGACCGGGGCTTCGGCTACGACCCGGTCTTCGTACCGGCGCCCGGCGATCTGACGTTCGCCGAGATGAGCCTGGAGGCCAAGGGTGCGATCAGCCACCGCGGCCGTGCCCTGCGTTCCCTGGCTCGGAAGCTGGCGCAGGAACTCTGACGCGCGTCTGCAGGCGGTGCGCCAGGTGGGATTCGAACCCACACGAGCCGAAGCTCACAGGGACCTAAACCCTGCACGTCTGCCGGATTCCGTCACTGGCGCGGGGCGTGGCCCGCGATCAGATTATCGGTAGCCTGCGCGCAGGACGTCCCGGGAGGTGTGCCGGTGGAACTGTCAGGTCTTTCTCTGCCGGGCGCGCCCGACGCTGCCCGTAACGAGGACGCCAACAAGCGCGACGGCTCCCCGGACATCTTCCAGCAGCTGCTGCGCCAGCGCATCGTCTTCCTGGGGCGCGCCGTCGACGACGAGCTGGCCAACTCCATCACCGCGCAGTTGCTCTACCTCGAGGGCCAGGACCGGAACCGGGACATCTGGCTTTACATCAACTCGCCGGGCGGTTCGATCACCTCCGGCATGGCCATCTACGACACGATGCAGTTCGTCACCCCCGACGTGGGCACCATCTGCATGGGGCTCGGGGCCTCGATGGCGCAGTTCCTGTTGTGCGCCGGCGCTGCCGGCAAGCGCTACGCCCTGCCGCACGCCCGCATCCTCATGCACCAGCCCCACGGCGGGGTCCAGGGCCAGGCCTCCGACATCGCCATCCAGGCCGAGCAGATGACCTACATCAAGAAGATCCTGGCCGAGCGGATCTCCGAGCACACGGGCCAGCCGACCGACCAGGTCGAGGCCGACTTCGACCGGGACCGCTGGTTCACCGCCACCGAGGCCAAGGAGTACGGCATCATCGACGAGGTGATCGCCAACCGCGGCGAGATCCGCTAAGCCGCTCGACCTCCCGGCCGGGTTTCCTTGAGCCTGTTGCGGTGATCGCCTAGCCGGCGCGGGCGGCTTCGGCCAGGCCGCGCAACTCCGCCACGGCGGCGGCGAGGCCTTCGGGATGGCCGAAGACGGCGCTGCCGGCCACGAAGACGTTCGCCCCGGCGGCGGCCGCACCCGCGATCGTGCCAGGGCCGATGCCGCCATCCACCTCCAAGTCGATGTCACGCCCGGCCTCCTCGATCATCCGGCGCACCTCGGCGATCTTGGGTTCCATGGTGGCGATGTACGTCTGGCCGCCGAAGCCGGGGTTCACCGTCATCACCAGCACCATGTCGGTGAGGTCGAGTACCTGCGCCACGGCGGCGGCCGGCGTCGACGGGTTGAGGGCCACGCCTGCGGCCGCCCCCAGTCCCCGGATCTGCTCGAGGGTGCGGTGCAGGTGCACGCACGCCTCGGCGTGCACGATGAGCAACTCGCATCCCGCTTCCACGTAACGCGCCGCCAGCGCCTCGGGGCTCTCCACCATGAGGTGCACCTCGAACGGCAGCGACGTGTGTGGGCGCGAGGCGGCGATGACGTCGGGCCCGAAGGTGATGTTCGGCACGAAGGCGCCGTCCATCACGTCCCACTGGATGCGGTCCGCCCCGGCGGTCTCCAGCGCGGCGCAGTCCTCGCCGAGCCGGCTGAAGTCTGCGCTGAGGGTGGAGGGCACGATGCGGATCGGCAGGTTCGTCGTCATGGCGAGCCGTAGCAGGGAGGAGACAGGCCCCGCCAGGCTACTTCCCGGTTGATCGCAGACCGGGGAGCTGGGCGACGAGGGCCGCGGGCTACTTCCCGGTCGCTCGCACGCCGGGGAGCAGCGGGACGAAGGCCACCGGCAGCAGGCCGGCGCAGCGCCGGGCGTCGCCGGCGGGCGCCTCGCCGCCCGGTTCGGGTTTCTCGTAGAGCGCCAGCTGCTGGTCCCGCGGGGCGGCACCGACTGGCGCTACGAGCCGGCCCCCCGGGGCCAGCTGCTCGAACAGCGCCCGCGGCACGGCGGGTGCGGCGGCGGAGAGGAAGACGCCGTCGTAGGGCGCGCCCGGCGGGTGGCCCTCCGCCCCGTCGGCCCACACCACGGTGACGTTGTCGTAGCCCAGGGATTCCAGTCGTTCCCGAGCGCCGGTCGCCAGGCGCTCGATGCGCTCTACTGCCACCACGCTCGCGGCCAGCCGGCTCGCCACCGCCGCCGCGTATCCCGAGCCGGCGCCGATCTCCAGGACCCTGTCGCCGGCGGCGAGCCGCAACGCTTCCAAGGTGACGGCCACGACGTAGGGCTGCGACACGGTCTGGCCGAACCCGAGCGGCAGCGCCCGGTCGGCGTAGGCACTGCGACGCTGGTTGGAGGGGACGAACGCCTCCCGGGGCACCGAGCCCATCGCCTCCAGCACCCGCTGATCGCGCACGCCTCGCCGGGCGAGGTGGCGGCGCACCATCTCCGCCCGGTGGGCGTCGAACGGCGGTTGTTGTCGGGCCTTCATCGCGCTGGTCCCCCCCCCGGTGAGTCGAGCAGCAGAGCCCCGGTCGGCGGCGCCGCGGCCGAACACCGGAACCCGACGGTACCACCGGCCCCCTCGGCGTCATCCCGACCGAGGCCGGAGTTCGGGGCCACGTCCTCGGGCCGGCGCCGCGGCGGAGTTGGCGCCAGACTTGCCGGACACGGTGGAATCTCTACTGTTGGGCCATGCCCCGGTTGTTCGTGGCGGTCTGGCCCACCGAGGAGGCGTCGGAGGCTCTCGCCGGGCTGCCCCGGCCCGACCTGCCCGGTGTGCGCTGGACCGCCCCGGAGCGCCTGCACGTCACCATGCGGTTCCTGGGCGACTGTGACGAGGCAGACGCCGCGGCGGCGCTGTCCGGATTGCGCCTGTCGAGGGCTGAGGTGGTCCTCGGCCCGGCCGTCGAGCGGCTGGGGCGGGCGGTCCTCGTGGTGCCGGCCCGTGGCCTCGACGCTCTGGCGGCGGAGATCATCGCCGCAACCCGTCACATCGGGCGGTCCCCGCCGGATCGGCCGTTCACGGGCCACCTGACCGTCGCCCGCTACAAGGGCAGGCCTCCGGACAGCTACGCGCCGCCGATCCAGGCGACCTTCACGGCAACCGAGATCGCCCTCGTCCGCAGCGACCCGCCGGGCATTTATCAGAACGTGGCCACGTTCGTCCTGTATTGAGCCGGTCCAGCGCTCGATGGAGGTGCCGGAACCGTCACCGCCGGAAGCACTTGGTGGCTTAGCATTGGATTTCGTGACTGAGTCGTTGCCGGAGCCGCGCAATGGGCTGCTCGATTGCTATGAGCCCGCCCGCGGATTCGACGAGGCTTTCGAGTCCGACGGCTCGGCCCGCGGCGTCTACCGCCGGATCGTCGAGCGCTTCGGCGAGCTGGACGCCGGCGAGGCGCAGCGGCTCGAGAGGTTGGTCGCAGACGAGTTCCGCCGCCAGGGCATCACGTTCACCGTCTACAGCGAGGAGGAGGGCACCGAGCGGATCTGGCCCATGGACCTCTTCCCCCGGCTCATTTCGGCGATCGAATGGGATCACTTGGAGCGGGGCCTCACCCAGCGGGTCGCCGCCCTCAACAGTTTCCTGGCGGACCTGTACTCCGGCGAGGGTGCGGCGATCGCCGACGGGATCGTGCCCAGATGGCTGGTGGTGTCGTCCCGCGGCTTCGAGCGCAACGCCATGGGGATCGAGGTGCCGCACGGCGCGCACTGCAACATCGCCGGCATCGACGTCGTGCGCGACGACGGTGGCCGCTACCGCGTGCTGGAGGACAACCTGCGCAACCCCAGCGGCATCTCCTATGTGATCGAGAACCGGGCGGCCATGGCCAAAGCGTGCAGCTGGCTGTTCTACGACCACGCCGTCCAGCCGGTGGAGCAGTACGGGCGGATGCTGCGCGCCACCCTGGAGTCGATGGCGCCCGGCGCCCAGGACTCCCCCCAAGTGGTGGTGCTGACCCCCGGCATCTTCAACTCGGCCTACTTCGAGCACGCCTTCCTGGCTCGCTCGATGGGTGTCGAGTTGGTGGAGGGCCGCGACCTCGTGGTCGACGGCGGCACGGTGTTCGCCCGGACCATCGAGGGGCTCATCGCCGTGGACGTGATCTACCGGCGCATCGACGACGACTTCCTGGACCCTGTGGCCTTCCGGCCGGACTCCACCTTGGGCGTCCCCGGGCTGCTCGGCGCGCTCCGGGTCGGGACCGTGACCGTCTGCAACGCCATCGGCAACGGCGCCGCCGACGACAAGGCGGTCTACCCGTACGTACCCGATCTGATCAGGTATTACCTCGGCGCCGAGCCGATCATCGACAACGTCCCCACCTACATGATGTGGGATCCCGACCAGAGGGCCGAGGCGCTGGGGCGGCTCGATGAGTTGGTGGTCAAGCCGGTGGGGGAGTCGGGCGGCTACGGGGTGCTGATCGGGCCCCACGCCAGCGACGAGGAGTTGGAGGCGGCCCGCGCCGCCATCGAGGCCGATCCCCGGAACTGGATCACCCAGGAGGTCGTGCAACTCTCGAGCCTGCCGTCGTTCACCCAGGAGCGCCTCGAGCCCCGCCACGTGGACCTGCGGCCCTTCGTGTTGACCGGCGAGCGGACCGAGGTATTCCCCGGCGGCCTCACCCGTGTGGCGATGCGGCGCGGATCGCTCATCGTGAACTCCTCCCAGGGTGGCGGCTCGAAGGACACCTGGGTGCTGACACCGGAGTACTCGTAGTGGCCGGCCGGCGGTCGCAGCGGTGATCCTGGCCCGTCACGCCGACGCCCTCTTCTGGGTGGGCCGCTACCTGGAGCGGACCGAGGCGACGGTCCGCTGCCTGGACTACGCCGCCAACTCGATCATCCACCTGCGCCCGGACGAGGCCCGCATCGAGATTGAGCAGCTCGTCAAGACTCTCGGCCTCGAGTCGGTCGCAGCGCCCCTCGGCAGCCTCGGCGGGCGCCGGCAGCTGTTCGCCTTCCTCCTGTCCGACACCGCCAACCCCGGCTCGGTGCTCTCGGCGGTCAGCGCCGTCCGCGAGCGGCTGCGCTCGACGCGGGAGCGGATACCCATCGAGCTCTGGGAGGAGGCCAACGGCCTGTACCTGCGGTTCCGGGAGTTCGCCGACACCGAGATCCCGCCGGAGCAACTGCACGAGATCCTTCTCATGGTCCGTCGCGCCTGCCTGGCCGTCAGCGGCGTGCTGAACGAGGGCATGCGGCGCGACGAGGGATACGAGTTCATCCTGATCGGACGGATGATCGAACGGTCGGTCTTCACCGTCGGACTCCTGATCGCCAGCTACACCGACCCCCGGGGCGTCATGGACGCCACCAGGATGCTGCGGCTGACCAGCTCGCTGCAGGCGTACCACCGTCGGCACGGGCACACGCCCGATCCCGAGGGCGTGGTGCGCTACCTGCTGGCGGGGACCGACCTGCCGCGCTCTGTCCTGTCGTGCCTGCTGCGCGCCGAGGAGAGCCTGCGGGGCGTCGGTTCGGTCGCCGATGCGCTCGACGGGCCGCGCCGCCGTGCGGGTCTGCTGCGCGCCCGCCTCGAACTCGGCGAGATCACCGAGGCGATGGCGCAGAAGCCGCTGCCGGTCCTGTCGGAACTCCACTGGGACCTGGCCGAGGTGGCGAGCGAGATCGCCGCCGGGGTTGTGCCACCGCTCGGCTTCCCGACGGCCAGCTCCCAGTATCTGCGTCCCGGCGGGGCCCCTCCGGACGCGGGCCGGGTGCCGGCGGACCCCTCTGTCGAGCCGGGCTGCAGCCGGTCGCCGGGGATCGACCGGTGAAGCTGGATCGGTGAGGGTCGACCCGTGAGGCTGGATATCCGCTACCGGATGCACTTCCGGTACTCCAAGCCGGTCCGGGAGTCGCAGAACGAAATGCGGGTCCGTCCCCGGGACGACGAGACGCAGCGCGTCCTGTGGTCCCGGCTGACGACGGAGCCGCCGACGCGGGTGTTCAGCGCGTTCGACTACTGGGGTACCGCGGTTGACCACGTCGGCGTCAGGACCCCGCACGAGTCACTCGAATTGACTACCGAGACGTCCGTCGAGACCTCGGCCCGCCCCGTGCCGGCGCCCGACGCGCCGCTCGAGGGCTTGGCGGCCCCCGGCTTCCGCGCCGCCCACTTCGAGTTCCTGGAGCAGTCCGAGCACGTCGGTTGGCACACCGGCGACGGCGTCGGCGAGAGGGCCGCAGCGGCAGCCCAGGGCGCCCGGTCGGTGCAGGAACTTCTGGCGGCAGTGGTGGTGGCGGTTCGGGGAGCGCTCCGCTACGAGTCCGAAACGACCGACATCGGCGTGTCGCTGGGGGAGTTGCTCGCCGGCGGGGTCGGGGTCTGCCAGGACTTCGCGCACCTGGCGATCGGGATGCTGCGCAGTGTCGGCGTGCCCGCTCGCTACGTGTCGGGCTACCTCTTCGCCGCCGATGAGACCGCCACGGGAACCGAGACCGCGGACGTGGTGAGCGTGCAGACCCACGCCTGGATCGAGGCGGCGGTACCCGGTGTGGGCTGGTGGGCGCTGGATCCGACCAACGGCGGCGAGGTGGGGGAGCGGCATGTCGTCATCGGCTGGGGACGCGACTACAGCGACGTGCCACCCGTGCGCGGGGCGTTCATGGGCGGCGCCACAGCCGATGTCGAAGCCGAGGTGGTCATCGGCAGGCGACGGTCCGACGAGCCCCAATCAACCCCCGGCCGCCACAGCCGCCCCCGCGTCCTGGTGAACGACCCCCCACCGCCACCCCCCAGCCACCAGCACCAGCAACAGCAGCAATAGCCGCTGTCGCCGGAACGGTCGCTCCCCGGCGGGGTTCGGTCGGTGGTGTCGAAGGGCCGGCGGTGGGGTTAGGCGTAGGGGTTGGCGAAGGGGCTCTGTTCCTGGAACGGGCGGGGCTGGCCGACGAATTGGATCAGCTCGATGGAGACGCCGTCGGGGTCGCGCAGGTAGCAGGCCATGTTGCCCTTGTACTTGCCCCAGGCGCAGCGGACCGGCTCGGGCGAGCGGAACTCGGCCCGGCCCTGCAACCGCTCGTAGTCCCGGTAGATGTCCTCTGTCTCCAGGCAGAGGTGGGTGTTGCCGGCGTTGTAGGACTCCATGTCGACGCGACCCGGCCCCGGGTTGTGGTACTCCAGCATCTCCAGCACGGTGCCGCCCGGCAGCTCCCAGAAGGCGCAGGTCATGTCGCAGTTCTCATAGCCGACGATGTGCCCCACGTAGTCGTCGATGTCGGCGGCCAGCCAGGTGGCCTGCCAGAACGGCTCTGCCTCGAGGAAGTAGCTCCACCACGGGACCGAGACCTCGAGACTCTTGACCGTGATCCCGACGTGATCCACCGACTTGAACGCTGGCATGACCATCCCCCCTTGCTTGTTCGGTTGGTGGTCCAGACCGTAGATCAGTCGCCGTGCAGGCTGCTCAGGCGGAGGCGGTCGGCCTTGCCGCTGAAGGTCCGGGGGAAGGTAGGGAGGATGTGGACTCCGGCGGGAATGAGGGACGCGGCCACGCGCTCGGTGATGTGCTCGGCGAGCTCATCGGAGTCCGCGGTGCCCGGGGCGTTGAGTTCCACGAAGCAACGGAGTTGGTCGCTTCGATCCAGCACGACCGCGGCGTGGCGGACGGCGGGGTGGTCGTAGGCGACGTCCTCCACCTCGCGCAGGAAGCCGCCCCGCTGCCTGGCGGCGTCGGCCTCCTGGACGCGGCCCATGACCTTGATGTGACCCTGCGGCGAGGCGACCCCCACGTCCCCGGTGTGGAGGACACCGCCCGCCGTGGTCTTGGCGTAGGCCTCGGGCTTGTTGCGGTACTCGCCGAAGAACCCCTCGGCCACGACGACCTCGCCGATGCTTCCGGCGGGGAGTTCCCGATTGTCAGGGTCGGCCACGAAGGCCGGCCGGTCCGGGAGCGGCTTGCCCGCGAAACCCTCGGGAGCCGTCTCGTCGCCGGGGGTTCCGAGGACCATGAACCCGCCCAGTTCGCTCTGGCCGTAGCTCTCGGCGAGGGGGATGCCGAGGTGATCCCGGTAGTCCCGCTTGATGCGTGGCGCCAGTGGTGAGCCGCCCGAGAGCGCCAGGCGCAACCCGTGCGCGGGCTTGGTGTCCCTGGCCCCCCCGACGACATCGGCAAGGGTGAGTGGGTAGGCGATGAGAACGGTGCCGCCGTAGGCACCGATGTCCTCCCAGACCTCGCTGGGCGCGTGGCCGGCAGCGAGAACGACGTGGGCACCGGCGTGCAGCGCCGGCATGGCGCTGGCAACGAGTTGGAAGCTGCTCGCCACCGGTGTCGTCGCCACCAGCACGTCGTCCATGCCGTAGCGGAGCCGCTCGGCGATGCAGGAGGTCCCCAGGGTGACGGGCGCGCTCGTCAGCACGACGCCCTTGGGGTCTCCCGTCGTGCCCGACGTGTACGACAGGAACAGGGGGGAGGACTCGTCGTGTGCGTTCGGCGCGGTGGCGCCAGCGCCGCGGTGGACGACGTCATGAAGCCGTGCCGCGTCGATTCCCAGGAACTCGGCGAGGCGCGGGCGGTTCTCGTCATCGGAGATGACGACGGCCGGGTCCATGTCGCCGACGAAGTATCCGAGGCGGTCGTCGGGGGTGCGAGCGTCGATGAGTGCCGGCAGGGCGCCCAGGCGCCAGATGGCGAAGATCGTGAGCCATGCCTCGATGCTGTCGGGGCTGCACACGCCGACCGTGCTTCCCTGCTCGACGCCGAGGTTCGCCAGCGTGCCCGCCACGACGGGCACCTGCTCGCCGACTTGGGCGTAGCTGACGGTCCTTCCCTCCCGGCTGAGGGCCGGCCTGTCCGCGTGCCGTTCGCACGCCCGTTCCAGAACGGTGACGATGTCCATGGCTTTGCCTCCCTACAACTCGCTGCGGGTCCTGTCGATGTTCGCTCTGGTGAGGTAACCGTCGATGACGTCCATGGCTTGGCGGCGAAGAGCCTCCACGTCGAGGTGGGTGAAGGCTCCGTCCTCGACGACGACGTTCCCGTCAACGATGACGTGGCGAACGTCCGAACTCCCGGCTCGGTGCACCAGATTCCACACCGGATCGAGGATCGGTCCGAAACTCAGGCCACCCGCCGCGACACAGACCAGGTCGGCGAGCGCTCCGACCGAGAGCACGCCGAGACGGCCGCCGAGACCGACCGCCTTCGCCCCGTTCGTCGTCGCCATGTGCAGGGCGAGGTGCGGGGAGATCGCCCCCGGGTCCTCGTTGCGGACGGCTTGCAGGAGGACCTCCTGGCGCATCTCGCAGAACATGTCCACCATCTGATCGACGCCCAGCCCCACGTTCACTCCCGCCTCCAGGAGGTCCGGCACCCGAGTGAACCCCTTGGCGAGCTTCATGTGGTTGCTCGGGCAGTGCACGACGTGGGTGCCGGAGCGTGCCAGCAGGGCGATCTCGGCATCGGAGAGCAGGACGCAGTGGACGAGCGTCACGTCCGGGCCACAGAACCCCAGCCGGTCGAGGAACTCGATGGGTCGGCAGTTGTGCTCGGCCCGGATGCTGCCGACCTCGGTCGCCGTCTCGGCCACGTGCGTGTAGAGCCGGAGTCCGTACGTGTTGGCGAACTCGCGGGCGGCGACGTAGTCCTCGGGTGCGGCCTGGCGGAACGAGACCGGTGCGAGCATGATCCGCTCGGAGGCGACACCTTCGGCGAGCAGCGAACGAACCCGCCCGAGACCCTCGCCGATCGGCTCGCAGATCGGGTCGTACCCCCGCGTCATCAGCCCCCGCGCCAGGTACCAGCGGATGCCGGTCGCCTCGTAGCCGGCGATCGTGGCGGCGTCGAGGCCGGGTCGATGGAACGGGTAGACGTGGTCGACGACCGTCGTCACGCCCGCCGCCAGGAGCCGGGCGGTGCTGTAGGCGGCCATCGTCTCGTACTCGACCGCCCCGGCCGCCTCGTTGAGCCGCCAGTAGAACCGCAGCATCTCGTCCAGTTTCAGACCCTCGCCCGCGTCCAGCCCGGGCGTCATGTCCCGCAGGTGGTCGTGGAGGTTGACGAGGCCGGGGATGACGATCGCGCCCGATGCGTCCAGGCTGCGCCGGGCTGTGCGGGGCTCGCCCCCGATGGCGACGATCCGGCCATCGTCGACGTAGATGTCGCCGGTCGTGACGGTGTCGCTCTCATCGCAGGTGACGCAGAGGCCTCCCCGCACGACGAGGTCGACGCCACCCGCCGGTGCCACGGTTCACCACCAACCCTGCTCGGCCGCCGACCGGAGCCCGGCTGCGCCCGCGCCGTCGAGTCCCCAGTCGGCGAGCGTCTTGCCCTCCGCCGCGTAGTCGCGCCCGGAGGCCACCGACGCCACCACGATGAGGCTGTCGACCACCGGGGTCGCCACGCCGAGTTGCCGTCCCAGCGACGAGGCCAGCACCAGCGAGTACGGCACGTCCTCGGAGACGAACCGGTGGTCGAGGGCGTCGGGGCCGCACCGGAACTGCAATGTGGGCAGCAGGCTCGACTGCAGCGTCTCGTGCAGGTCGGCGCCCTTGCGCGGGGCCAGGCCCTGACCGACCAGGTAGTCCTCATACGGCGTCTCATTGGCGATGCCGAGGGCCTTGCGCATCGCCAGGTACTCGTCGTCGAGCGCTTCGATGACCCGCACGACCCCGGGGGTCCCGCCGGCGCCCCACAGGGTGAACGTGCCGTCGGGCTGCTGGATCGCCCCCAGGTTCAAGAGCATCGCCGGGACGTGGTCGATGGCGTTGAAGTTCAGCAGCAGCGTCTCCCAGATGTTCTCCGCCGCGGTGACCCATGGCCAGACGGCCGTTGCCGTGTCCGCGACGTGGTCGAGGCGACCGCTCGGCAGGGCGGCGACGAGCGTCCCGCCGCTCTTGCGGATCGCTCCCACCTTGCCGGGGCCGGACACGAGCGCGCCGTAGTAGGGGAGCGTGTTGGTGTCCCCGAAGGTGACGTCGGGCCGCCTGTCGATCGCCCGTAGTGCTGCGATGGCCGCGAACGAGCCGCCGGGCTCACCCACCCAGAGGACGGTCTGCCCGTCCCGCCAGCGGCTCGCCAGCATCTCGGCCAGCGGCTGGTGTCCGAAGGCGGGCACGCAGACGATCACCAACTCGGCGCCTTCGGTGGCCGCCGCGAGGTCCGCCGACGTCGCCGCCACGGGGGCGAGTCGCGCCGCGGAGGACGTATCGGTGAGCGACGTGCGGAACGTCAACTCGATCCCGCCGGCGGCGTCCACGGCCTCGAGGGCGGCCCCGAAGCGAGGCTGATCCGCCAGCACCGCCGGCCGGCCGGCCAGCCCGAGCTCGGCGGCGATGGTCAGGCCGCCACCTCCCGTTCCGATGACGACGGTGTCGGCGGGTGCGGTCATGCGGGTTCTCCCTTGATGACGGGGCCGAGGGTCTCGAGAACTGCTCCGGTTGCGGAGAGGTCGCTCTGGTCGAGCTTCAGGATCGCGAGATCGACGCCGAGTTCGCCGAGTTCCCCGAGGTGTGCCGCCACCCTCTCCGCCGGGCCGCCGATGGCGAAGGCGCGGACCATCTCGTCGGTCACGTAGTCCGCTTCGCGCACGCCGGGGTCGTTCAGTGCCGAGCGAAGCACTGCGACGGTGTCGGGGTCGTACCCGTAGATGGGGATCAGCTCGTCGGCGTAGCTGCCGCCCGCCATGAGCGTGCAGCGCGGGCGGAGCCGATCGATGGCGGACGCCTCGTCGGGATGGATCTCGACGTCCAACATCACCGCGATCCGGCACTCCCGAGGGTCGCGGCCCGCTCTCCGGGCACCGTGGACGACCCGAGCGCGGGCGTAGTCCAGGAAGTTCCGGTGCACCCCGTGGATGATGACCCCGTCGGCGATCTCGCCGGCCAGTTCGAGCATGCGAGGACCCCGGGCCGACAGGTAGATCGGCGGGGGATCCACCTGCCAGCCGAGTTCGGAGCCGTCGGCGGAGAAGTACTCGCCCCGGAAGCTTGCCGTTCCCGTGCCGAGTTGGCGGATGATCGCCACCGCTTCGCGGAGCATGGTCAGGGGGCTCTTCGGTCGCATGCCGAACTGGGAGGGGAACTCGTGACCGCCCGGGCCGATCCCGATGACCGCACGCCCGCCCGAGCACTCCGCGATTGTCGCCGCCGCGCTGGCGATGAGCGCCGGGTGGCGCAACTGGATCGCCGCGATGCCGGTGGCCAGCCGGAGGCGCGTTGTCCGAGCGGCGATGAGGGCTTGCGCCGCGTACACGTCGCGCAGGAAGTAGTGGTCCGGCAGCCACACGTCGGCGAAGCCGGCATCCTCGGCGGCAACGGCGAGATCGGTGACCGCGCCCAGCGGCTGATCCAGCCAGATGGCCAGTCCGTAGTGCATCGGCGGGGAAAGCTACCGATTCCGAGGGCTCGTAGGAGCGCCGTCACGGCGCGCTCGGTGGCCGGCGCCTGCTTGTCGCTCGCCGGGTGGCGCGGGGTACCAGTAGTCCGGTTCGAGGGGCGTGCGACCCGCCGGGCGGTCGACCAACTCGAAGGTGGTCTTGAGGGGCCCCTCGGTCTCCACGTAGGCGTAGCGGAGTTCGCCGATGCGTCCTTCCATCAGCGGCGGGCAGCCGCGCTCGCCGAACAGCGCCAGCGCTTCGTCGTAGTCGAGCCCCTCGTGGTCGACGATCACGTGATGGATCCCCTCACCGTGCTCGTCGAGGAACTCGTTGTAGATGGACGGACCGTCCACCGGCTCGACGATCTCCCACATCGTGCTGCCCGTCTGTGCCACGGCCACCTTCATGCTGTACGGGATCGACTCGCCGCGGATGCGCATGTCCGTGAGCCGGGGCGGCGCGAAGAGCATCACCCGCCAGGGCCCGATCCCGAGCCGGTTCGTGTACTCCTCGAGCACCGCGTCCAGATCGCGCACCACGAGGGCCACCTGCTGGACTCCCGACACGAAACCGTTGGACAACATGCTGGACCCTTCCGATCACCGTGCTGCGGAAGGCTACGCCAGCACAGCGAGGACGCTCCGGACACGACCCCGTGTCCGGCTCGCAGGTGCCCGCCGCGAAACCCGCCCTGGCGGTTCCGAACAGCGACGGGTTCAGGTGCGCGGCAGGTCGACGTGCAGCCTGGTCCGGGTGGTCGTCTCGGCCACGAGGCGGCCGTGGCGGATGACGTAGCGACGGTCGGCGTCCTGGCGGAAGGCCTCGTAGGCGCTCGGTGCGGACAGGACGTTGAGGTTCGCCAGGTTTCCCTCGGCGATCCCGTAGCGCTCGAGCCCCAGGATGCGGGCGGGGTTGACGGTTCCCATGTCCATCACGGTCTCCGCGTCGCTCATCCTGTTGAACTCCCCGGCGTGCAGGGCGAAGAGGCCGGCCTCGAGCATGTCCATCCGCCCGTAGGGCGAGAACATGTCGCCGGTGGGCGTAGGCGCAGTTGATCCCGGCGGCCACCAGCTGCTTGATCCGTGACGGACCCATGCCGGTGATCATCAACTCTTCCTTCGGGCAGGCGCAGAAGCTGATCCGCGCCGCCGTCGCCAGCTCGATCACCCGCGCTGCCTCCGCCTCGGGATAGGCGGACAGCGCGCCCCAGTGATTCAGGGTCACCCGGCCCTCGTAGCCCTCCGCGAGCGTCTTCGCGAGCACAGCCTCGGCGGCTCGTACCTCGGAGTTGACTGCAGGCTCCACGTGGCACAGCGCCGGCGGTATGCACGCTCTCAACGCCGATCCAACCGTGGCGAAGCGGAGACCGATTTCGAGATCGAGATACCCGGCATCCGGCGACGGGCCCAACTGGTGGATCGATGCCTGTGGGACCCCAACGGAGGAGCGATGCGCTCCCGAGTCGCCGCGGATCATCTCAGCGCCCGCGGAGAGCGGAAATGAGCGGCGGGCGGGGCGGAGCACCCGCCCAGTGTCGGGCTCTCTCCATAATGCATACTGCATATCGAATTGGTATACTCCGCGTATGGCTCAGATTGCTGTCCGGCTTGACGACGAACTCGTTGCCGAGGTCGATCACCTGGTGCGAAGCGGTGTCGTCGACTCACGCTCGGAGGCGGTGCGCGAGGGCTTGCGGGCGCTCGTGGATCAGCGGCGGCGACGCGCCGTGGGCGAGGCGATCGTGGAGGGCTACCGCCGGTTCCCGCAGACCGATGATGAGATCGCCTGGAGCGACGGGGCGACCGCCGCCATGATCGCCGAGGAGCCCTGGTGACACCCGCTCAGGGCGACATCTGGTGGGCCGAGGCCGAGGATCGGCGGCGACCGGTGCTGGTGGTCACCCGGGACGAAGCCATCCCCGTGCTGACCAGGATCCTGGTCGCCCCTGTGACCCGCAGCGTGCGAGGCATCCCCAGCGAGCTGCCCCTCGAGCCCGACGACGGTCTGCCCCAGTCCTGCGCGGCGTCCTTCGACAACCTCCAGCCGATTCGCAAGTCGTTCCTGACCGGCCGTCTGGGCTCGATCGGTAACCGTCGCCACGAGATCTGCGCCGCGCTCGAGGCCCTCGCCGACTGCTGATGAGCGGCGGGACGGGGCGCTCCATCGCGGAGATCGTCGCCAACGACCTGTGTGTTGGCTGCGGGCTGTGCGAGTCGCTCACCGGGGGCCGGGTCAAGATGGTGATGACACCGTCCGGGTCGCTGCGACCCTCGTCCACCGGCGGGTTCACGCGCCGGGAGGAGGCCCAGCTCGTGGCCGCGTGCCCGGGCGCGGTGGCGGAGGCTCGCAGCGCGGACGGCACCGGGACCGACCCCGTGTGGGGAGCCCACCGGTGGATGGCGTATGCGTGGGCCGGCCGGCCCGAGACGCGCCACCGGGCCGCGACCGGCGGGGTGCTGACCGCGCTGGGCATCCACGTGCTGCGCACCGGCCGGGCCGACTTCGTGCTTCACGTCGGGGCCGACCCGGACCGGCCCATGCGCAGCCGCTGGATCCTCTCGGAGGATCCAGAGTCGGTCCAAGCCAACACGAGCTCGCGCTATGGGCCCACCGCACCGCTTGCGGGCCTGGCCGCGGCGCTGGAGCGCCGTCGACCCTTCGCGATCATCGCCAAGCCCTGCGACCTCGGGGCGGTGCACGCGTTCTCGAGGACCGATCCCCGCGTCGACGAGTTCTGTGTGGTCCGCCTGGCTCTCGTGTGCGGCGGCCAGTCGCGCCTGTCCAAATCGCAGGCCGCCCTCGCCGAGTTCGGTATCCAGGAGGACGACGTGGCACTGTTCCGCTACCGCGGCAACGGCAATCCGGGGCCGACCGTGGTGGAGACAACCGCCGGCCAGCGCTTCACCAAGTCCTACCTGGAAATGTGGGAGGACGAGTCCGGCTGGGACGTGGAGACTCGCTGCAAGCTGTGTCCCGACGCTCTGGGTGAGGCGGCCGACGTCGCCGCGGCCGACGTCTGGCCCGGCGGGTCGCCCACCGGCGAGGACGAGGGGTTCAACGGGATCATCGTGCGCACCGCGGTCGGGGAGGACCTCGTGGCCTCGGCGGTCGAGGCCGGAGAACTCGTGGTGGGAGATCCCATCACGCCTAGAGAGTACGACGGCCTCCAGCCGCACCAGGTCCGCAAGAAGGAGGCCCTCGCCGCTCGCTACCAGGGGCTGGCCGATGCGGGTGTCGCACCCATCGAGACCCGCGGCCTGCGCATCGCCGAACTCGGCCGCCGGATCGACGCGGAACGCTTCGCACATGAACGCTCCGGCGCACGCCGCAGGATCCAGGCAGCGCGCTAGGCGCCCCGGGGAGAGAGTCCACCGCGCCGGCGGCCGGCGAATCTCCCGACTTGCCCAGGAACCGATGTGATCTCGGCTCGTGCCCCCCTAGGACCCCGTGGGTGCGGATGCGTTGCAATGAAATGGCGTTGACCAGGGGAAATGATGAGATCGTCAGATCCCGTTATTGCTATCGATATGCACGGGCCTCTGTCTCCCGGCACGCTGCTTCCTTGACCGGCAAACCGCCAACGGCAACGTCAAGACGGGACAACTCGCCGCCATTGGTGGGAGCGACGAGTCGCGGGAGGCACTCGCTGAGGTTGGGCGGCAGTGCCCGGAGTTGGGCAACGAGTAGCGGTTCGACTCTACGGCTATTCCCTGGCGTCGAGGCGGTTCAGGTTGCCGGGCCATGCGAGAATGAGTTCGTCGGCGGTGACGAGTTGGTGCCCGCCGAGCGCGGTCGCGACGATGAGGCGGTCGGCCGGGTCGCCGTGCATGTCCTCCAGTAGGCCCGCTCGGGCCGCGATGTCGCCGTCAACGGGGATCTCTCCGAGGCCTTGGTTCAGCAGATCGCGCCGCCAGGCGGCGATGTCGGTGATCAGGCGAAGCCGGCCCCTTTGGATCTGGAGTCCGACCTCCCAGAAGGAAATGGCCGAGACGGCGGCAGTTCCTTCCGCCAGGGCAACTTCGAAGTCGTGGCGAGTGCGGGACCCCAGTCTCTGGTTGCCTTGCTCGTGCCAGATCAGGACGTGCGTGTCGAGCAGTATCAAAACAGGTCCTCGCCGGAGTTGTCGGGGATCTCGAACCATTCGGCGGGCATGGGCGAGACGATGTCGCCGCGAATCTCGATGATGTCTCGGTTGCGGCCGAAAGCCAGCCCGTCCCTTTCCCGGTAGGGGGCCAGGCGCGACACCGGACGGCCGTGCTTGGTGATGATGATTTCCTCGCCGCTCTCGGCGACCTCGTCCATCAGGTGCAGGCACTTCGCCTTGAACTCCGATGCCTTGATGGTCCGGACGGTGGCGTGCTCGGCGTGGTCGGCTGGCATGGCGTCCTCCGCGGTCGGGGTGGGAGGTAATCGTACCATAGTCAGGACCATGGTCATATCGGCCGTTTTTCGTCTGCCGGTGCTAGCCGCAGAGGGGGACTGTCAGAAACTTTGTGGTTGGGCTCATGGTTTGGTGTTGACCTGAAGGAGATCTGAAAGCTGGCCGAGTTGAAGCGGGTCGGCATCGACGACATCGCCGCGGTCCGCCAGGCCGCCGGAGTGCGCCGCGAGGCGTTCATCTGCCCGCCGGTGCGGCGCAACCGTCTCTGGCAGGCCGACTTCTCCGAGTTCGAGACCGCCGCCGGGGGCCGCTGGAACCGGGGAAGCTCACTGGTCTGATGGGCTCATCGGAAAGACTCGCCTCCGCGTTCGGTTGTGATGACGGTGAACTCCCAATGCCGGGCGCCTGAGTCCGTGCCGCTGCGATACCCCGAGAGGCGACGGTTCTGTGGGCACGCAACTCACGAGAGTATTCGTGGCAGCCGAGCGGGGCCGTGGTCCGAGGAGCGCGCCAGCGCGCACCTGGACGGCGGAGGTATGTTGACGCTGGACGTCAAGCGTCTAGACTGTTGTTGGCATGATTGTCGGCTGCAAGGACAAGAGGACCGAGATGTTCGCTGCTGGAGAATTCGTTCCGGCATTCCAAGGCTTCGAGCAACAGGCCGCGAGGCGGCTCGCGATCCTCAACGCGGCGCCGACGCTGGAAACACTGCGGTCGCTGCCCAGCAACCGGTTCGAGGTCCTGCGGGGCGGCAGGAAAGGCCAGTACTCCATCCGGATCAACCGGCAATGGCGCATCTGCTTCACCTGGTCCGGCGACCTGGGGCCAACAGATGTCGAGATCGTGGACTACCACTAGCTAAGGAGATCGTGACGATGTTCAATCTCGCCGTACATCCCGGAGAGATCCTCAAGGAGGAGTTGGAAGAGCTGGGTGTGTCTCCCACCGAGTTCGCGCGCCAGATCGACGTGCCGCCCAACCGCGTCGGGCAGATCATCGCCGGCAAGCGATCCGTGACCGCCGACACGGCGCTGCGATTCGGACACTGGTTCGGCGTCGAAGCCCAGTTCTGGCTGAACCTCCAGACCCAATTCGATCTCATCATCGCTGAGCAGAGCATCGGCGCGGCGGTGCAGAACCTCCCCTCAGCAGCAGGCGCCTAACCCGCCGCCCGCCACACGCACGCCGCCGAGTAGGGCACACAAACCTCTTTGACCTGCGGGTGTGCTGCTCTCGTACCCCCCCTGGGACTTGAACCCAGAACCTGCGGATTAAGAGTCCGGAACTCGAAGGTCGTGTGAGTTAGTACGAGTCCGTACCAGAACATGTCGCTGAGCAGGGGTTTCCTGGCGCTTCGGGAATTAGCGGGGAGTGACGGTGGCGAGTAGCGCCCAGTTCGGTCTGCCGGCGTAGAGCAGCGCCCGGATCCGGTAGTGGGCGAAGCGGCGGAACCCGAAGGCGGCGCGCTTGACGCGCTTGATGAGGTTGTTGATCGCTTCGGTGGGGCCGTTCGAAACGCGGGCGTGGTGCCAGTTCACGATGGGGGTGTGCCAGCGGCCCAGGGTGCGGCCCAGGCGGCGCAGCTCGGGCGGGCTGTCAGTGTCTTGCAGGTCGTCGGCGAGTTCGCCGAGGTAGGCGCCGGCGAGTTGCGGGCAGTCGATGTCATAGAGGCCGCGGAGGGTTTCTTTGGCGTGCCACGCCAGGCGCACCTCGCCGCGGGGATTGCCGGCGGTGAGCAGGCCGCGGAGCGTGGCGTCGCCGCGCTCGCTGAGCCGTTCGTGCGCGGAAATGAGCAGCCGTCGCGACCGATAGAGGGGGTCGTCCTTGCGGCCGCGGTGGCCGAGGGTGTCGTTCTGGGTTCGGCGGCGCACTTCGTCGATGCTGTGGTTCGCCAAGCGGATGACGTGGAACGGATCGGCGACCTGGCCGACGTGAGGCAGCGCCGCCTCGAAGCTGCGCCGATACGCCCCCGAGAGGTCCAACACACCCCAGTTGATGCCGTCACGCCACCACCGGGGCTGGTTCAACAGCCAGCCGATCGGCGCTTGGGCGTCGCGACCAGGCACAATGTCGAGCAGCTGGCCCCCGGTCACGTCCACGATCGAGGTGCACCACCGGCGGGTCCGCCAGGCGCCCTGGCGGCCGAACAGGGTCTCATCAAGCCCGAGGGCCTCCACGGCGCCGACCCGGTCGCAGTCGGTGGCCAGCAGCGCCCGGTTCGCCGTGTGCCAGTCACACCCCAACTCAGAAGCCACATCAGACACCGGGCTCGCGTCGCGGCCGACCTGCAACGTCGCCCAACGCCCCGCCCGGGCCGTCAACGCCGCTCGCGCTGGCGCGATCTCCTCGGCGATTTCGGTGAACGACCCGACCCCGCAGCCCGCCGCAGGGCAACACCACCGCCACTTGTGCCAGATGAGGCGCACCGGACGGCCGAACGCCGGCAGATCCACCAACCGCACCGCGCTCGTGCCCTTGGACCACACCGCCCCGCCGCAGCCCCCACAGACCGGCCGGCCCTTGGTCCGAACATGCAACTCCAGCGGCCCAGCCGGCGCATCCTCCACGCCGAGGACCTCCACGTCGCCAAGGCCGACGATCAACTCGCAGATACGCGTAGGGTTCTCCTCCACCGGGGGCCTCCATCGGATCGGTGTCTATCAACCTCGATTCTGGAGGCCCCCACCTCACCGATCGCGGACCCACTCCCCGCTCAAATCCGAAGAGCCGGTTTCCTTCACGGCACCGTGTGAGTCTGTGCCATCGCGTGTCGTGCCGTATCAGGGTGTCCGTTAGAAGATCCGTTAGAAGCCCGTGGGTCGTCGCGGTAGACGAGAGCGGCGCCGACATCGATGTCGGGAGCGAAGCTGGTGGTGCTCATCGGGCGTCCCAGGAGTTACCCGTCGGGGATGTTCGCCACCATCACTCCCCGCTAGTCTCCGAAGCGCCGACATTCCTCGCTACCGTCACGCGTGTCAATGGCCAGTGGGATCTGCCCAGTGGCGGACAGTAGAACTGCCCGCTCGTGGCCAGGTGTTCTGCTGTGTTGTTCCGGGTGAGGGCGAAGCGATCAGCGGTAGCGACCGTCTTGGGTAGTCGTGCGTGACGTGTATCGCTGTGCACCGCAGGTCGGAGAGGATGCGCCGCCGTCGTCGAGGGGAGTCGGTTGTGCAGCGGGCGGCCGACGCAGACGACCTCTGCACCCACCGGTCACGGCGACGCCCCGCCCAGGTCGACGTTGAAGTTGAACTCAACGTTCCGGAGCCCGCAGATGCGAACGGCTGCACGCACCAGTCCTTCTACTAAGCCGGGCACGTCCGGCGCCTCTTTGTAGCCAGGGGGAAGCATGCGCGTTACGGCGTGTCGAGTTATGGCAATGAGTTCTGTCACCGCCGCGTCTGAAGGTGCCCGCGGGCACCCCCATTGGTCGACGATCTCCGAGCCCGTCACAGAAAACGAGTCAGCTGTCACAAGCCCTCGCGCTCTCCTGGTTGCCGTAGGATTGAGACCGCAGACACTGCGAATCTCGAATGTTGTCGCGTCGAAGTTCGCCTCTTCGTCTGATGGGTTGCGGACGATGGCCTCCACCAATGCGGGGGCCACGAGTGTGCTCGCATCCAAGACCGGCGCCCAGCTTGCGGCAGTGAGATCTTCGTCGGCAGTCCCAAGGAATAGTGAGACCCAGACGATGCTCTCGATCTTGGCGCGCACCGACGGCGTTACGTGGCACCCAGCCCCGCGAACAATGTTGACAAACGACACCGCCAGATTCTGCGCGCCATCGTCGAGACGCGCCATCCAGGCGAGTGCCTCCGCCACAGCAGAGTTCGCCCGCGGCTGAATCGCGGTTAGGAATGCTTCTTTGACCACAGTTGCTGGCCCGGTCGTGGGTGGAAGGGTAGTTGTGGTGCTGCTGGTCGAGGGTGGCGCCAATGTGGTCGTGGTCGTGGTCGTGGCCGTAGTCGTGGTCGCGCTGGTCGTCCTTGGTCGCGACGTCGCGGTCTCGGTCGAGGACCTCGACGGCGGTGTCGTAGTCGTGGTCGCGCTGGTCGTCCTTGGTCGCGACTGCTCTGGGGAACCGTTACCGGCCGACAGCCAGACCCCGCCGCCAACCACCGCAACAGCGATAGCGGCGATCATTGCCCAACTCTTCCAACCGGTCACAGTAGCCACCTCGGGATCGGCGTCATCAACCTGCTGACCGTCGTCGCCGCGGGTTCATCGCACGCGCCGCGGCTGCATTCACCGATACCGGCATCGACCGCGCTGTCGCTCCCCTTGGCCTTGGATCGACGGCGGGCTCGCGCTGCACCTCGTAGAACGTCACCGGCCGGTTACCCCCCGACCAGCATCTCGGGATCGCGCCGAGCGGCATCCACCACGTCGGGGTTGTCGAAGGAAGAGTAGCGCTGCGGCCCGGGCGTGAGTTCCTGCGCGAGCGTGCTCTTGCCCGTCTATCGAGCACCGGTAACTTCCACCGTCAGCATCACGCTGAGCCGGGGGTGCGGCGGCTCGGGCCGACGAGACGCTGCGGTGGATCACCCGTCATGGCGTGGAGGATAATCCACGGGGGCGTCTCTCCCCTATGTGTCAAGCGGGTTGGAGTTGGGAGTCGTGGTGGTGGTCGGCGTCGGCGAGGAGTGCTCGGTGCGGTTGCGGCCGGTGTTTCTCTCGCGCCTTCTCGCACGAGGCCGTACGCGTCGGTACGCGCCGACACCGGGAATCCGCGATGTCCGGGCTCAGCGGCACATTCTGCGTACGGGCTGATCCGGCGCCTGTCCGGTTCATAGCCCGAAGTCGCGAGGATCAACTGCTGGCCAAAATGGGTCGGTGAGAATCCTCGCCTGCAGCGCGTGGGAAGAGTCGCCGAGCTAGCTGTGCCCTGGGTCTTGCGACGCAGCTTGCTTGATCTCAAGGGGAGGCACGAGTCGACGGAGACTTCGGTCCCGTCCGCGGCGCGAGCGCGAGGAGCAGCATTGTAAGTCCTAGCGCCGAAGCGATCGACCGGTCCCCGTCGAGGACCAACGCCGCCGCGTCAGCCTTGCACTCCTTCGTGGACCGCCGCTGAGACCTACCCGACGACGGCGTGCTTTGCGGGGCCCCGGCGGCGGTCTCGGGGATCGAGGCAGCCGGTCGCTGGCTTGCGTTGCACGCGTCGACCTCGGTTCGCAGTTGTCCGATGGCACGCCTGTTGTCCCTGTTCGGAGTCTTCTTGTCGGCCTGTTGACGAGTTAGGGCTCGTCCGCTCGGTGGTGCCTCTCTGGTCGATGGGCGTTATGATGTAGTGCACGAAGACTACGAGGTAATACCATGCCACGACCGACGTCGTTCCGCCTTCCGGAGGAGCTGCTCGACCGTCTCGATGTTGAGACTCGCGCCAGCAGGACCACGATCACGCAACTGGTCTCGGTTCTATTGGACGAGGGGCTCAAGACCCGCCGTTTCCCCGGCATCGTCTATCGGGCAGGGCCCGCCGGTCGTCGGGCCGCCGTGATGGGCGGGCCCGACGTGTGGGAAGTGGTTCGCGATCTCGCCCGCGTGCCGGGCCGGGGGATGGACCGAGTGGAAACACTCGCCGCCGAGACCGGCCTGGCGACGACATCGATCCTGCTGGCGGCCGACTTCTACGCGGCATTCCCCGAGGAAATCGATGCGTTGGTCGCCGCGGACGCGAGCGCCGCTGAGACAGTTCGCGAACAGGTGGACCGACGTGAACAACTGTTGTCGCCGTGAGGTGGCTGATCGACGAAATGTTGCCGCCCGCGACGGCGACGGAGCTGACCACGCTCGGCCATGACGCCGTCGGCGTGGCAGAGATCGGACTCGCCGGCAGCGACGACGTGACCGTCTATCAGACCGCCGTCGAGCAGCAACGCGTCGTCGTCACGGAGAACTTCGCGGACTTCGCCACAATCATCAAGGACCGCCGCGCTGGGGATGAACCGGCAACGCCGGTCGTGTTCGTCAGGAAAGACCGCCACCCCCGCGGCTCCGCCCTGGCTCCCGCGCTCGCACGCCACCTCCACCAATGGGCCACCGAATACCCGAGGCCATACCCGGGCGTCCACTGGCCCTAACCCCCCCGCCTCGGAGCAATACACGCGCTCGCGGCGAACCCGTGCCCCCGCGATCGCCAGACAAACCGAGGAGCACCGTTACCGGCGCGCACGAACCGTGACATTGTTCCGACGCGCTTTCCCACGCTGTGCCGCCCGGAAAGTGCCGCGTGGGTGCTGACCAGGGCTGATGCCGCCATCCTGGTCGTCGTGTTTCGTCTCCTCTACCGACTCTTGGCCAACCTC
>LXNJ01000156.1_pt1 | contig 49243 bp, 47 predicted proteins | sample 809081 | NCBI WGS metagenome assembly LXNJ01 (sample SAMN04870510, study PRJNA318959) | sponge metagenome | biome: sponge; feature: marine sponge reef; material: water | host: Petrosia ficiformis | place: Greece: Milos, Mediterranean Sea | collected 2013-05-29 | depth 5-7 m | reverse complement strand
GCGGCAGAAGTCGAAGTCGGGCTGGGAGGCGGCCGGGAAGCCCACCTCGATCTCCTTGAAGCCCATGTCGACGAGATGGTCGTACATGCGCTGCTTGCGAGGAATGTCCATAGGGTCGACGAGCGCCTGGTTGCCGTCGCGCAGATCGACCGAGCACCACAGCGGCGCCTTGGTGATCCGACGGTCCGGCCAGGTCCGGTCGGCAAGCTCCACCGGCGGGTAGGGCCGGTACTTCGTGAACGGCATGGGATTGGGCGTGGGCATCGTGTCTGTCCTTGGTGAGCGGGTGTTCTGGTTCGGTCGGAGATCCGCGGGTGTCGGTCGGGGTGGGACGGAATGGGTCCGGAGAAGCACAAATCCCCCCGGCCAGCGGCACGAGGGGATTCGGCGAGCACCGATATGTGGCGCTCGCCTACACGAGAAGCAGGAGGTCGGCGAAGGTGGTCACGGCCACACAGGTTAGCCGAGCCGGCGCCGGCGTCCAACGCTCGACCGTCCGGCGTGTGGCGCGGGGTGCGATCGGGGTTCGATCCGCGCCATGCTTGGGGGGTGAGTCATCTGGTTTGGGAGAAGACGCTGCCCGACCTTCGGTCGCCGATGGTGGTGACCGCCTTCCACGGCTGGTTCGACGTGGGCGGGGCGGCGACCGGCGCCCTCGAGTGGCTGAGCGAGCGCAGCGACTCGATCCGGGTAGCCCACATCGATCCCGAGGAGTTCTTCAACTTCGCCGAGCAGCGGCCCACCGTCAGGCTGCGGGACGAGCAGCGGGAGATCGTGTGGCCCTCCAATGACGTTCATGTGCTGCGCCCGCCCGACGGGCAACACGACCTGGTGCTGGTGGTGGGCGCAGAGCCTCAGCTGAGCTGGCGGACTTACGCGGAGATCATCGTCGAGCTCGCGTCCCGCACCGGAGCCTCCTCGCTGGTGACGGTGGGCGCCCACATCGCCGACATACCCCACACCCGTCCCTTCCTGGTGACCGGCTCCACCACCGACGCCGGCCTGGCCAAGGCCTGGGGCCTGGACCGGCCCAGTTACGAGGGCCCCACCGGGATCGTGGGCGTGCTCCACGAGCGCTTCGAGCGGCTCAGGGCGCCGGCAGTGTCGCTGCGGGTGGCCGTGCCCCACTACGTCTCGGGTGCCCCCAACCCGAAGGGAGCCAGGGCCCTGCTGGAGCGCTTCGAACGGGTGACGGGCATACCCACTGGCTGGTCGGAGCTCGATGCGGCCGCCGAGGAGTGGGAGCAGAGAGTCAACGACGCCATGAGGGCAGACGACGACGTGGTGGCCTACGTGCGGCGCCTCGAGGCCCGCGCCGACGCCCGGGCCAAGCGCAGCGTCCCCAGCCCCGACGACCTGGGCGCCGAGTTCGAGCGATTCCTGCGCCAGCAGGACAACTCCGACTGAGATCGAGCCGGCCGGTCCGTGAACCCGGCTGGCGTACCAGAGCCAGCGCCTATCCTCGCGGCCTCGAGGGCTGCCACGATGCAGCCGGGAACAGTGACGGGTCCTGATCCGTCCAGGACGAGAGACCGCACAGTTGACGCCGGACCGGATCGGTCTGGCGTGACGCGAACTCGTCGGTGATGTCGTAGCCCTTGTCCCATTGCTTCATCCACCCCGGCTTGTACAGCACCATCGCCAGACGGCGCGGATCCGGGCCCGTGTTCGCAGTGTTCGTGTGCCAGATGTCGGTGTTGTTGATCAAGCAACTGCCAGCTGGGCCCACGAAGGGGACCTGCCCGTCGATCGGCAGCGGCTGGCCATCCTCACCGATGTAGCGGGCCAGTTCCGCGGCCCCTCGACCATGCGAACCGGGCACGAGGGTGAACGGACCCATGTCGGTGGTCACGTCACCGATGAGGTAGACGCAGCGAACCCAGCCGAATTGCCGCGGATATGGGATCCCGTCAAGGAAATGAAAGTCTGCGTGCCATGCGATGTAGGCCGGAGTAGGCCCGAACTTGCAGTCGAGCTCGCCACCGGTCCCGAGCTCAAGGGTGGAACCGAGGAGTTCGCGGACAACCGCGAACACGGGCGGATTGTCCATGAGCTGCTCGAACGCCGGATCGAGCTCGAATAGTCTCGGTAGCTCGAGGCGGATCACGTCAGGCTCGCGGGGGTGAAGTTTGAGCTGGCGATCGTACGCCTCAGTGATCTCGTCGAGTTGCGCCGGCGTCAATGCGTCCCGCATAACGACATAGCCGTCGGCCCGCACGCACTCGGCGGCATCGGTTACCGGCGTCTCGCGAGTAACGATGTTCAATCTCGACCTCCGTCGATTTGACCACCCAAACCTCGGACACCATATTTTAGTCGATCCATTCGTACAGAACTGGGGGGTAGAACGATGGGCAAACAAGACAGGGAAGCTCGCAATCTCGTTGAACAGCTCAATGCGGGAAAGCTCTCGCGAAGGCAGTTCGCATTCAGAGCGAGCGCGCTCGGCCTATCGACCGGCGCGATCGGCTCGATTCTGGCCTCATGCGGCGACAGCGATGATGCCGCGGCGCCAACAACCACAGCTGCGGTGCCCACCACAGCTCCCACCACGACCGCAGCGGCAACGACGACGGCGGCCCCTGAGGCCCCGACGACAACGGCCGCTCCGGGAGGTCCCATCCGAGGTGGCCGCCTGGTCACCGCCCACACCGGTGCAGGCCCGGCCGAGACCCTGCTGCCCTGGAACGAGGCCTCGTTCATCGATGTGGGCCGCCACAAGCAGATGTACGAGAAACTCTTCGAGAGAGACCCCAGCCTCAAGCCGCAGCCGATTCTCGCGGAATCGCTCGAACCCAACGCCGCTGGCGACGTGTGGCAGCTCAAGCTCAAGTCGGGAATCACCTTCCACAACGGCAAGGAGATGACAGCCGACGACGTCCTCTACAGCTGGTCCGAAGCCGCCAATGTGGAGTACGAGAGCGGCTCGAACTTCGGTGTGTTCGACCTCGCCAATACCAGAAAGATCTCCGACACCGAGGTCGAACTCCACCTGACCCAGCCGCTCGCCGATCTTCCGGCGGTGCTCTCCAAGAAGGTCATGTACATCGTGCCTGACGGCCTTACCGACTACGACCAACCCGTAGGCACCGGCGCGTTCACGTTCGTTGAGTGGACCCCGGGCGAGCGGAGCCTCTTGGCCCGCAACGACAACTACTGGCAGGACGGCAAGCCCTACTTCGACGAGGTCGAGATGATCTCGATCGAGGACCCGACGGCTCGCCTGAACGCCCTGCTGGGAGGACAGGTCGACGCAGTCGAGCAGCTGGACTTCACCCAGGCCACGGCACACCGGGACAACCCCGACGTGCAGCTGATCATCGCTGAGTCGACGACCACTGTGCCGCTGACGATGCGCGTCGACACTCCTCCCTTCGACGATCCCCGGGTCCGGGAGGCGATCAAGCTGTCGGTCGACCGCGAGCAGATGGTCGAGTCGGTGCTGCTGGGCTTCGGCTTCGTCGGCAACGACCTGTTCGGCCTCGGCTGGCCCTCCTACAACGACCAGATCCCCCAGCGCACCTACGACCCCGACAGGGCTCGGGCCCTGCTGGCCGAAGCCGGCATGGACGGTCTCGAGGTCACCCTGTACACCTCGCAGGTGGTGCCGGGAATGGTGGAGTCGGCCACCATCTTCAAGGAGCAGGCCAAGGCATCGGGCATCGAGGTCACCCTTGAGGTGCTGCCCGGCGAGGCCTACTTCGACATCGAGCAGAGCTACCTGTCGCCGTCGGCGCCCTTCTACCAGTCCATCTGGGGCGGCCCGTTCGAGGGCCAGGCGGTAGACGGCCTGCTGGTCGACTCCCCCTACAACGAGACGGTCTGGAACCGCCCCGATTGGGAGGAGTCCTTCAGGGCGGCTCAGGGGATCATCGATGGCGACGCACGGGCCGCGGCGCTCCAGGAACTGCAGGTGCCGCTGCACGAAGAGGGCGGCTACGTCATCTGGGGCTTCAGCGCCATTATCGATGCCGCCTCCCCCAGGGTCCGGGGCATCGTCCCTTCGGGCGTGTTCAACCTCGGCCACTACGATTTCAAGGAGTGGTGGTTCGAGTCCTGATCCAGCGCCGGCCGGGGTGACGGCCGCGGAGTCATCAGCTGGCGCCGGGCTCCGGCGCCTACACCCGCTGCTGCGCTACGCGATCCGCCGGCTGCTGGCCGGCCTACTGCTGGCCTGGGTGGTATCGGTGCTGGTGTTCGCGGCCACCCAGATCCTGCCCGGCGACACGGCTACGGCCATTCTCGGACGGCGGGCCAACCCCGAGGCCATCGCGACGATCCGAGCCGAGTTGGGGCTCGACCGCCCCCTCGTCGTGCAGTACGTGGACTGGCTGGGAGACTTCCTGCAGGGCGACCTTGGTAACTCGTTCGCGGCCCGCATGCCGGTCACGGAGCTGATCTCCGGCCGCGTGTGGAACACCGTGGTGCTTGCAGGGATCACGATCATTGTGATGCTGCCGCTGTCGCTGGCGCTGGGAGTGCTGGCCGGCGTCCGCAGCGGCGAGCTGAGCGACCACCTCATAACCGGCACCAGCCTCGGTGCCATCGCCTTGCCCGAGTTCGTGACCGGGACCCTGCTGGCCGCCTTCCTGGCGATATCGCTGGGACTGCTTCCGCCCGTGTCGATAGTCCGACCTGGGGAAAGCCCCCTGGCCCAGCCTGATGTACTGGTCCTGCCGGTAGTGACGCTGCTGCTGGCCGGACTCGCGTACAACATCCGCATGGTGCGAGCGGGGGTGGTGGACGTGCTGCGCTCCGATTACGTGCGCATGGCCCGCCTGGAGGGCATCTCAGAGAGGCGGGTGATCTGGCGACACGTACTGCCAAACGCCCTGGCCCCGACCATCCAGGTCATGGCGCTCACTGTGCTGTGGCTGGTCGGCGGCGTGGTCGTCGTCGAGACGGTGTTCACCTACCCGGGTTTGGGCAGTTCGCTGGTCGACGCGGTCGGCGTGCGGGACCTGCCCGTGGTGCAGGCCATCGTCATGTACGTGGCCCTGCTCTACATCGCCATCAACATCCTGGCCGACATTCTGGTGGTGCTCGTGATCCCCAAGTTGCGGACCGGCCTGCAGTGAACACAGCCGTGCTCCGGGGAAGAACGTGGCGGGTGCCGCTGTTTGCACGCGCCTGGTCCGTGAAGCTCAGCCTGATGGCGCTCCTCGTGGTGCTGGGAACGGCGGTAGCCGGGCCGTACTTCTCTCCCTTCACGTCTACCGAACTCGCCGGGCTGCCGTATAGCCCTCCCGGGGGCGACTTCCTGCTCGGTACCGACTTCCTGGGGCGAGACGTCTTTAGCCGGGTCCTCGCGGGAGGGCGCAGCGTGGTGGTGCTGGCCGGCCTCGCCACCGTCATCGGCTACGCGCTCGGCGCGACGATCGGCCTGGTCGCGGGCTACTCGCGATCTCTCGTCGACCCGGTGCTCATGCGTGCGATGGATGTCCTGCTGGCGTTCCCACCAATCCTGTTCCTCCTGCTCCTGGCCGCCGGTGCCGGAGCGAGCCCAGTGATTGTGGTGGTGGGGATCGCCATCATCCAAGCGCCGGGAGTCGCCCGGGTGATCCGCTCGGCCACGCTGGAGGTATCGGTCAAGGCCTACGTCGAGGCCGCGATCGCCCGCGGCGAGCCGACCCGGCGGATTCTGCGACGCGAGATCCTGCCCAACATCTTCTCGACCATCGTCGCCGATGGCGGCCCGCGTCTCACCATCTCGATCCTGCTCGTGGCCGGGCTGAACTTCCTTGGCCTGGGCCTTCGACCGCCCGCGGCCGACTGGGCCGTGATGATCTCCGAGAACCGCTCCGGGCTGTCCCTCAACATCTGGGCCGTAGTGGCTCCGGCCGTGCTCATCGGCGTGCTCACCGTCGCCACCAACGTCGTGGCCGACGCGGTCGCCCGCACGCGAGGCGTCTCGGTGGACGAGACGTTGATGCACCGATGACCGCCGAACGCGACCCTGTCCTGCGAGTCTCGGGGCTCCGCGTCGAGACCGAGGCCGGTTCTGCCATCATCGAGGATCTCAGCCTCTCTCTCGCACCCGGCGAGGTGCTCGGCTTGGTGGGCGAGTCGGGCAGCGGCAAGACGACGACCGGCCTCGCGCTCCTCGGGTTCGCCAATCCCGGGGCGCGCATCGCCTCAGGGCGTGTCGAGATCGCCGGGCACGAGATGTGCAACCGACCCGAGGAGGAACTGCGAAGGTTGCGGGGAAGCCTCATCTCCTATGTGCCCCAGGATCCCGCCACCTCACTAAACCCCTCCCTGCGGGTCGAGCAGCAACTGAACGAGGTGCTCAGGGCGCACGCACCCGAGCGCTTGTCCGGCGGGACCGTGGTGGAGGCACTGGAGCGGGTGCACCTGCCGTCAGACCGCCGCTTCCGGCGTCGCTACCCGCACCAGCTCTCCGGCGGGCAGCAGCAGAGACTGGCCATCGCGGTGGCACTGGTGTGCGGCCCCCGGGTGGCTGTGCTCGACGAGCCGACCACCGGGCTGGACGTCGTCACCCAGGCCCGCATCCTGGAGGAGGTCGACCGGCTGCGAACGGATCTCGGGGTCGGGTTCATCTACGTCTCGCACGACTTGGCGGTGGTAGCCGGCATCGCCGACCGGATCGCGGTGATGTACGCCGGCCGCATCGTGGAGGAGGGCCCGACCGGCGGGCTGATCAGCAACCCCCGCCACCCCTACACCCACGGGCTCATCTCGTCGGTGCCCGACCATGTGGAGCCGCGGACTCTCTCGGGTATTCCCGGAGTGGCGGTGGGGGTGGGCGACCGTCCCAGCGGCTGCGCCTTCGCCCCTCGCTGCCTGATGCGGGTCGCGGCCTGCGAAGAGAGCGTGCCCGACCTGACCTCGGCCGGTGAGGGGCGCAGAGTACGATGCCTCCGCTGGCAGGAGACGCCCGAGGTGACGGTCCGGCGCCGCGACCTGCAGGAACCGTCGGACACCTCCGGCGTGCCGTCCCTGCTCGATGTCGAGTCGTTGCGGGCCACCTTCGGCAGCCGCGACAGCGAGGTCGTCGCCGCCGACCAGGTGACCTTCGCCATGGAGATGGGAGAGTGCTTGGCTCTGGTCGGCGAGTCTGGCAGCGGCAAGACGACCATCGCCCGGTGCATCGTGGGCCTGCACCGGCCCGCGGGCGGCACGCTGAGCTTCGACGGCCGGCCTCTCGAACCGCTGGCCCGCCAACGCTCGAAGGAGGAGCGTCGGCGCGTGCAGATCGTGTTCCAGAACCCCTACGAGTCGCTAAACCCCCGCCATACCGTGGAGGAGACCATCAAGAGCGCGGCGCAGTTCTTCCGCCGCATGGGGAGAGGCGAGGCCCGCCAACAGGTGCACGACCTGCTCGGGAAGGTGAGGCTTCCCGAGCGTCTAGCGGGGCGGTATCCGGCCGAGCTCTCGGGAGGCGAGCGCCAGCGCGTCGCGATCGCCCGGGCCCTGGCGGCCAAGCCCGACCTGCTGGTGTGCGACGAGGTCACCTCGGCGCTGGATGTCTCGGTCCAGGCCGCTGTGTTGGAGCTGCTCAACGAACTCAGGAACGATCTGGGGCTGGCCCTGCTGTTCATCACGCACGATCTTGGAGTGGTGGCCTCAGTAGCAGACCGGGTCCTTGTGCTGCAGGAGGGCGCGGTGCGGGAGCGGGGCTCGACCGCTGAGATCCTCGCCGCGCCTGCTCACGACTACACGCGCCGGCTCACCTCGTCGGCTCCGTCACTGTCTGTCAGGGGTTCCCTCACAGCTGACCCCGGCTGCTAGGACAGCGGATAGTCGATTCCGGGCTCGCCCCGCAGGCGGTTGTACTCCTCGGTGTCTCCGTGGTAGCTCGCGACGCCCGGTCGCAGCTCCAGCCCCAGCAGCTGCCGCTTCATCGGGTCGGTGGTGTGGAGCAGGTCGGCGGGAAGCGGCTGGGTGAAGTAGTTGTCCATCCGTTTGATCCAGTACCGGCCGAAGTAGGCGAACAGGGCTAGACGGTTCTGGGTGGTGCAGTTGGCGCCGCTGCTGTGCCAGATCGCAGCATCGAACACGACGACGTCACCGGCCGAGACCGGGACTTCGATCTGACCGGCATGAGAGTCGGCTCCCTCCGGAGGGCCGTCCTCGCGCCGTTGGCTGCCGGGCACGATCCGCACCGGCCCCATCTGCGGCGTCATGTCGTACAGGTAGATCCCGGCATTGACGGACAGGGCCTTGTTGCACACGAACGACACATCACGGTGCCATCTTCTGCGGTCATGGCCCGGCCCGATCAGCAGCAGATCCATCGACAGCAGCTGGACGTCATCGCCAAGCACTCCGGCAAGTGCCTCGATGAGTTCTACGGAATCGAGGACCTCCCGGAACGCCGCCCTGCGAAAGAGCACCCGCTCGTGCCAGATGCGGAATTCCTCCCCTGGAGGCAACGCAGCGGCCAGTGCCTCCGACTCCCGCCGGAGCTCGGCCATTTGGTCGCCCCCGAACACGCCCTCCAGGACGAGATAGCCCGACTGCTCGAAAGCCGCCTGCTGGTCTTGTGTGAGCATTCTCCGCCCCCTTAGTGTGAGGATCCAAGCCCTATAATGCACCCTTGGCCGATTCTCGTATGCCTTCGGCATCATCCCGGACCGGGCCAACACTGCAGGGGCGTCCGCTATGACCACTTCACCCATCGTGGCTGTGGAGGTCATCCCGCTGCGAACCCCCAAGACCGCCCCGGCCGGTGACTCCGACCTTGAGACCATCGCTGAGACCGTGGTGGTGCAGGTCAGCGACGAGCACGGGCGGACCGGCATCGGCGAGGCCGACGCGCCGGTCATGGCGGTACGCGAGCTGATAGAGATGGACGACGCTCACTCCCTGAGCCGGGGGCTAGCCGGCATGCTGGTCGGCCGCGACCCTTTCGGCATCGCCGCACTCAACGAGGAGATGTACTCCGGCAGCATCTACCACGGCCGGCGGGGTCTAGGCATCCATGCCCTGTCGGCGGTGGACATTGCTCTCCACGATCTGGTCGGCAAGCAGCTCGAACGTCCCACATTCGAGCTCCTGGGCGGCGCTCGCATCCCGCACGGAACACCGTACGCGACGCTGTACGCGGGGTCCGTTGCCGGGCGCAGCATCGAGGAGATGATGAGACGCCTGCTGTCGCTGTGCGACCAGGCACTCGTCCTGGGCTACACCGCGATGAAGGTGGAGGTGCTGTTCGAGGACCTCATAGACGATCGCCGGCTGGTCCGCTGCGTTCACGAGGCGAGAGCCCACCTGGGGCCTGACATCACGATGATGCTCGACTTCGGTTACCGCTGGACCGACTGGCGAGACGCCGTGTGGGCCCTGCGCCGGATGGAGGACGCCGACCCCTATTTTGCGGAGGCGCCCTTGCAGCACGACGACCTTGAGGGCCACGCTCGCCTCGCGGAGCGGTCCGACATCCGGATCTGCGGCGCGGAGTTCGCGGCAACCAGGCACGAGTGCCGCGAGTGGCTCGAGCGGGGCCGGGTGGATGTGATCCAGCCCGACGTGGGACGAGCCGGTGGGCTGACCGAGATGCACCGCATCGCACAGATGGCCGCCGACCTCGGCGCGCTGGTCATCCCCCATGGCTGGAAGACGGGCATCACCGCGGCCGCTTCCCGTCACCTCCAGACCGCATCCACCAACATCCCCTACTTCGAGATGTGTGCTCCCGAACTGAGCGGCGCCACCCTGCGCTCCGAACTCGTTGTCCCCGAGCCTCAGGTCGTGGACGGGCGGCTGGAGCTTCCCAGCCGCCCCGGGCTCGGCATAGACCTTGTGCCCGAGACGGTCGAACGCTTCCGGGCGAGGACCAGTTGACAACGCTTCGAGGCATCACCTTCGACCATCCCCGCGGGGTAGAGCCCCTGTTGGCCTCGGCCCAGGCCTTCGGGGCGCAGTGGGAGGTCGAGATCTCCTGGAAGGCCCGGTCGTTGCAGCGATTCGCCGACCAGCCCATCCACGAGCTTGCCGCCGAATACGACCTCTTGATCATCGACCACCCCTGGGTCGGGCAGGTGAGCGTCGAGGCCACCCTGCTGCCGCTGGACGACTACCTGTCAGAGTCCGAGATGGCGGACCTGCGGGCCGGTGGCGTAGGGCCCAGCTTCGAGTCCTACCGGTACCGGGACAGGCTGTGGGCCGTGCCCATCGACGTGGCCGCGCAGGTGAGCGCCTATAGGGCGGATCTCCTTGGTGCTGCGGGAGAGGCTCCCCCCTACACGTGGGCCGATGTCATCGGCCTCGGGCACAGGCTCAGGGCGGTGGACCAGTGGCTCGGATTCCCCCTCATCCCGGTGGACTGCATGATGAGCTTCATGTCGGCCTGTGTAGCCGAGGGTGAGCCTTGCGGCAGCTCGCCCGAGCGTCTCGTGTCCCGCCCCGTGGCCGAGCGAGCCCTGGCCCTACTCGCCGAATGCGCGGGACTGAGCCACCCCGAGACGCCCAAGGAGAACCCGATCAAGGTGCTGGACCGGATGTCCAGCACCGACGAAGTCGTGTACTGTCCGATGCTCTTCGGCTACACCAACTACGCACGCGACGGGTTCCGGCCCCGCAAGGTGAGATTCGACGTGGCGCCGTCCCACGACGGAACGCCGCTCGGGGGCATCCTCGGCGGAACCGGAATGGGCGTGTCGTCGGGCACCGCCTCGCCGCGGGCGGCATGCGCCTACGCGGCCTTCGTGGGATCGAGCGTCTTCCAGGCCGGCCCCTACGTGGAGCGGGCCGGCCAGCCCGCCCACCTCTCGGCGTGGACCAATCCGAGCGCCAACGAGCTGACCGACGACTTCTTCCTGCGGACCCTGCCGTCTCTGTCGGTCGCCTATCTGCGCCCGAGGTTCGATGGCTTCCTCGTGGTCCAGGACCGGGGCGGCGAGATCATCCACGACCACCTCTTCGGGGACCGCACCGCCCGTCAGGCTCTCGACGACCTGGACCGGCTCTGGACGCAGCAGGTCGCCCTGGCACGAGCCTGACCCCAGCGACTACAACACCCCGAACCGCTCCCACACGTCGGCGAGCTTGGCCCCGTCCAGCAGGAGGTCGCGGGCCCGGTCCTCGGTGGTGGCCTTCTCCAGGGCACGGGCCCCGGCCTCCACCGCGATGGAGCGGGGCACGAAGGCGACTCCGTCGTCGTCAGCCACCACCAGGTCCCCGGCCGAGACCGGAACGCCCATGTACTCGACTTGCTCGTCGACGTGGGTCAGAGAGATCCGGCCCAGAGCGTCGGTGGGCCTGGCGCCCAGCGCGAACAACGGGAACCCGAGGTCGCGGATCTTGGCGGTGTCGCGGACCATGCCGGCTATGACCGCTCCCCTCGCCCCTCTACCCCGGGAGGCGGTGGCGAACAGCTCACCCCATGCCGCCACGTCGGGCCTGCACTCCCCTACCACCACATCGCCGGGTCGCAGCGAGTCGATGAAGTCGATCTCCCCGCCGTAGTGCCGGCTCGGAGGCGTATCTACCGCGACAGACCGGAAGGTCCTGGCCCATCCCACCAGAGTCCCGGCCCCGGAGAAACGGCGCAGGCCCGGCTGGGTCGTCTGGTGCCGGCGCCCGAACTGGTCGCAGACATCGGAGAACACCGCGGCATAGCAGTGCTCGGCGACCGCGTCCAAATCGAGATCAGGGGAATCCTGTGCTGTCATCGAATTACTCCGGTGGCCGGGGAGGCCCTTCGTGCTCGACGGCCAGCGTAGTGCTGTGGGTCATCGAGACTCCGGGCCCGAGGGTGGTTGCCATGCCTCGCCTCGATGCCTCCGCCAGGCCATCGCTGTTGGCGCTGGTGGCCGGTTCCAGCCCTAGACAGCGGGTCCGACGATCCCAGGGCGACTGCAGGTTCCAGCCGTTCTCCAGCCAGTACCACAGCGAGGACAGGTGATCGCCCGTCCAGGTCAGTGACACCCGGACGCCGTCGCGGCTGTGGGCAGCTGCCCGCCTCGGCCCGCAATCCAGCACGGTGCCGAACCTCTGCGTCCCGGACCCCGGCAAGCTCGACCAGTCGCCCGGCGTCGAGGATGCGTCGAGGATGCGGCGCGGCCCGGCGGGCAGGCTCACCGGAGCCCCTTCCCATACGAAGGCCGAGCCGAGGATCAAGTGCTCTACGGCCATGAACTCGACCGGCAGGTTCGTCGGGTTGGCGATGGTGGTGACGATGGTCAGGTGGCCCTGCCCGATCCGATGGTCCCGTTCGACGATCGCTCCGCTCGCGTCGCCATAGCGCAGGTGCAGGCGGTCCGATGCCGAGTCGACAACTGTCCACTCCGACAGGGCCGCGTCGCCGTGGTAAGGATGGCGGCGTCCCAGGTGGGTGCATGCCGGGCCTGCATTGGGGAACAGCAGCGTCCACCCCCCTCGCCAGCCTCTCACCCACGACTGGTCGTCGCGGCCCCGGTCACTCGGTTCGGCCTGCCAGTGGGGGTGGAACAGAACCTCGCACCCATCCGCGTCCCGCACCGACAGCACGTCGGCGCCACCGCCGGCGTCGATGTCAGCCCGGATACCCCCGCTCGACAGTACGACGCGCCGCTCGGTCACCCGCGCCCAGCGCGGTGGGCGGACACGTCGTCGCGCTTGGGGACGCGCACATACACCTCCGTCACCCTCACGGGGGACTTCCTCCCCTGACGGCGGCTGCGCCGTCCACCCGCAGACTCACACCGGAGATGAACGACGCCCGATCGCTGAGCAGGAACTCGACAGCCGAGGCCACCTCCGAGGGTCGGGCCATGCGGCCCAGCGGGTGCAGGGCCTCGAGTTCTCGCAGTTGCGCATCCCGGTTATCGGGAAGAAGCAGCGAGTGAGTCATGGGAGTGTCGACCGCTCCGGGAAGCACGCTGTTGCAGCGGATCTGGCGGGGTCCGTACTCCACAGCCACCTGCCGGGTAAGCGCCGCCACCCCGCCCTTGGCGGCCTGGTAGGCGAACGAGCCGTCGAAGCCGACCACAGCCTGAATGCTGCTCATGTTCACGATCGACCCGCGTCCACACTCCAGGAAGCGGCGGACCGCGGTCGCGCAACCGAAGGCCACCCCCATCAAATCGACCTCGAGCACCCGGCGAAGGTCGGCCTCGGCGACCTCGTGGGCGCTGGCGGGGATCTCGATGCCGGCGTTGTTCACCCAGCCTTCCAGGGGGCCCATCTCCTCGGCGGCATCGGCGGCGCGCTCGTGGGTAGACCACTGCGAGACGTCGCCGGAGACGCCCATGAAGAGCGAGCCGAGCCGTTCCGATTCCTCCCCTAGAGCGTCTGCGTCGATGTCGACACCCACGACCGCCCAACCCTGCCGCACGCACTCCTCGACGACGGCCCGGCCGATGCCGGCTCCGGCGCCGGTCACCACCACGGCCGGAGTGTCTGAGATCCGGGCCCCCTTGCTCATGTGTCCGCTCCTACGAGACGCTTGCTGGTGAAGAACCCTACGCCGGAGCCCGTTCGGCCATCATGTCAGGATGGTGTTCGTGGAGACAGGCGCGACGGTCTTCTACAACGGGCTGGAGCAGGACCCCAGGCTTGATCATCCCGAGGGTGTCGCGGTCCACCCCTCTGACGGCAGCGTCTGGTGCGGTGGCGAGGCTGGGCAGATCTACCGGATCGCACCGGACGGCTCCGGCGCGGAGCAGGTGGCCAGTGTCGGGGGATTCGTCCTGGGCATCACGTTCTTGGGGGGTGGCGACTCGCTGCTTGTCTGCGACAGCGACACCCGGTGCCTGCACCGGCTCGACACCTGCACCGGAAGCCTCGCGGACCGCATCTATGGCGTCGGCGGCCATCGCTTCGAAGTGCCCAACTACGCGGTCGAGCTGCCGAGCGGCCACGTGCTGGTGTCCGACAGCGGCTCACCCGATGCCGAGGGGCCCGGAATCCTGCTCGTACGAGCCGACGGAACGGGAACAATGTGGCACGAGGGCCCGTTCGCGTTCGCCAACGGGATCGCCGTCGATCCGTCAGGCCGATGGCTGTATGTGGCCGAGACCTACGTCCGCAGGATCAGCCGCGTCAGCCTCACCGAGGTCGGACTCCCGCCGGAGCCGGTGGTATCCACCGGGGACCACCTCCCCGACGGGGTGACGTTCGGACCCGACGGCAACCTCTACATCGCCTGCTACGAGCCGAGCACGATCCTCCGATTGGTTGGCGACAGCCTCGAAGTGGTGGCCCGCGATCCGACCGCTCACGTCCTGTGCCATCCGACCAACATCGCTTTCAGGGGAAGGCAGGCCTTCGTGGCGAACCTCGGGGCCTGGCACATCTCGACCTTTGAAGTCTAGCTGATCAAGAAAAGCGCTCATGGGTGCCTCCAATAGACTCCGGTACGGGACGGAGAAGGAGAGCAGCCATGACCGCAACCGCCATCGCACCCGCCGCTGCCATCCATCGCGGCGACGAGGAGCTGCCGTGGGCGGACGCCGGGGACGGCATCGAGCTCAAGGTGATGATGGTGCGCTCCGAGGACGGGCTGTGGATCCTGCGGAACCGGTTCGCACCGGGCGTGCTCATCCAGACCCACCGCCACACCGGCCCGGTCTACGCCCACACTCTCAGCGGCGCCTGGAAGTACGTCGAGTATCCCGAGGTGAACCGGGCCGGGTCGTTCCTGTTCGAGCCGGCCGGCAGCGTCCACACCCTCACCACGCCCGCCGACAACACCGAGCCGACCGACGTCTGGTTCCAGATCCACGGCGTGAACCTCAACCTCGACGCCGACGGCAACGTCGAGTCGGTCACCGACGGCCCCGGCGTGCTGGCCGCCTACTACGCCCTCTGCGAGGCCCAGGGCCTGCCCCGCCCCAACGTCGTGACCTGAGCGCTAGCGCGGGGTGGGCGTAGAGCCCTTTCGTCGCGAGGGAGTGTTTCCCGCTCTCGTTCGCTGCGCTCACGGGCCGCTCGGGCCACGGCCTCGCGCGGTATGGGCTGCGTTGTCCGGCCCATTCGCTCAGCCTCGGGCCGCTACAGGCCGAAGGTGCCGTCGAGGCGGGTCTTCCAGTTGCCGGACGCGATGGTTCCGCCGTCCACGGGGACCGACGTCCCGTTGACGAAGCTGGCCATGTCCGAGGCCAGGAACACGATGACGGCCGCGCACTCCTCCGCCGCGCCCATCCGCCGCAACGGTGTGGGGTACGTGCCCTCGATGACGTGGGTCCCACCCTCGGCGAGGGCGACGTCCCCAGGTGTCGGCATCATATCGGGGGCCACGCAGTTGACCCGGATGCCCCGGTGCCCGTACTCCACGGCCAGGGTCTTGGTGAACTGCTCCACCGCAGCCTTCATCGCCGCGTAGACCCCGAAGCCGGGGGCCGAGTGGTATGCCTCCACCGAGGTGACGTTGACGATGGCGCCGCCGTTTGACATGAGCGGCACGCCGTGGCGCACGCAGTTGGTGACGGTGGCGAAGTTCTCCCTGATCAGGGTGTGCTCACCCTTGGGGGACACGTCGGCGAAGCGGGCTTTGAAGGTTCCCCCCGCGTTGTTGACGAGGACATCGATCGGGCCGAGCTCGGCATGGACCCGCTGCAGGAATGCGGACACCGCGTCGTCGTCGCGGGCGTCGAGCACGTCCGACAGGCATCGACGCCCGGCCCCCTCGATCTGAGCGACCGTCTCCGGCAGATGAGTGGGGTCCATGTCGAAGACGGCCACGTCGGCACCGAAGCGGGCCAGAGCTGCCGCGGTGGCCGCACCGATCCCACGGCCCGCGCCGGTCACCACCGCAATCCGGCCCGTTAGCAGGATGCTGTCGGGGGAAGGATCCACTGGTCTCCTCTCGCCGGTGGCCCGAAGCCGCCCCGACGATACTGCCGTGCCCCGGCCACTAGGGTTGCCGGCCGGCGACAGGGAGGGCAGACCAGCATGGGAGAGTTCGTTCGAGTCGAGACCGGCGGGGGCGTGGCCACCATCCGCATCGACCGGCCCAAGATGAACGCCTTCAACCCCCAAGTGCTCGTCGAGCTGACCGAGGCCGCCAACACCATCGCGGCCGACGGCGGCGTGAGAGCGGCGGTGGTGTGGGGAGGCCCGAGGATCTTCGCGGCCGGTGCCGACATCGGAGGCTTCGCCGGCCTCGCCGCAGCAGAGGCCCAGGCGCTGTCGCGCCTCTTCAACGACGCGTTCCTCGCGGTCGAGAACATGCCCCAGATCACGGTGTCGGCCGTGAACGGCTACGCGCTCGGCGGCGGCATGGAACTGGCCATGGCCACCGACTTCCGGGTAGCCGCCGACGACGCCACATTCGGGCAGCCCGAGATCCGGCTGGGCATCATCCCCGGCGGCGGCGGAACCCAGCGGCTTCCCCGCCTGGTGGGCGTCACCAGAGCCAAGGAGATCATCTACACCGGCCGCAACGTGCATCCCGACGAGGCCCTCGCCATCGGCCTCGTCTCCGCGGTGCATCCCCCCGAAGCGACCTACGACGCGGCGGTGGAGATGGCCGCGGGCTACGCCGCGGGCCCGGCCGCGCTGCGCATGGCCAAGCAGGCGGTGATGGACGGCCTTGCCTTGTCGCTGGCCGATGCGGTTGCCTGCGAGACCGAGCAGTTCGGCGCCTGCTTCGACACCGACGACGCCACCATCGGAGTGGCCAGCTTCCTCGAGAAGGGCCCGGGCAAGGCCACCTTCACCGGCCGCTAGCGCTGTCCCCGAATTGATGGCGAGAATGTGCCTCCAGGGGCCGAATCCGCATCGATTTCGGCGGCGGATGGCAGGGGCTAGTCGACCTCGAGGCGGTTGAGCCGGATGGCGGCCAAGGCCAGACCCACGATGGACACCGCGGCCAGCACCACCAGCGCAGTGGTGGTCGTGTGGGGGTCGAAGCCGTAGTCGATCTCGCCGACGCGGCTGAGCACCGACCGGGTGTAGCCCCTCAGCGACAGGCGGTCGGCGAAGTCGCCGAGTGCGACGGCCAGGCCCTCCCAGAGCAGCACGTAGCCGATGCCCCAGATGATCGGCTTCTTGACGAGCAGGCCTACCAGCACGAACAGCGACGAGTAGGCCGCCGTGCCCAGCGCGGCCGCGGCCGCTGCGGCGAGGGCCAAGTCGGCGGATCCCGCGACCCGGTCGGCCGCCAGCCAGCCGCCCACCGCGGTCGGGATCACCGTCAGGGGCAGCGCCGCGGTGGCCGCCGCGGCCGCGGCCCCCACCACGACCGGAGCGCGGGTCATGGGGCGCAGCCACAGGTAGACGAGAGTGCCGTCCTCGCGGGTCTCGCCCAACACCGACGAGCCGAACACCAGCGACACGATGGGCACGATGATGATCAGCCCGAAGCCGTCGGCGTAGCCGGCGCCGTCCCTCAGCAACCCGGCCGCACCCCGCTCGCCTTCGACGGCGTTGAGACCGACCAGCCAGCCCACCAGCATCATCAGCGCGCCCAGCGCGCCCAGCGCCACCATCTTCCCGGGAGTTAGGACCTGGCGGACCAGCACCCGGTAGGTCAGCGCCGCGGCCCGGAGGCTGGGCACGTGCCGGCGGGTTCGGGACGGGACTGGCGCAGTCATCGCTTCTCAATCCCGGAACGGGACGACTGATGAGTCATCGCTTCTCCACCAGGTAGCGGAACACCGACTCGAGGTCCTCGTCGAGGGGGACGACCCTTGACAGGCGGGCGTCGAGGCGCTGGGCTAGCGGAGCGACCTCCCGGCCGAGGCGGTCGACGTCGCGGGTGTCCACGACGAGGGAGTCCGCACCGACGCTGACGCCCACCGCGGTGCCCGACTCCACCAGGGCGGCCGCGAACTGCCGGGGCTGATCCACCGCGATGCGGATCCGGTGGGGGCGGTCGTCCATGAGCTCGCGCAGCTCGCGGTAGTCGCCGGTGGCGGCCAGGCGTCCCTGGGCGATCACAAGGATCCGGGAGCCCAGGCGTGCGACCTCCTCGAGGACGTGGCTCGACACCAGCACGCAGCGGCCCTCATCACCCAGCCCGTGGAACAGCTCGATCATGCGACGTCGCTGCACCGGGTCCAGTCCGCTGAGGGGCTCGTCGAGGATCAGCACCTCGGGATCGTGGACCAGCGCGGCGGCCAGCTTCACCCGCTGGCGCATGCCCTTGGAGAAGCCCGACACCCGCTTGGAGTCGTCGGGGTCGAGGTCCACGATTCCCAGGGCCCGCCGGGCGGCGGGCTCGGGCTCGGCAACCGCCTCGGTGGCGGCGGCCAGGGTCACGAACTGTAGGGCGCTGAGCCGGTCGAACAGGCCGTCCTGCTGAGGGGCGAGGCCGATGCGGCCCCGGACGTCGCGGTCTCGGCGGGCGTCCGCGCCCAGCACCCGGACGGTTCCTTTGGTGGGCGGGGTCAGCCCGCACATGACCCTGAACAGGGTGGACTTGCCTGCGCCGTTGGGACCGAGCAGGGCAGTGACCCCGGCCCGGACCGTGAAGCTCACATCGGACACCGCCACCACGTCCCCGAACACCTTCGACACCCCGTTCACCTCGACCATGGCCGAAGCGTCGGGCGGCGCGGGCGGCGGCGGGAGCGGCGCGGGCGGCGGCGGGAGCGGCGGCGGGGGCGGCGGCGGGACGGTGCTCATCGGCTCAGCGCCAGTCGCCGGTAGCGCCACCACACCACACCCGAGCCGAGGGCGACCCACGCGAGGTTGGCCGCCACTACGAACGGGGTGGACAGCTGTTCCCGCCCGGCCCCGGGCTCGAACGCATCCTCGTCCAGGGGCTCCTGCTCTCCGAACTCTCCGAACGGGTCCAATCCCTCGACGCCGTAGATCCGGTTCTTGAACTCGTCGGATATCCCTCCGAGGTCGAAGGCGTAGATCTGCTCGCTCATGTCCGCGGCCTCCACCAGCGCCAGCGTCGTGACGCCGCTGCCCCACAGCAGCACGACCACGCCGATGGTCGCGAAGAGCCGCCGGTCGGTGAGGCTGGCCGCGGCCAGGCTGGCCGCGGTGAACGCCGCCGAGATGGCCGCACCGGCCGCGACGATGCGCACGAAGATCTTGATCCACTCGATGAGCCCGTCGGGCCCCGAACCCTCGATGGTGCGGGCCACCAGCAGGAACAGCACCGGCCCCATCGTGAGGACGGCCAGCGCGACCGCCACGGCCAGTGCCTTCGAAGCGAGATAGCTCCACCGCTGCATCGGGGTCGACAGGTACAGCTGGAGCATCCCGTTGCGGCGGTCGGCCACCAGGATGTCGGGCACGATGATGGCGCAGTAGAAGAACAGGGCGGTGGTGATGAAGTCGTAGTACTCGTGGTAGTCGGGCAGGAAGGCGTCCTCGATCATGTCGAACAGGACAGCCAGCCCCACGAAGACCACGGCAGGAACCAGCGCGATGACCACCGCGAGCCACGGCAGGATCTTGTGCCGGGCCGCCCGGCCCAGCCCGAGACTGTGGCGCACCGAGTAGCGCACCACCGAGCGGACCGATCCGGGCAGCCCGGTGCGAGGCCCGTCGTAGGACCGGTAGCCCCGGTCCATGATCTGAGCAGCCTCGCCGGCCGAGGCCGGCGTTGAGTTCGGTGCGGGGGTGTCGCTCATCGAGCGGCGTCCTCGAAGAGGTCCTCGAGCGTGCGGCGCTGGGTCTCGAGGCGCCGGATGCGGGCGCCGGATGCCGCGACCGCGTCGCGGGACCGGTCACAGAGTTCCTCGAAGGCCGCGCCCCGCAGCGCCAGCGTGGCCTCGCTGCGGCGAACGTCGATCCCGCCGGCCCGCAACTCGGCCTCCACTGCGTCGACCGACCCGGGCGGCTCGGCCACGTCCACCAGTTCGAGGGTGATCCCGTTGCCGGCCCCGACCAGGTCGCTGATCGGCCCGCAGGCCACGAGGCGACCGGCGTCCAGGGCCACGATGTTGTCGCACACCCGCTCCACCTCTTCGAGCTGGTGCGACGACAGCACCACGTTGATCGAGAAGTCCCGGCTGATCTGGCCGATGAGGGTCAGCATCTCGCTGCGCTGCACCGGGTCGAGACCGTCGGTGGGCTCGTCGAGCAGCACGAGCTTGGGATCAGAGGCGATGGCCTGGGCCAGCTTGACCCGCTGGCGCTGACCGGTGGACATGGTGCCCAGCGTTCGGAGGCGCTCCTCCCCCAGCCCGACCAGCCACAGCGTGTCCGAGGCGCGGTTGCGGGCCTCGCCACGGGGCAGGCCCTGCACCTCGGCGAGGTGGCGGACGAAGTCGACGGCCCGCATCTCGTCGGGCAGCACGTTGCGCTCGGGTGCGAACCCCACGTTGGCCCTGAGCCTGTGGCCCGCCCTCTGCGGGTCGAAGCCCAGCACGGTGAGCGATCCCGAAGTGGGGATGAGCAGGCCCAGCATGGCGTTGAGCAGTGTGGTCTTGCCCGCGCCGTTGGCCCCGACGAGGCCGGTCACTCCGGGCTGCATCTGGAGGTCGAGAGCGTCGAGAGCCAGAGTGGAGCCGAAACGCTGTGTCAGCGCCTGCGTCTCGACAATGGTCACCCGCGGAGCATACGGCCGCCCGGTTCCGTTCCTGCCGCCAGGCCGTGGCCGCGGAGCTGCCTCATCCACAGGTCCACTGTGCGGCCCGACCTTCACCCGCCCAATCGGGGATGCCCCTGAACTTCCCCCGAGGACCGCTTCCGCCGTCGGGGTGGAGCACAGTCCAGAGTGACCGGATCCGGTGGTGGGAGGGCCTCAGACGAGCAGGGGGTCGGTGAGGATCTCTACCAGGGCGGGGCCCTGGTGGTCGAGGGCCGCAGCGACCGCGTCGTCGAGCTGGTCGAGAGCGGTGACCCGGAAGCCTCGGGCTCCGCACAGCTCGGCGAAGGCCGCGAAGTCCGGGTTGTGCAGCGAGGTCTGCCACACGTCGAACTCGGCGGCCCGCTGCTCCTTGGAGATCTTGCCCAGTTCGTTGTTGTTCAGCAGCACGTGGGTGATGTCCATGCCGTGTTTGACCGCGGTGGTCAGCTCCATGGCGTACTGGCCGAACCCGCCGTCGCCCGACACCGACACCACCGCCCGGCCGGCGTGCTCGGGATGGCTCTGGGTGGCGGCCCAGCAGCCCATGGCCGCGGGCAGAGAGAAGCCGATGGAGCCGAGGTAGCCCGACATCAGCACGGTCTGGCCCCTGGTCTCGAAGTAGCGACCGAACGAGTAGGCGTGGTTGCCGACATCCACCGGAACGATGGCGTCGGCGGGCACCAGCCGGCTGAGCGCGTCGAACACCGACGCTGCATTGAGGCCTTCGCCGCGGTCGTCGGCCCGGCGCCGGGCCTTCTCGTCTCGCCAGATGGCCCATCGCTCGGCTACCTCGGGCCTCAGGTCCTGGCACTGTCGCTCGGCGGGCATCGACTGCGCGAGGGCTCGGGCCGCTACGCCGACTTCGGCCAGCACCGGCACGTCCACCGGGTGGAAGCGTCCCAGCGCCATCGGGTCGAAGTCCACCTGCACTATGGGCTTGTAGTCGGCGATGCCGGTGTGGTTGGCGAACGACACCCCGAAGGTCAACAGCAGGTCGGACTCGTTCATGAACCAGCTGGCGATGGGGGTGCCCGAGCGGCCCAGCACGCCGCAGGCCAGCGGATGGCGATCGCCGATCAGTCCTTTGCCCTTGAACGTGGTGGCCACCGGTGCGCCGATCTGCTCGGCCAACTTCACGATGTCGGGCATCCCCGAGCGGGCGCCGTGGCCGACGATGATCAGAGGCCGGGCCGCGCCCGCAACCGCGGAGACCGCGGCCGCCAGCGCCTCAGCGGGCGGCTCGACGGTCCGTAGCCCTGTGCGTCCCTGGGGCGTGCCGGCCGACCTGTCGGGTGCGGGCAGGACCTGCACCTCGTCGGGCAGCACCAAGTGGGCGACGTCGCGCTCGACGATGGCCGTCTTGCAGGCCAGGGTCATCAGCTCGGCGTAGTTGGACCCGGACTGCACCGTCGCCGAGTAGCGGGCCACGTCGGCGAAGGCGGCCGACAGGTCGGTGTCCTGGAAGGCGCCCCGGCCCCTCACCGCCGAGGGCACCTGGCCCGAGAGGGCCAGGACAGGGGCCCGGTCCATCTTGGCGTCGTAGAGGCCGGTGAGCAGGTTGGTGGAGCCGGGGCCGGCGATGGCGAAGCAGGCGGCCAGCTCTCCGGTGAGCTTGCCGTAGCCGCAGGCCGCGAAGGAGGCCGCACCCTCGTGGCGGATCCCGACGAACGTCAGGTCTCCCCGTTTCTCGGCCGCCCGCACGGCGTCGGCGAAACCGAGGTTGGAATGGCCCACCATGCCGAAGACGTGGGTGACGCCCCAGGCGACCATGGTCTCCACCAGCACGTCGGAGACGGTGCGTTCCCGGGGCGGCTCGACGGGCAGGGCCGCATACACGCCGTCGTCGCGCACCTCGGTGCGGTAGGCGGGCGGGGCATCGTCGAAGGGCGGCGGGGGCCTGCCGTTCTTGGGCGAGTAGTCGTAGCCGTGCCACGGACAGCGCAGCCAGCCGCCCTCGATCGACCCCTCCCCCAGCGGTCCGCCCTGGTGAGGGCAGGCGTTACCGAGGCAGCCGAAGCCGCCGTCGGCGGTGCGGGTCACGCAGAGGCTCTCGTGGCCGACCGTCACCGTCATGGCCCGGCCCTCACCCAGCTCGTCGGGATCGACAAGCTTGTGCCAAACGAACTCGCCGTCGGGAAGCGCCGGCTCGCTCAGGCTCGGAGTTGGATCATCGGTAGGGACCACTGCGGTGACTCCTAGGTCGGTTCGATGGGAGCGCCAACCTACATCGGCCGCCAAGCGCCCATCCTTGCTGTTGTCCTCGGCTCTGCTTTCCTACAACCACCACGTCGCCTCTATCGTTGCCCCGGCCCCCCACGCGATCATCGGAGAAGACCATGACCCGACCGACGTACCAGCTTCACCATCTGTGCATCTTCGAGAAGCAGCCCCGCGACGCCATGTGGAACTGGCTGCGCTGGTACCACGCCATCCCGGCCTACTACTGGGAAGGGTTGCCCGACCTGCACCACACCGGCGAGGGTGGCGTGGACTACACGTTCCTGGCCTGCGGCTCCCCCTTCCAGATGCAGATGGAAGCGCCCCCGTACCAGTTCGAGTACGAGCGCAACTGGTTCGCCCAGCACGACTCGGGCATCAACCACATCTGCTGGATCGTGCCCAGCGCCTTCGACACCGTGGATCACCTCCAGTCCAACGGCGCGACGGTGGCCATGCCCTTCGAGGAGTTCGGCGACACCTACCACGGCTTCGTGGCCATCGACCCCGAGGGCCGATGGGTCGAGATCATGTCCTATGTCGGCGACTTCAAGACCCCCGACGTGGAGTTCCGCCCCATCGGCCATCCGGGTCTGCAGACGCTGGGCGTGGTCCAGCTCTGCCGCGATCTGGACAGCCAGGTCGAGTGGTACACCGACGTCCTGGGCCAACGGATCATCCTCGACGCCCGCAGCGACAACGACGGGCTCGTGTACCTGGCCGACCACACCTACGACGGCCGCCAGTGCGTGAACGTGCTGGCCACCCCGAGCACCCCGGCCGAGCACGCCATGATGGACCGCCACGGCCCGGTGATCTCCACAGTGCTCTACCAAGCCGGTGACGTGGACGCCGCGTGGGCCGACGCGGTGGCCGCCGGATTCGGCGAGGTGGCCGCCCCCACTCACGACGACCGCATCGGAGCCCGCGCCGGGTACCTGCGCGAGCCGAGCGGCAACCTCGTCCAGGTGCGCGAGCGCCTGGCGGCCTGATCTTGCGCATCAGGGGGATCCATCACACGGGGCTGGTGGTTCGTGACCTCGATGCCGCCGTCGCCTTCTACGGGGCGCTGCTCGACATGGAGATCATCGGACGGGACCGGTGGCGAGCCCCCGACCCCGACGCCGACAGTGCGGTGGGCCTGGTCGGGTCGTCGGCCGACGGGGTGATGATGCGAGGATCGAGCAGCTATCTGGAGCTGTGGCAGTACCACGCCCCCGACCGGGTCGGAGACGACCCCGCCGAGCGGGGAGCCCACGAGCTGGGGTTGCGCCACCTCGCCATCGAGGTCGACGACGTGCACGCCGCCCTCGACCGGTTCGTCGAGCTGGGCGGCACCCGCACCGGCGACCCGCTCCGCTTCGATCACGGCGGCGACGCCGTGTACTGCCGGGATCCCTTCGGCACCATCATCGAGTTCATGTCGGTCGTGGGGACCGCGGACTCGCTCGACGACCTGTAGCCCCAACGACCGAACCGGCATGAGCGAGTCGAGACCGTCCGAACCGGCATGAGCCAGTCCGAACCGACCATGGGAGCCACGATGCTGAAGGAAGATCCCGATTTCCTCGAGCACTGCTACCGGCGGGTGCTGGGCGAGCTGGGGTTCTCGGCCGAGCACGCCGCGGTCGTGGCGAGCTGCGTGTCCGACGGTGACCGCAACGGCAAGCTCACCCAGGGCATGGGCGTGTTCGAGATCCCGGTGCTGCTGGCCCGCACCGGCACCATGGACGTCACCGCGGTACCCGAGATGGTGGACTCCGGGCCGACCTGGCTGGTGATCGACGCTCGCCGCTCATCGGGCCAGTGGGCGATCACCATGGCCACCGAGGGGGCCATCGCCAAGGCCCGGGAGCATGCGATCGCCATCGCCTTCGTGCGCGACTTCAACGACGCGGGCGCCTTCGGCACCTACGTCCGGATGGCGGTCCGGGAGGGCATGATGGCCATCGCCACCAACAACAGCCTGCCACTGGTGTCGCCCTGGGGCGGTATGGAGAACGTGCTGTCCGGGGCGCCGTTCGCGGCCGCCTCGCCCGGCGGCGAACATCCGCCCATCGTCAGCGACATCCAGGCCATCGAAGTCCACGACGGCAACCTGAGCGAGGCCTACTTCCAGGGCAAGCGGCTGCCCGGCCCGTTCCTGGCCGACCCCGACACCGGCGAACTCACCGACGACCCCGCCCCCTACTTCAAGCAGATGGAGGAGTACGGCCGGATATCCGACTGCGAGGCGCCTTCGGTGTTCGGCTCGCCCCGCCTGTACGCCTTCAACCTTTTCACAGAGATGCTGGCCGGGATCATCAACCCCGGCGCCCGGCTGAGCCCCGAGATCGCCGGGCCGCCCTCCTATTGGCTGGAGCCCCGCGACGAGACCCTCACCGGCGGAGCGTGCGTGATCGTGATCGACCCGTCTCACTGGATGCCCGCCGGCGAGGCCGGCCGGAAGTCCGACAATCTGGTCGAGGTTGTCAAGGGAGCCAAGCGGCGCCCCGGAGTAGACGAGATCTTCCTGCCCGGCGAGCGGGGCTGGCGGGCCATGGCCTCGACCGAGCCGGTCGAGATCCTCCCCGCCCACTGGGAATCGTTCCTGCAGATCGTCGAGAGCGTCGGCCTGGACATCGACAGCCTGCGAGCCGAGTTCGCCGACTAGCCCCCGCGCGAGCTATCCACGCTCCGACGTACGGTGGGCCCCATGTCCGAGAGCATCGATCACATCGCGACACAGACCTACGAGGACATTGATGTCACGGACTGGACAATCATCGGTGACGAAGTCCTCGGAACGAAGCCAAAGCGCTGGCTGAGGCACCCTGAGACGGACGAGCATTGGCTCATGAAGGACGCGACCTACAGCCACCGGAATGACGGCACGCGCTATCGGAAAGGCGACGACTGGGCCGAACGCGTCGCCAACGGTGTGGCCGCACGGCTCGGCCTGCCTGCTGCCCGCACCGAACTGGCCTCCTCCCGAACGAGTGAAGCACACAGGTTGGGCGTGATCAGCAGGTCGGTGCTTGCCACGTCTCAGGGCGACAACGTCGAGGAGGTGCTGATCCCAGGCAACCAATTTCTTGCCGAACCTGTAACAGGGCAGGACCGTAGCACCTACACGCCGGCGACCATCCGGGATGCGCTAGAAGGGGTTCACATACCCGAAGGGGCTGACGCCGGCCTGACGGCCTGGGACGTGTTCGCCGGCTACCTGGTCTTGGATGCTGTCGTGGGCAACACAGATCGGCACGAGGAGAACTGGGCGGTGCTGGATCGAGCGGGACACCGCTGCCTCGCTCCGACCTTCGACCACGCGTCCTGCCTGGGGTTCCAGTTTGCAGACGAGCAGCGACGGGACCGCCTGAGGACGCGCGACAGTGGCTACACCCCGGAGGCCTACGCGGACCGCGCCAAGACGCACTTCGCAGGAAGGCCGCATCCGATCGCCGTCGCGAGACAGGCCATCGAGATGCAGGGAACGGACTCCCAAGGCCATTGGATGGACCGGTGCAGGGAGGTCGAAGGGCTTGTCGAGCCCTTATGGCTGATCCCTGAGGATCGGATGTCGCTACCCGCTCGACAGTTCGCGGAGCGAGTCCTACGGCGGAATTGCCAGCGGCTGCTCGATGATGACGACTAGTGTCGGTGTCACACTCCCTGCCTACGGTGAAGCCCATGTCCGAGAACGGCGAGCGTCGCCTTTATGCGACCTGGCGCAACCCCGATGGCCTGATCCGGCCTGTGGGAGTGCTGACACGACGGACGGCGCTCGGCAGTGAGTCGTACCGCTTCGTGTACCTGAAGGCGGCCGAGGGGTTCGATGACTTCCAAGGCATCCCTGGACTCGACGACCTGCACCGCGTCTATGAGAGCGACCGACTATTTGCGGTGTTCCGCAACCGGCAGATGCCTAGGCGACGGCCCGATTACCCCGACTACGTCCAGAGGCTCGGGCTCGACGTAGACACCGACGCCTTCGAGGTGCTGATCCGCAGCGAAGGATGGCGCGCCACCGACCGCCTCGAGGTGTTCGGCCATCCGCAACGCACGCCCGAGGGCGAACTCACCGCACGATTCTTTGCCCGCGGCATCCGCCACATCGAGGGCGCAGCGCAGGCCGTGAACGACGTGAGGGTCGGCGACGTGCTAGAACTCGAGGACGAGCCGGGCAACCAGACCAACTCGCGGGCCATCCTGTTGAATGCCCGGACCGGTACGACGGTCGGCTACGTTCCCGACTGCCTCGTGAACATGGTCCACGAATTGCGCAGCCTGGATGCGGGCATCGAGGTAATGGCCGAGCACGTCAATCCTGCTACTGCGCCGCCGCACATGCGCCTGCTGTGCCGGCTGCTGGCGCCATGGCCCGACGGCTACGAGCCCCTCTCCGGCCCCGAGTACCAGCCCATCGCCCAGCCGCCCACCTAGCCTCGACTACCCAACCAGATGCGCGGAGCCCGGCGAGGGCAGCGTAAGGCCTGCATCCGGAGCGGCCAACGGCGCCTGTGGTCTTCAATCCTCTGGTTCGTTCGGTCGGCCCCCGGTCGAGGGTGTGGCTGTGGAGCACTCGTTCGTTCTCGACAACGAGCAGCCGCGAGGGGCAGCCGCTAGGTCATGCCGCCCGGCGATCGGGTCTTGGCCCTGCCCCACCGCCAGCGGCTCGGACTGGAACGCAGCTCTTCGCCGCGGTGGCGCGGATGCCTCGCCGCCGGCTTGACGATTACATCTCGATCCTGCAGTCCATGGACACCTCGATTCGTTGGCCAGGGCTCAAGCTGCCAGTGGAGGTCGACCGGGCCAAGAACCGCGTGGGGATGCAGTGGGCCGACATCGCTGGCCGGGCCATGTTGAAGGCGACGACGCCCGCAGCCAACCCGCCGCATCGCATCGAGCCCGTCTACCTTGAGACGCTCGCACCGGTGATCTGGAGGCGCCGCAGCATCGAGACCTACGGGATCAAGTCCGTCATGCCCGGCTGGCACCTGACCCAGCCGTGGTGGGAAAGGGTCGCTTCCGCCGTGCCGCCTGGCGAGGCATGACGCGAACGGCGGGGGGCCGGTCCGCCTGAAGTCGGCTCGATGGCCGAGTGCTCAGGTCACCCTGCGCAGGCGGTGGACTCCGCGCCCCCCGTCACAGCCCAATCTAACCGAAGGGATGTGACAATGCCCGCTTCGCAACACACGCTGTACGGTCTCGGCAGCGCTAGGAGGCCGCTGAGCAAGTCGTCCGTGGTGGCGGCGTGCGGGGTGTGTGGTGGGTGGTTGCGGTTGTCGGCTGGCGGCGCCGGTGGGGCCTCGGCGGGGTTGTGGGGGGCCGGGGCAGCCGGCGGGCGCCGGGGCCGCTCGGGCGGGTCAGGTGACGGCCCAGTTGGTGCCGTTGTGGCCGCGCGGCCGCATACCGTCGAGGACTGACTTCGGGGAGGCCGGGACATATTGCGGGCGCGGACTCGCACAATGGCTCGCAGGCTACCCTTTCGTACCCGGCAGGAACCGGAGGTCGCGCGACCGTACGCGTAAGAGGGTCAGGACCCGCGCGACCTCCGAACACTACGGGCTGAAGAGATAGTCGAGCTTGCAGGACACGAAGAGGGACGAAAGATGCCAGAACTTGCAGGACATCAGACGGCTACACCTGCTGGAGCGGCGGACTGAGGATCTGGTGACCGACTTCCGATTCGACCATGTGGGATTCCTGACATCCGATGTGGACTACAGCTTCGGTGTGTACCGGGCGCTGGGCTGTGATCTGACCGAGCGGACCTTTCGCCGCGGCAGTCACGACGTGGCCTACGGCGGCGCGGGGACCGATGTGCTGCTGGAGTTCCAGGGCCCGCCCCTGCTGGCCGAGTCTGAGGAGTACCTGTCCCGCCAGCCTTGGAGCATCGAGCGGGTGGCCCTGGTGTGTGACGACGTCGAGGAGGCCTACGAGCGCTTGATGGCCGCGGGAGTGCCGTCGGCGTGGACCCCGGAGCCGTTCGTGGTTGACGGGGTGACCCTGGCCGTGGCCGCCGGGGTGTGGTCGCCCGAGGGGCTCATGATCGACCTGGTCGAACATCGCGACGTAGCCGTTCCCCGGCCTGCCCGGGGCCGCAGGGAGGACCTGACCCTGCACCATGTGTGCTGTGTGACCTCCGACCTGGCCCGGGCCGAGGCCTTCTGGGTGGAGCATTTCGGTCTGGTCAAGACCTACGACTTCACCGCGCCGCTGGAGGGGGGCGGCACTCAGGGGTTCGTGATGCTGAGCGACCCGTTCTTCGACGCGGCCGGCCACGAGTTCAGCCTGGAGATCATCGGCGGCGCCTTCGACACCATCGACGGGCCGGTATTCGAGCGGCGGGGTGCCTGCTACGACCACGTCTGCTTCACCACCGGCGACGTGGCCGGGACCTGGCAGCGAGCGGTGGACCGGGGCGTGGAGCCGCTGAGCGAGCCGGCCTACTACTCCGAGTACGACAGCACCATCGCCTGGCTCTACGACGCCGACGGCACCCACATCGAGCTGATGAGCCCGGTGCCGGCCGACCTCATGGTCGACGCCCACCGCCGCGGCCGCTGCTCCAACAGGTGGGTGGACGACTGGCAGCGCAACCCGGCCGTGCTCCCCCGCCGGGGCGACACCGGCGTCCAGATCACCCGCTCCACCGCAAATGTGTAGAGAAACGCGTCATATGGACACACAATCGATACAGATTTCACCCGAGGAACGAGCGCGAGCATGAGAGCCGCCGCCCGGACGCCCCGGCCCGACGCAGGAGAACCCGTATGAGAGCCGCCGTGTACGACGCTCCCGGCCGGCCGCTTCGCATCGCCGAAGTGCCCGATCCCCGACCCGGGCCTGGTCAGGCCGTGATCAAGGTGTCGGCGTGCGGTGTCTGCGGCTCCGACCTGCACGCCACCACCCCCGAGGGCGACCTGGCCCGCCACGGCGCCGTGCTGGGCCACGAGGTGACCGGCGAGATCGCGGAGATCGGCCCCGAGCCGGTGGGTGACTGGAGGGTGGGCGACCGGGTGTACGCCATCCCGCTGGGATCGTGCGGGCGGTGCCCCCACTGCCGGCTCGACCGCCCCGAGGAGTGCCCGCACCAGCTCAGCTTCGGCGCGTTGGGGCCCGACGAGCCCGACGGCGCCTACGCCGAATACCTGACCGTGTCGCTGTCGGACCTGCTGGCCGTCCCCGACGGCCTCTCCATGGACGTGGCCGCGCTTTGCGAGCCGCTGGCCACCGGACTGCTGTGCGTACGCCAGGCCTCGCTGGAGATCGGCGACCGGGTACTGATCCTGGGCGCGGGCCCGATCGGGCTGGCCAACACCATCTGGGCCCGCTTCCTGGGGGCTCGCCGGGTGGTGGTGGCCGAACGGGTGGCGCACCGCCGGGACCTGGCGCTGCGCCAAGGAGCGACCGACACCATCGACGCCGGATCCGGCACCGATGTCGCCGAGCAGTTCGCCGATCTGACCGGAGCCGAGCCCGACGCCGTCATCGAGGCAGTGGGGCGGCCGGGCATGCTCAACGCGGCCATCGCCGCAGTCCGACCCCAGGGGACGGTGGTGACCGGCGGCGTGTGCATGGAGCCCGACTCCTTCGACCATCTGCTGGCGTACTTCAAGGAGCCACAGATCCGCACCGCCCGCGTCTACACGAAGGCCGAGAACGAGTTCATCATGGAGATGATCGCCTCGGGACGTATCGACCCGACGCCGATGATCTCCCATCGCATCGGGCTCGACGCCCTGCCCGACGCCTTCGAGGCGCTGCGGAGGCCCACCGACCAGTGCAAAGTAATGGTGATGCCATGACGACCCGCCTCGGGCGGCCCGCCTCAAGCCGCAGGCTGTTTCTCGATCCACTCACGCAGGACCTCGTCGATCCGAGTCTGCCAGCCGCGCCCGCCGGCACGGAAGTGATCGATCACATCCTGGGACAGACGGATCGTGGTTGAAACCTTGGGCCGCGCCACCGGCGGTCGCCCACGAGCCACCTTGGCCTTGTCGAGTCTGTCGGGCCACGGACCCTGCGACAGGTCAGGCGCCGTGTCCGGGTCGAAGCCTGGCGCCGTAGCGGCGTCGCTCTCGCTCATTGGCCCTCCTCATGCTGATAATCCGATAGGCGTCGTTGCGGGGCGTCCAGACGAGAACCACCATCGTGTCGTCGAGGTGTCCGACGGTGATGTAACGGTGCTCGCCGTAGTCGCTGCGATCGTCTTCGACGGTCAGTGTCGCGCCACGCAGAACCTCGGAGGCCTCGGCCATGTCCAGACCGCGGGCCTCCACGGTTGCCGCACGCTTCGCCTCGTCGAACTCGATACGCACGAGTCATGTTACTACAATAATTCGGTCCGGCTCGGGGCGTCTCGTAGCGGCGTGGTGTGGCGGTGACCGCTGAGAGGGGTGCTTCGGGGGGGCAATGGCTTACCTGGTTGGAGCGGATCGCCGCGGAAGGGCCCAGCGACGACCCGCGGGCTCTGGAGATCTGGGGCTACACCGACCGGCCGAGCTACGGCCCCGGCGAGGCGGTCGACCTGCACGTCTCCACCACCGGGTCGACCTGGGGCTTCGAGGTGTGGCGCGACGGGCACGCCTTCACCAAGGTGTACGAGCGAACCGGCCTGGCGGGCGCCCGCCACCCGGTCCCGGGCGATGTCGTTTCTTGCGGATGCGGCTGGCCCGGCGGCGCCTCCTTCGAGATCGGTGACACTTGGGCGTCCGGCGGCTACATCGTGGTGCTGCGGGCCGAGCGTGACGGCCGCGAGGTCACCCAGGACGCCTTCTTCGTCCTGCGAGCAACCGAGCCCGGCCGACACTCGAAGCTGGCGATGGTGGCCGCCACCTACACCTGGCAGGAGTACAACGACTGGGGAGGGGGCTGCGGGTACTTCTCCGACGAGTACATCGACCACTCCGCCGACCCGCTGGAAGTGCGCGAGAAGAGCTTCAAGGCCTGGCTCAGCTTCCACCGCCCCTGGTCGAGGGGCCTGATCCGCACCCCGGTGGGCGCGCCCCGGCTGGCCCAGCCTCCCCCGCCTGCGGGGACAGCGGTGGGGGTGCCGGCCGCCGACTGGGCCATCAGCCACGGATACTCGGTGTGGACGGTCGCGGCCGGATGGGCCCGCTACGACGCCTTGACCTTCCGCTGGCTGGAGGCCAACGGATACGAGCCCGAGCTGCTGTCGCAGTGGGACCTGGATCGCGATTCCGAGGTGCTCGACAACTACTCCGCAGTGGTCACCACCGGCCACGACGAGTACTGGACGGCGGCGGGCCGGGCCGTGCTCGACCGGTTCATCACCGGCGGCGGCCGTTACGCCCGGCTGGCCGGCAACATCGTGTGGCAGGTGCGCATGGAGGACGACCTGCGCACCCAGGTGTGCCACAAGTACGCAGCCCACGCCGACCCCGAGCGCCACAACGACGACATCGACATGCGCACCGGCGCCTTCGAGGCCCACTACATCGACCGGCCCCCGGTCTCCACGTTCGGCGCCAACGGCTTCCGGGGCGTCTACTCGCGTATGGGCGGCCTGTCACCGCGGGGAGCGGGCGGGTTCATCGTCTACCGGCCCGACCACTGGGCCTTCGCAGGAGCCGACGTGTACTACGGCGATGTCCTGGGCGCCGACGTGCCGCTGGTGGGCTATGAGACCGACGGCGTGGCCTACACGTTCCGCCGGGGCCTCCCCCATCCCACCGGGGAAGACGGCGCCCCCGAAGACTTGGAGATCCTGGCGTTGACTCCGGTGACGCTCGAGGAGGAGGACCACGGCCAGGCCGGGAACCTGATCTCCATCGCCGACGGCGACCTCGCCTTCGCGGCCGAGGCCCTCTTCGGCGAGGACACGCCGGCGAACCGCGACAAGATCCGCTACGGCAGCGCGGTCATCACCGCCATGTCCAAGGGCGCGGGCGAGGTCTTCTGCGCGGGCACCACCGAGTGGTGCCACGCCCTGGCCCAAGGCGACACCCAGATAGAGACCATCACCCGAAACGTCCTCGACCACTTCCTGAGCTAGCGCACGGGCGAGAGCCGCTCGCCCGGGCTGTTCAGAGCTGGTCGAACAGGGTGAGGTGCTCGACGAGGCCTTCGTCGAAGCTGGTCATCCAGCAGCCGGCGGCGCGTCGCCCGTCACTCGATGATGGCGGATCCGTCGCGGATGGGCCCGCCGATGGCTGCCTCGATCATGTCGACGCTCAGCCCGGCGCCGAGGCCGCCGTCGATGTAGAGGGCGTGGCCGTTGACCATGGCTGCTTCGTCGCTGGCGAGATAGTGAATGGCGGCGGCCACCTCGTCGGCGGTGGCGAGCCGGTCGGTGTGCTGGTGGGCCAGCGCCTGCGACCGGGCCGCCCAGTGGTCGTGATCCTCGCCCACCATCGGGGTGGCGACCCCTGTCGGGCAGACGCAGTTGACCCTGATGCCCAGCGGGCCCAGCTCGATCGCCGCGTACCGGGTCAGGCCCACGACTCCCCATTTGGAGGCTCCGTAGGCGCTGAGACCCGGGAAGCCCACCATCCCGGCCATGGAGGCGGTGTTGACGATGGCCCCGCCGGGATTCATGGCCCGCGAAGCGTGCTTGATGCCGTGGAGGACCCCGAACAGGTTCACCTCCATCATCGTGCGGGTGTCGTCGACGGAGTCGGCGCCGATTCCCTTGGCCGTCAGCAGCACGCCCGCGTTGTTGACCATCACGTCGAGCCGGCCGTGACTCTCGACCACCGCGGCAACAAGGGACGCGACCGAGTCTTCGTCGGTCACGTCGGCCGCCACGAACTCAGCCCCGAGCTCGGCGGCCGGTTCCGAGCCGTCGGCGATATCGCTCAACACAACCGCGGCCCCGGCAGCCGCGAACCGCCGAGCAGTGGCCAGGCCAATGCCTGACGCAGCCCCAGTGACGACCGCCACCTTGCCGGCTAGCGAGAACATGACAGACCTCTCCGTAACGGCACGAGGAGGGACCATAGCTACGGTGTGGCGCCGTGACCCAGCCCGATGACCGCACCGACCGGTGGCTGGTGGTGGGCGCGGGACCGTCGGGGCTGTCGGTGTCGCTGGCCTTGCGGTGCGCCGGGGTGGACTTCGAGGGCGTCGAGGCCGGCTCCGCCGTCGGCGGCATGTGGAACATGGACAATCCCGGCGGCGCCATGTACGAGTCCGCGCACTTCATCTCATCCGCAGCCCGCTCGGGCTGGGCCGACCTGCCCATGCCCGACCACTACCCCACCTACCCCCGCTGGTGGGAGATCCGCGACTACATCGGTGGGTGGGCAGCGCATCACGGCCTGGCCGAGTTCTACACCTTCGACACCCGGGTCACCGAGGCGGTGCCGGTCGACACCGGCAACCGGGAGTTCTGGGATGTGACGCTGTCCACCGGGGAGGTGCGCCGCTACCGGGGGCTGGTCGCCTGTCCCGGCTTCCAGCGGGTCCCGAACGTGCCGGCCTATCCGGGGACGTTCAGCGGGGAGGCCCGCCACAGCCAGACCTACAAGTCGGCCTCCGAGTTCCACCGCAAGCGCGTCATGGTGGTGGGCGCGGGCAACTCCGCGGTGGACATCGCGGTGGACGCCGCCATCGCGGCCGAGCGGGCGGTGATCTCCACCCGGCGGGCGTACTGGTTCTTCCCCAAGCTGATCGGGGGCGTACCCCTCGACTGCTTCGCCATCAACTCGGTGTCGAGCCAGGACCGGCTGCGACGCTTCCTGGAGATCCACGTGGGCGACGTGGGCCGGGTCGGCTTCGGCACCCCCGACCATCCCCCGCTGGCCCACCATCCGATCCTCAACGACCAGATCCTGCACCACCTGTCCCACGGCGACCTGGTGGCTCGGCCCGAGGTCGACCGCTTCGACGGCTCAACGGTCCGCTTCGTCAACGGAAGCACCGAGGAGCTCGACCTGATCATCTGGGCCACCGGCTACCTCGACCGGGTGCCGTTCGTGGCCACCGAGAACTGCCGGATCTCCAGCAGGGACACCGACAACGACCTGTTCATCTGGATGTTCCACCGGCGACACCCCCAGATGATGGCGCTGGGACCGGCCAACCTCGCCGCGGGCGGCTACTGGGCGCTGGCCGCCTCCGCGGACCTGATCGCCAACCACATCCGCGACCAGCGCCAGCACCCCGAGCGCTGGCAGCAGATGCGCCGCATCATCGAGGGCCCCGAGCCCGACCTGAGCGGCGGGTACAGCTACTACCAGAAGCCGGGACACCTGAACTATGTGAACGCCGCGGCGCTGGACCGCTACGGCGCCGAACTGGCTGAGGAGTTGGGATTTGAGCCGCTGGCCCATCCCGCGGACTTCAAGCCGCCCGAACTGATCGACATCGACGGCTGGCTGGACGATCCACGACCCCTTTCGATGCCCTCGCACGGCTCCCTGGCCCCGATCCCATACCAACCCCGGGATCTGATTGATGGTTGAACTGCGCCCAGGACCGGCGGGCGACCAGATCGACGCCATGGCCGCGGACATGTTCGGCTACCTCCTCGGCTTGCAGCGCCATGGTGACGTCGTGGCCATCGATTTGGCCGGGGTGCAGACCGCGGTGCTCTACGATCTCGACGCCATCTACCGGGTGCTGGCCGACAAGCTGGAGCATGTGGGCATGGCCCCGGTGTTCGAGCGCCTCAGCCACGCCACCGGCTCGGGCATCCTCACCAACTACCACTGGCCGACCTGGCATCCCCGCCGCCGCCGCATCGTCAAGCCGCTGGGGGCCCGCTCGGTGGGCCGATTCCGCGAGCGCATGGTCGCCATCATCGAGCAGGATCTGGGCTCCTGGCCGCTGGGTGAGACCTTCGACCTGTATCCGGTGGTCCGGCGGTTGACGCTGCGGGTGGTGGCCGATCTGCTGTTCACCACCAACCTCACCGCCGATGCCGTAGCGGTGATCGACCGGGCCGTGGAGGAGATCCACGCCTGGGCCGAGTCCGATCCGGCCAACGCCGATCTGGCCAACGAACCCGAGTCCTTCAGCTCGGCCGTCGCCGACCTGCACTCCTTCATCGACGGCGTGATCGCGAGCCGCGATTACGCCAAACCCGGCGATGACATGATCGGTGTGCTCGTGGCCGCAGCCGCCGAGCCCGACCCGCCGCTGGACTTGGCCGGAGTCCGCGATGAGGCCGTCACGCTGATCCTGGCCGGCCACGAGACGGTGACCAACACCATCTCGTTCGCCATCGACCTGCTGGGCCGCAGCCCCGCAGCCCGCGACTGCGAGCCGCGCCACATCGTCGATGAGACCCTGCGGCTGTACCCGCCGGTGCATGTGACCAACCGGGCCATCGTTGCCGACTTCGACCTCGGCGGTTTCTCCCTGCCCGCAGGCTGGGAGGTACTGATACCCGAGTACGTGATCTACCGCGACGAGCGCCACTTCGAGCGGCCCGCGGAGTTCCTGCCCGACCGCTGGGCCGAGCACAGCCGACTGCGCCTCAACCGGCGGGCCTACTTCCCGTTCCTGACCGGCCCCAAGTTCTGTGTTGGCAGCCATTTCGCCCTGCTGGAGGCAACGGAAGCAGTGGGGCGGTTCGTGACCAGGTTCGACCACCAGATGCTCGACCCAGAGCCGCCCTGGGGTAGGGAATTCGCCCTGTCGTTCGCCCCCGACCGGCCCCTGCCGTGCAGACTGACCGTGCGATGATTCCTGAACTCACGCTCTCAGGCCCGCCGCGGGAGCGGGGCCGGCACCACGGCGAGGAGCTGCGCGCGATGATCGCCGGCGCGATCGGTGCCTGGTTCGAGCACCTGACTCCCCGCACCAACCCGCACGCGTTCGTGGTCGACATTTCCCAACGAACCGGCCTGCGCGAGGCGGGCGAGACCCACGCCCCCGATCTCATGGCGGAGGTGGCCGGCATCGCCGAGGGGGCCGGCCAGGACTTCGAGACAATGTTCGCGTGGCAGCTCATTGACGAGTGCTGGTGGTATCTCGACGATCTCGAAGCGAGCGACTCCAGCCCCGCGACCGACGGACGCGAGCGCTGCAGCGCGCTGGCCATCAACCACCAGGGCCGGGGCATCGTGGCCCAGACCCAGGACCTCGACTACCACTGCGACGGCACCCAGGTGATGCTGCGCTACCTGGACCAGTCCGGGCTTGAGATCCTGGCGCCGTCTCTGGCAGGCCTGCTGGCGCTCAACGGGATCAACAGCGCCGGGCTGGCGGTGGGCATCACAACGCTGAGCCAGCTGCCCCACAGCACCTCCGGCGTCGCTTCGGGCCTGCTGGTTCCCATGCTGTTGCGCTGTGCCGCCGTGGATGAGGCACTGGCGCTGCTGGACCGGGTGCCCATCGCCAGCGGAGACAGCTTCGTGATCGGCTCCCGCGACCGTTCAGTGGCGGTTGAGGTCTCCTCGGAAGCGCTGGCAGTGTCCGCAGACGGCGACCGGGCGCTGCACACCAATCACGCTCTGGTCCAGGAGCCCATTCACCCCCACAAGCGTTTCGATCACTCCGTTGCCCGGCTGCGCCAGCTCGACGAGCGGGTCCGCCCCGACTCGACCCTCGAAGACCTGGCTGCGATGTATGCGGGCGGGCCGGTGTGCCAGAGCCGGGCCGGAGGCGGGGCCAAGATGAGCGTCGGGACCACGATCTTCGAGGTGGGAGACGAGCCCGCCTGCCACTACGCCCCCGGGCCTCTCGACACCGACGAACTGGTCGCCTACCGGATGCAGACCCGCCTCGGGGCGGCGACCTAGCCTCAGACCATGGCGAAGCGGGGCATCGATGTCGGGGACGACCCGCTCTACGAGCCCCGATACTCCGAGATCGCCACCTTCATGCGGGCCCCCTACGCGCCCGACCTCGAGGGTGTGGACATCGCCATGTTCGGCGTCCCCTTCGACGGCGGGGTGACCAACCGGCCCGGTGCCCGCCACGGCCCCCGCGAGATCCGCAACCAGTCGTCGCTCATGCGTGCCATCAACCACGCCACCGGGGTCAACCCGTTCGACGCCGCGAGGGTAGCCGACGTGGGTGATGTGCGCTTCTCGCGGGTGTTCGACAATGCCGCGGCCACCGACGACATCGAGGCGTTCGCACGCCGGATCACCGAGGCCGGCGCGCTGCCGCTGGCCGCCGGGGGCGACCACTCGATCACCTATCCGATCTTCCGGGCGCTGGCCAGCGCAGAGTCACCGATCGGGATGATCCACATCGACGCCCACACCGACACATGGGGGCCGTTCCGGGGCGAGAAGTTCCATCACGGCGCACCGTTCCGCCTAGCTGCCGAGGACGGATTGATCGATCCGGCCCGCTGCATCCAGATCGGCATCCGGGGCGCCCAGAACTGGGGCGACGGCTGGGAGTTCTCGCAGAGCTCGGGGATGAGGGTGATGTTCATCGAGGAGTTCGAGGACCTGGGCGTGCAGGGTGTGGCCGAGGAGGCAAAGCGCATCGTGGGCGATGGTCCCACCTACGTCAGCTTCGACGTGGACGGCCTCGACCCGGTCTACGCGCCCGGCACCGGCACGCCGGAGGTGGGCGGCATCACCACCCGCGAGGCGCTGTCGCTGTTGCGCTGCTTCCGGCACCTGAACCTGATCGGCGGCGACGTGGTGGAGGTCGCCCCGCCCTTCGATCCCTCCGGCAACACCGCCCTGGTGGGGGCCACCCTCATGTACGAGATCCTCTGCCTGCTGGCGGAGTGCCGAGCAACCGGCTGAGCAAGAGGCGCGGCCGAGGAGCCGAATCAGAAAAGTAGGAAGCCAGTGTTCTCAGTCAAGGACAAGGTCGTAGTGGTCACCGGGGGCGGCACCGGGATCGGTCTCGCCACCGTCAAGCGCATGCTGGCCGCGGGTGCAGCCGTGGCCTTCTGCACCCGCTCGGACAGCTCCGAGCTGGCCGCAGAACTCGGAGCCACGTTCGTCCGGGCCGATGTGGGCGACGAGGAGCAAGTCCGTGCCCTGATGAGTCAGGTTCGGGATCGGCTGGGACCCATCGACGTCCTGGTCAACAATGTCGGCGCCTGGGACTTCGACTGCCCCATCGAGACCGGCGACACCGAGGCCTTCCGGCGCAACCACGACGTGAACGTGATGGGGACGGTGTACTGCATCAAGCACGGTGCGGCGGTGATGCGAGACGGCGGCGTGATCGTCAACATCTCCTCGCTCGCGGCCCACATCTCCGTTCCCTCTTACGGCCCCTACAACGCGTCCAAGGCGGGCCTGAGCGGGTTGACCCGCACCGCGGCCATCGAACTGGGCGAGCGCGGCATCAGGGTCGTCGACATCGCGCCGGGCACGGTGGCCACCGAGAACCTCGTAAACGAGACCGACTCGGAGGCAGAGGTCGCCGCGTTCAACAACCTGACCCCGCTGCGGCGTGTCTGCGAGATGGACGAGGTGGCCGCGACGGTGCACTTCCTCGCCTCCGACGACTGCCGCTACATCAGCGGCAGCTCGCTGCTGCTCGACGGCGGCATGCTGGCAGGAATGTCGGTCGGCCTGTGCGAGATGCTGCTGTCGGCAAGCGAGTTAGCACCAGTGGAGGGCCTATGAACTCGGAACGGATCAATTCGCTCCTCGAGCAGTACCGGCCCGGCTACGGGCTGCCCGCCGGCTTCTACACCGACCCGGACGTATGGGCCGCCGACATCGAGATGTTGACGCCCCATTGGTACATAGTGGGACACGGCTCGCAGATTCCCGACCCCGGAGACACCAAGGTCGTGTCGCTGCTGGGCGAGTCGGTGATCGTCGTTCGAGGCAGCGACGGGGCCATCCGCGCCTTCTACAACGTGTGCAGCCACCGGGGGGCCCGCCTCTGCGACGAGAGTGCCGAGGGGCTCCGCCAGTTCACCTGCCCCTACCACAACTGGAGCTACAGCCTGGAGGGAGAGATCAAGTCACGCCGCCTCGAGGTGGTCTTCGACGAAACCTTCGACCCCGAGGCCCACAATCTCCGCCCGTGCCATCTGCGCGTCTTCGCCGGCCTGATCTTCGTTTCGCTGTCGGACGCCCCCACCGACTTCGACGCGGCCTACCAGCCCTTCGAAGATGTCTTCCGGTTCTACGGAATCGCCGACACCAAGGTGATCCGGGTCCACGGCTTCGGGGCCACGGCCAACTGGAAGACCCTCGTGGAGAACACCATCGACCCGTACCACGTGCCGGTCGTCCATCCCAACTTCACCCGGACCCGCACACCGGCGTACTGGCAGGCCGCAGCAGCCACCCGGCATGCCGAGGTCACTGCAGCCGCCGACCAGGCAGAGCGGGAGATGGACGAATGGGAGGCCGCCCTGACCCAACTCCCGGATGCGACCGGGGTGATCGTCCAGGACGGCGAGCACGCCGAGCAGTTCCGTTGGCTGGTGCGGGGCCCGTTGGCCCCCGGCTACCAGTCCGAGACGATCGGCGGCAAGCGCGTGGCACCCCTGATGGGCCGGTTCACCGAGTCCGACGGCGCGTCGGTGTTCTCCAACTTCAACCCGCTCGACTCGCTGTTCATGTCGCCGGACCACGCCACCATCTTCAACATCCGGCCCCTGGCCCACGACCAGATCTATTGGGACACGATGTGGCTGGTCGACAAGGACGCCGAGGAGGGGCGGGACTACGACGTCGACGAGGTGTGCGAGTTCTACACCGAGGTGAACGAGGAGGACTTCCCAATCTGGGAGTGGACCTACCAGGGCGCCACGTCGCGCGCCTACCGTCCCGGTCGCCTCGCCCCCCAGGAGAGCTTCATCGGAGAGTTCCAGCGGTGGTATGTCCATCGACTTCGCCAGCAGGTGCACACGCCCGAGCCGGCCTCGGCGTAGCAGCGCCGGCGCGACCACACTGCCGACGGGATCCGCCGAGAGCCCGGCAGGAGAGGAAGACGAGTGACCCTAGTCGAGGGCAAGATCGCCATCGTCACCGGGGCCGGCCAAGGCTTGGGCGCCGAGTCGGCAAGGACTCTGGCCCGGCACGGGGCCAGAGTCCTGCTGTGTGACATCAACGCCGAGACGTGCCGGGCGGTGGCCGCCGAGATTGGATCCGCAGCCGACGCCTTCGAGCTCGACGTGACCGACGAGGACCAGTGGGCCACTGCGGTCCGCTACTGCCAGGACACCTTCGGCCCTGTTGACATCCTGGTCAACAACGCCGGGATCGCGCGGTTCTCGCCGCTCGAGAGCACGTCCCTGGAGATGTTCGAGCAGACGATGGCGGTCAACACGACCGGAGTGTTCCTCGGGATGCGGGCGGTGTTCGAGCCCATGAGACGCAACGGCGGCGGCTCGATCGTCAACATCTCATCAGCGAACGGGTTCATCGCGTCCGACGAGGTCGGCGCCTACGTCACCAGCAAGTTCGCGGTGCGGGGCCTCACCCGGAGCGCGGCCTTCGAATGGGGCCGCTACGGCATCCGCGCCAACAGCGTCTGCCCCGGCATGATCAACACTGCGATGATGATCGAGGAGGAGGAGGCCTACACCCACAAGCTCACCACCCTCGAACGCGTCGGCCAGCCCCACGAGATCGCCAACACCGTCCTGTTCCTCGCCTCGGACCAGTCGAGCTACGCCACCGGCGCCGACTTCGTGATCGACGGCGGCATCATGGCCGGCGTACGCGTCCGCCCCGAAGACGGGTGACCGGTCTTTCCACGAACGAGAGGACTACATCGATGACCGACCCCAAAGAGAAGCCAGCCGTCGAGCGGCTGTACGAGTGCTTGACCGACGGCCGCTACGACGAGGCCCGGAGCCTGCTGCACCCGGACTACCACTCCAACACCCAGCCCTACGAGACCAGCGTCGATGCGCTGATCGAGGAGATCGAGGCGATCAAGCGGGCCATGACCTCCACAAAGCGGGAGACGATCCTCACCATGGCCGACGGCGACATGGAGGTGATCCTCCAGCGGGTCGAGGGCATCGACCCGACTTCGGGCGAGACCATCGCCTACCGCTCGGCCGACTTCTTCCGGATGGCCGCCGACGGGCGCTTCATCGAGCACTGGGACGCGGTGACCTTCGACGGTGAAGACCTCTTCGACAGCATCGAGATCTAAGGGGCATCCACCCATGAGTCTTGGCAGCAAGGTGGCCATCGTCACCGGCGCCTCCCACCCGCGAATCGGAGTGCTGGTTCCCTACCGGTCCGACCCCGAGATGATCGGCTTCGTCAAGGAGCACCTCGACCTCGAGGCGGAACTCGTGGTGCGGGGCTCTCAGGACGGCATGACCGACGAGGAGCTGCGGACCCTGTCCGAGGGGGTGGAGCCGAACTCGTACGCCGAGATCCTCGACGACGGGTCGACGGTCAACATCACGCGCGATGTCGTGCTGGAGGGACTCCAGCGGCAGGCGCGGAGTCTGCTCGACGACGGGTGCAGCGCAGTGATCATCTGCTGCACCCTGCCCTGGGAGGAGCTCGACGCCATACAAGACGTGGTGACCCCCTGCGCGATCCTCGAGGACACCGCGGCCACCATCGCCGGTGAGGGCGGCGCCGTCGGGGTGATGCAGCCGGTCGAGGCAGCCATGGAGGAGGAACTCAAACATTGGCTGGCCTTGGGCGAACGCCGTGGGCTGGAGATCCACGCCCGCTACGCGGCCCCGCAGGTGCCCGGCGAGGACGTGGTGTTCAGCGACGACCAGTACGCCGAGGTGGCCCGGTCGCTGGCCGCCCAGGACGTCGACGTGATCGTGATGGACTGCATGGCCTACACCGAGCACCACCGGGCGGTTGTGGCCGAGGCCTCGGGCAAGCCGGTCCTACGGGCAATGCAGCTGACAGGAACGGTCGTGGAGCACGCCTACCGCTGAACCTGCGCTGGCCGCAGAGCTCGCTCTTGCCTCAGATGAGACGGCCGATGCGGCCTCCCTCGAAGATGGCCGCGTCGGTGGTGCGCGGCGCCACACAGTCGCCGATGCGGTGCAGCTCCCCGACACCGCCCTTGAGCCTGTGGTAGAGGCTGTCGTCGGCGACGCCGCCGAAGCAGCTCACCAGCGTGTCGCACTCGAGCGCGAAGGACGCGCCGGTCAGCATGTCCACACCGTCGACACGGCCCTGCGAGAAGCGGGTCAGGGCGCTCATCGTGTGCATGGAGGCCACGCCCTTCGAGACGATCCGCGACAAGACCGTCTGCACGGTCTGAGCCTCGGCCTTTGCGCCCGGCGACGCCGCGGGCACCACCAGATCGACGCGGTGGCCGCGGTCCAACAGGGTGTCGGCGGCGGTCAGCCCCTGCATGTAGTTGTCCCCCGCGTACACCACGACCCGTTGCCCCAGCTCCGCGTCCGAGCTGAGCACCGAGCGCACATCGACGGAGGCATCCACGCCGTCGAGCCTCGGCAGGTGCTCGAACGGCAGGGTGCGGGCCACCGATCCAGTGGCGACCACCACCGCGTCGGGATGCTGCGCCTGCACATCGGCCGCCGACACCGCGGTTCCGAGGCGTAGATCCACCCCGAGCGCGTCGAGGCGATTGGAGTAGTAGCGGTGAACGTCTCGCCACTCGCCCCGACCGCTGCCGCGTTCGATGATGCGGATCTGCCCGCCGATCGCCTCGGCCCGGTCGAGCAGCGTCACCCGATGGCCGCGTTCGGCCAGCACTCGAGCCGCCTCACAACCGGCGGGACCCGCGCCGATCACCATCACCGCCTTGGGCGCCGGCGCGGGCTGCAGCCGCGCCCAGAAGGGATCGAACTCGCGCCCGGAGACCGGGTTCTGGATACAGGTGATCGGCAGGTGGTGGGCGAGGTTGCCGATGCAGCGCTGGTTGCAGCCGATGCACCAGCGAATCTCGTCGATGCGTCCGGCGCGGGCCTTGCGGGGCATGTCGGGGTCACAGATCGTGGCCCGCGTCATCGCCACAAGATCGGCTTGGCCCTCCGCGACGATGCTCTCGGCCATGGCGGGATCCTTGACCCGCCCAGCCACCAGAACCGGCACCTGCACCGCCCCTCTGACAGCCGCGGCGAGATGCACGTCGCATCCCGGCGCGACGTACAGCGGCGGGTCCAGCACTCCTTCGCTCGCGTAGGTGCCGCTGACCACGCTGAGATAGTCGACTAGGCCTGACGCCTCGAACGCGGCGGCCACCAGCGGAGCGTCGGCGGCAGCGAGGCCGCCCTCCAGGCGCTCGTCGGCAACCATCCGGACACCGACAGCCATGTCGGGCCCGACCACCTCCCGCACCCGGGCGACCACCTCCAGCGGATAGCGCATCCGAGCGGCGAGATCGCCTCCGTAGCCGTCGTCGCGGCGGTTGGTGGTGGGCGTTATGAAGGACGACAGCAGGTAGCCGTAGGCGGCGTGAACCTCGATGCCGTCGAAGCCCGCCTCGGCGCAGATGGCGGCGGCCTCGGCAAACGACTCGGCGACCTCGGCGAAGTCTTCGGGCTCCATCTCCTTGGGAGTCTCGGCGATGGCCGGACAAGCGATGGCCGAGGGCGCCAGCAGCGGCTCCATGTCCTCGCCGCTGTCCCAGTACTGGCGCCCGCCGTGGGCGAGCTGGGCGAAGATCGCCGTGCCGTGGGCCTTGACGGCGGCTGTGCCGGCCCGGAACATGTCGGGCTGACCGGGGGCGAAGGCCCAGTCCGAGCGGGGCCAGCAGATCGATTCGGGGTTGCGGGGATGAACCCGGATGGCACCGGCGATGATCAGCCCTGCGCCTCCCGCGGCGCGAGCCTGCAGGTACTTGATGGTGCGCTCGCTCCACAGCCCGTTGATGTCGAAGTTGTTGTGGTGCGCGCTGACGGCGACACGGTTGGCGACCTCGACGGGACCGATCCGGATCGGGCTGAACAGATGCGGGTACGTCGTAGACGTCATGTCGGTCACGGGGTGCCCGGTCGCCGGCGGACCGTCATTCCTGGGGCAGCAGGTAGATCTTGCCGCAGTCCTTGGTGAGGGCGACCTCGAAGGCTTCAGCGGCCCGGCTCATGGCGAACGTGTGGGTGACGATGGTGTCGATGTGATCCTGCACTGTGGGGTCGCACAGCATCCGCAGCAGGCCGTCGCGGTCGCGGAAGCGCACGTCGTGGCCGCCGGTCCAGTTGATGTGGCGGTCCATCACATCGTTGAGGATGCTCACCGAGTAGCCCTCCGACCCGGTGAAGCCCATCGAGAACAGGGTTCCGTAGCGGCGCAGGCCAGCCATGCAGCGGTCCAGGTAGTAGGGCGCTCCCGAGCACTCGAAGGCCGCATCCGCGCCCCGACGGCTGCCGGTCACCGCATGGAGCTGCTCGAGCCAATCGGGGGCATCGGGGTCGATCACGGCGGTGGCTCCGAGGCGGCGGCACAGTTCCATCCGGTACGGATTGCGGCCCAGCACCACCACCGAGGCCCCCCGGTGCAGGGCATTGGCCACCGCGCCCAGCCCGATGAAGCCCACCCCGCCCACCAGGACCACGTCTCCCGCCTTGACGCCGGCCTCCTCGGCGGCGGTGTAGGTGCAGCCCAGCGTGCAGTTGGCGGCGGCCGCGTGATGGAACGACAAGCCGTCGGGCAGCCGCACGACCATGTGCTCGGGCGCCAGGCGGTAGCGGGCCATGCCGAAACCGCCCGAGGCGCTGCCATTGACCTTCTCGATGCCGAGCAGGCCCGCGGTCACATCCTGGGGGGCCATGCCGTCGTCGTAGCCCTCGTAGGGAATGCCCAGGCAGTGGGTGGGTGACAGCCCCTGGGTGCACACGAAGCACTCCCGGCAACTGTTGCCCTGGAACACCACCACCCGGTCGCCGACCTCGAAGCGCGACCCCGGCGATGTCTCCACGATCGTGCCGACCCCCTCATGGCCGAGATGCTCGGGGCTGTCGTGCCACTCGAACTGGTGGTCGCGGTAGATGCGCCCCTCGTTGCACACCGGTGCTATCGCCACCTCGACGATCACGAACCCGGGCCCGGCCACCGGGTACGGCTTGGTGGCCAGGGCCGCGGTGCGGGGCTCGGGAATGGTCAGCACAGTGTTGGTCTTGGCGGTCACGTCGTCAGTCTTCCAGTGATTCCACACCCAGGTAGCTGGCGTCGAGCAGCGCACGGTTGGCCAGCAGTTCGGAAGCTGCGCCCTGCATCACCAGGTCACCGTGGTTGAGCACATAGCCCCGGTCGGATACCTCGAGAGCCAGGTCCACGTGCTGCTCCACCAGCAGCACCCCGACGCCGGTCTCGTCGGCGATGCGGCGCACCACCGGCATCAGCTCCTCGTAGATCACCGGAGCCAGTCCCAGGCTCATCTCGTCGACCATCATCAGCCTGGGCTCGGCCACGATTGAGCGGGCCAGCGCCAACATCTGCTGCTCGCCGCCGCTGAGCAGGCCGGCCCGGCGGTTGATGAGGGGGCCGAGGGCACCGAAGAACTCCACCGCCCTGTCGATGTCAACACTGCCGCGGGTCTTGGCCAGTTGGAGGTTCTCCCGCACCGTCAGCTGGTACAGCAGGCCCCGGTTCTCGGGCACGTGGATCACGCCCCAGCGAGCCACGCGGTGGGCCTGGCGCAGCCGTGGCACCGGCTTGCCCATGATGTTCACCGACCCGGCCAGGATCTGGCCCATGCCCGAGATCGTCATCAGCGTGGTTGTCTTGCCCGCGCCGTTCGGCCCCAGCAGCGCCACCACCTCGCCGGCGTCCACATGCAGGCTCAGGCTCCGAACCACGGCCACACCGTCGTAGCCGGTGTCGAGGCCCTCGATGGTCAACAGCCGCTCCGTCATGTCGCGGCCCCGCTGTGGCCGAGGTAGGCCGCGATCACCTCGGGATTGTTGCGCATCTCATCGGGGGTGCCCGAGGCGGTCAACTGGCCGAACACCAGCATGTGGATGTAGTCGCAGACGTTGAGCACCAGTCCCATGTCGTGATCGACGAGCAGCATCGTGTAGCCCTGATCCACCAGACCCCGAAGCTGGGCGCCGAACCACTCGGTCTCGGCCTTGTCGAGTCCTGCCGCGGGCTCGTCGAGCAGCAGGATCTTGGACGACTCAGCCACCAGGGCCCGCCCCACGCCGACCAGCTTGCGCTGACCTTGCGACAGTTCGCGGGGCTGGCGCTCGGCGATGTCGCCCAGGTTGAGCAGGTCGAGTACTTCTTCCACCCGTTCCTCCCGCAGCCGTGGCCGGAAGTAGTCGAGCACCGCGGCTCCCAAGCTCAGTCGCCGGCTGGCCACGTCGAGGTTGGAGCGCACCGTGATGTCGTCGAAGAGTTCCAGCGTCTGCCAGGTGCGGGTGAGACCGTCATGGGACAGCTGGTGGGGTGAGCGTCCAAAGATCTCCGCACCCTCCAGCCGTACCGACCCCTTCGAGTTGTTGGGCAGGAAGCCGGTGACCGCGTCGATGAAGGTCGTCTTGCCCGCACCGTTGGGGCCGATCAGCCCGGTGAGCTCACCCCGGCGGCACTCCAGCGACACGTCGTTGACGGCCAGCAGGCCACCGAAGCGAACGTTGAGGCCGCTTGTGGCCAGCACCACGTCAGACATCGGCGGACTCCCCTGCCCTTCGGCTCCACATGCGGCTCAGCCAAGCGCCTAGCTGGTGGAACTGCCGACGCTGGAAGCCGTCGATGCCCTCGTTGTTGTAGACCGCGGTGCCGATCAGGAAGAACCCGGCCACATAAGCGGTGTAGGGCCCGACATCGATGAACCATTCGTTGGTGACGACGATGCCGATGCCCTCCGAGAACAGCGTCCCGGCGGTGATGGCACCGCCGACGGTGCTGATGCCGCCGAGGTAGGCGAAGGCGAGCACGGTGAGCGAGGCGAAGATCCCGAACGTGTTGGTGCCGTACGTGCCCAGATTGAAGGCCATTAGCGCACCGCCCAGGGCCGCGAAGAAACTTGAGATGGCGAATGCCGACAGCTTGATCGCCGCGACGTTCACCCCGGCCGCGGCCGCAGCCCGCTCGTTGGCCCGCACCGCCAGCATCTGCTCTCCGAGACGCGACCGCCGCAACCTCATCACCGAGATGCAGCAGAGCGCGCCCACGGCCAGCAGGAACAGCCCGTACCCACCGGTGGGGATCTTGCCGTCCCCGAGGAGGAAGTCACTGTTGGGTCCGAACTCGATGCCGAACAGCGTCGGCGGGTCGGATGTCTTGACCCCTCGGTCCAGGCCGAACCAACCGGGGCGAGAGAAGAAGATCTCGCCGATGGCCAGCCCGCTGGCCAGGGTGACAATGGCCAGGCTGGCGCCCCGGGTGCGTAGCGACGGGATGGCCGCGATGAGGCCGAACCCGACCCCGGCGGCCACAGCCAGCGGCAAAGAGATCGGCAGCGGCATCTGTGCCTGAGTGCCGAAGGAGGCCACCGAGAACGCGCCGATGCCGGCAAGGGCCATCTGCATCAGCGAGATCTGGCCGACATAGCCGGTCACCACCACCAGCGAAAGCGCCAGGATCACACCGATCATCGAGTTCTGCATGCCGGCCCGGTACTGGAACGGCGCGAACACGGTCAGCCAGAACGCCACCACGATGAGAGCCCCGTAGGCGACCATGCGGCCCCGGGTGATGCGGGGCGCGTACGCCTCGGGCAGCCGCTCCACGGTGAGCGCACCCCGAGACGGCAGGGATTCTCCCCGCACCACCATGGCCAGCGCGATGACAACGAAGGGAAGGGCGCGGCGGATCCCGATGTCCGGTATCCAGCCCCACTCCAGCTCCAAGCGGAACAGCTCCTGATCGATCACGCCGAGCATCAGACCCGCGGCCGCGGCGATCACGAACGAAGACATCCGCCCCAGCAGTGCCGCCCCCAGCGAGGAGATGAGCAACACGGTGAAGAAGTTCGGCGTCACTCCGGTGATGGGCGCCACCAGGATTCCCACGAGACCAGCCAGCACCGAGGCCATCACCCAACTGACGCCGGCCTGGAAGTCGGCGTTGAAGCCGAGCAGCGTCGTGAACCGCTCGTTCTCGGCCCCGGCCCGGGTAGCGATCCCGAAGCGGGTGTAGCGGAACAACACCCACAACGCCGCGGTGATCACGATGACGGTTCCCAGCACCCACAGGCGGTCCTGGCCCACTCGCGCCCCCAGGATGTCGACCGGAGCGTTGGGGAAGATGGGCTCGGTGGCCTTGGCCCTCGCGCCGAATCGCAGAACTACGGCGGCCTGAAGGAACAGCATGATGCCCACCGAGGCGATGACCTTGGCCAGCACAGGCGCGTAGCGCAGGGGCCGGAAGATGGCGAAATGGGCCACGAGCCCAAGGGCTGCGGCTGTAGTCAACGCGATCAGCAGGGCCAGAAACTTCCCCATCGAGTCGCCCAGATCAACGAAGGTCGGGAAGTCGACGATCTCGATCCCGGCAATGCCCTCGATCGGCGCCAGTGGGTTGGGAATCGGCGGCACCGGGTATTGACCGGTGCCGACCAGCGAGACGTACACGTACGTCACGTAGGTGGCGATCGCGCCGTGACCGAAGTTGATTACCCCCGAGGCTCGGAAGGCCACCACCAGACCAATGGCCAGCGCGGCGATTATGGCGCCCGAACCGAGCCCGAACAGTACCGGGTCGAAGAACAGTTCCCGGCGGAGCACCGCTCCGGCGATCCAGGCGAGCGCGAGGGCGCCGGCAGCTACGACACCGGCCCGTTCGATTGGACGCAGTCTGGCTAGCACGGAATCACTCCGACCGAAGCCGGGCCGGACCCCACGAGGGTCCGGCCTGCTCCGACCGTAGC
>LXNJ01000155.1_pt1 | contig 49337 bp, 44 predicted proteins | sample 809081 | NCBI WGS metagenome assembly LXNJ01 (sample SAMN04870510, study PRJNA318959) | sponge metagenome | biome: sponge; feature: marine sponge reef; material: water | host: Petrosia ficiformis | place: Greece: Milos, Mediterranean Sea | collected 2013-05-29 | depth 5-7 m | reverse complement strand
AAGGTGATCACGGACAACCATGGCGGTCAGGTGCAGGAGACGCGGATGCCCGGACAGGGGCACTACTCGATCTCGGACCGCCCACGCTGGAACCGCCTCAAGAACCTTGACAAGGTGCTCTTCGAGGGCGAGGTGACCGATCACCTCGTCGTCGAGCTGAGAGGCGAGGAACTCGACCAGTTCAGCGCCAACGACCAGCTGGACACCTACCGGAGGACCTTCACGGGCCCCATCGGGGAGCATGTCGCGGTGATTCAGCCCGGCGACGAGGGTTCCGACGACCCCGAGAACATGTCCAACTGGCGCATCGGATACGAGATCGAAGCCGTCTGAAGGGCCTTCACGAGAGTGACGCGGCCACGCTCCTGATCTTTTTGACCATCGAATAGAATCCGTTGCGCCGGTTCGGGCTGAGGGCCTCACCCAGCCTGAGACGGTCGAAGATATCGGAAAGGTCGACGGCCAGCGCCTCTTCCGGCGGGTTGCCGTTGTACACCTCCGCCAGGATCGCGAAGAGTCCCTTCACGATGACGGACTCCGAGTCCCCCACGAAGCGGAGGACCGGCGGATCACCGTCTTCCAGGCCGCCGGCGAGCCAGGCCGGACTCATGCATCCGCGCACCTGATTCTCCTCCGTCTTCAGTTCGCCGGGCATCGGGGGCAGCCGCCGGCCAAGCTGGATGATGTAGTGGTATCTCAGCGTTCGGTCCGCCAGGCTGTTCAGCCTCTTTTCGAGCTCTTCTATCGTCATTCGGAGAGGTCTCCTTGCAAAAAGCCGAATAAAGTCCGAAATTGGGGAATGCGAATTCCAACTGTCAAGCTCCGGAGGGATCCGGCCCGTCCCCGGAAGCGCCTTGCGATCCGCCGCCGGCTCAAGGGGCGTGCCGTACCTTACGATCCTCCCAACCGTTTCGAAACGGTGCACACCGAGATCGACCCGGAGCACCTCGGCCCCGCAGCTCCCCGCACCGAGTTTCTCGCGGATGGCACCAGGGAGATCATAGCGACCAACCGCAGCCCGGACATCCCGTTCGACGCATCGGTCAACCCGTACCGGGGCTGCGAGCACGGCTGCGTCTACTGCTACGCGCGCCCGACCCACGAATTCCTCGGCTTTTCGTCAGGACTGGATTTCGAGCGGAAGATCCTGGTCAAGCACCGCGCGCCCGAGTTGTTGCGCGAGGCGCTTGGGGCGCGCTCCTGGCGGCCCAGGCTGATCGGCCTGTCGGGCGTCACCGATCCCTACCAGCCGGCGGAACGGCGCCTGGGCCTGACCCGGGGCTGCCTGGAAGTGCTGCGGGACTACAGAAACCCGGTGGCGATCGTGACCAAGAACCATCTCGTAACCCGGGATGTGGACGTGCTTCGCGACCTGTCCGAGCACGAGTGCGTGAACGTGACCCTGTCCGTGACCACCCTGAAGAACGAACTGCAACGCGTGATGGAGCCCCGCACCTCCATCCCTGCAAGGCGGCTCGACGCGATAAGGCGCCTCTCATCCGCCGGAATACCGGTCGGCGTGTTTGTGGCCCCCGTGATCCCGGGACTGAACGACGAGGAAATCCCGGACATCCTGCAGGCGGCGGCCGAAGCGGGTGCGGCATACGCGTCGTTTCTGCTGCTGAGGCTGCCCCTTGGGGTGGCCGACCATTTCACCAACTGGCTGGAGACCCATTTCCCCGACAGGAAGGCCAGGGTCCTCTTCAGGATCAGGGAGATGCGCGGCGGCAGGTTGAACGACCCAGGGTTTCATACCCGCTTCCGAGGCAGTGGACAATATGCGAAACAGCTTGAACGACTGTTCCGCGCCTCCGCTCGCAAGCTCGGGCTGGACCGGAAGGCGCCGCGCCTTTCGACGAACGGGTTCCGCAGGCACGGTGGAACCCAGGGCGATCTCTTCGACTCCTAGCGGTCCGCGGACCCTACAGCCGACTCAGCATGTAAGCGTAGGCGGCAACCGCCTCCACCTGCTCGTCGGTCAGCGGCATTCCGGCACGCGGCAGCATCGCGCCCGGATGCTCGATGGGCTGCGAGACCCCCGTCTTGACCAGCTCGATGATCGACAGGTACTCGCCGTCCACGTTGATCCAGGTATCGTCGGTGAGGTCGGGCGCGAGCGGTCCGCCGGTGGCCTCGACGGTGTGGCAGGTATAGCAGATCCCTCCGCCATTGAAGAGGTCTCGTCCCTGCTCCACCATCGCGACCGTCACGCCTTCCGGCAGAAGCGCCGGATCCATCCCGGCCAGCGGATCGACGGCCTCGGTGCCCGGTGTCGACGCCTGATTCATGTCCGCGTTGGGTGCCTCTTCCGACCCCGCCGAGCCGGAATCGCCGCCACCACAGGCGGCAACCGCGATGAGCGCCGCGGCGAGCGTTGCGTGGCAGAGCGGTCCATGCCCCTTGTTCCCAGTCATTATCTTCGTTCCTCGAATCAGTGTGTTCTGCATGGTGCGACCGGAAGCTCGCCTGCGCGCGCGGTCCCGGTCAACCGCACACGCGCCGTACGGCGCCCGGGAATCGTCGATACAGTGAAAACCTCGCCGACGCGCATCGCGATCATAGGAGCCGGACCGGCGGGCTTCTTCACCGTCGAGGCGCTGCTGAAGGGCGATGACCGCGTCGCGGTCGACATGATCAACAATCTGCCAGCGCCCTACGGGCTTGTCCGAGACGGCGTGGCCCCGGACCACCAGGCCATCAAGTCGGTGGCGAGGGTCTACCGGAAGATCCTGGCGCGGGACGAGGTTCGCTATTTCGGCAACGTCACCCTCGGCGGGGACGTGACGCTGGAGGACCTTCGCTCCCGTTATGACCAGATCGTGTACGCTGTCGGGGCCCAGAGCGACCGCCGCCTGGGCATTCCGGGAGAGGACCTGGCCGGGAGTCACGCCGCGATGCGTTTCGTGGGCTGGTACAACGCCCACCCTCACTTCCGGACCGAGTCATTCGATCTCGATTGCGAGGACGTGGTGGTCGTGGGGAACGGCAATGTCGCGATCGACGTGGCACGCATCCTCGTGCTCCGGCCCGACCGCCTGGCGACCACCGACATCGCGGACCACGCGCTGGCGGCGCTGCGGACGAGCCGGGTGAGAAGGGTCACGCTGCTGGGTCGCCGGGGCCCGGCGCAGGCGTCATTCACCAACCCGGAGCTGCGCGAATTCGGTCGCCTGGACGGCGTATGTGCCGAGGTGGACGCGGCCGAACTGGCGCTGGACGACGCGAGCGCGGCCGAAATCGAGGACAACGCGGTGCGCAAGCGCAACATGAACACGCTGCGCAGGTACGCCGAGAGCACGGCGGGAGACGGGGACCGCGTCGTGCGTTTCCGCTTCCTGGCGTCGCCGATCGAGGTGGTCGGACGCGACGGCAGGGTGTGCGCCGTGCGCGTCGAGCGGAACCGGCTGGTCGCTCAGGACGACGGCTACCAAAGGGCCGAGGGCACCGGCGAGGTGGAGACGCTGCCGTGCGGGATGCTGATCCGCTCCGTGGGATACCGGGGCGCTCCGGTGCCGGGCGTGCCCTTCGACGAGCGCGCCGGGATCGTGCCGAACGAGGGCGGCCGCGTGGTGGCGCGGGCCGGCGGCACCGAGGTCGTGCGCGGCGAGTATGTGGTGGGGTGGGCGAAGCGGGGGCCGTCGGGCGTGATCGGGACGAACAAGGCCGACGCGGCCGCCACGGTCGCCCTCATGGCCGAGGACCGTGGCGCGGGGATCTTCGCCGGGAGCGGCGCCCCGGAGGACGATCTCGCCCGGTTGCTGGAGCGGCGCGGCGTTCGCTGGGTCGACAACGAGGGATGGGCTCGCCTGGATGCCCGCGAAACGGCGCTCGGCGAAGCCCAGGGACGGCCAAGGGTCAAGTTCTGCACCGTATCGGCGATGCTTGAGGCGGCGGAGGTTCACGGCTCCGGCGACTGACTGCCGGTGGACGAACCAGAAGTCACATACCGCCTGCGAGCCTCCAGAACTGCGCCACGAGGAAGCAGACCACGAACCCCATGAGCAGCGGCAACAGCGAGGACAGCGTCGTCCAGCGGCCGCTCTTCGTCTCCTTGTAGATGGTGTAGATGGTCGTGGAGCATGGATTGTGCAGCAAGCTGAACAGCATGAGGTTGAGGCCGGTCAGCAGCGTCCAGCCTCCCGCAACCAGCACCTCCTCCATGTCGCCAACGGAGTCCCCTTCGAACATCACCCCGGCCCCCGACCCGAGCTCCGGCGCGCCCAGGGTCAGGACGGTCAGCATCAGAATGGTCGGAATCACGATCTCGTTGGCGGGGATCGCGATGATGTAGGCGAGCAGGATCACCCCGTTGAGCCCCAGCAGGACGCCAAAGGGGTTCATCCAGTCGATCGCGTGCTCGGCCAGCGAGGCACCGCCGAAGGCGATGTTCGAAATCAGCCATATCACCGCGCCGGCGGGAACCGCGAAGAGCACCGCGCGCCAGAGGATGATCAGGGTGCGATCGATGATCGAGGTGTACAGCGTCTGCAGGACCCGTGGCGGGCGGTACGGCGGCAGTTCGAGCGAAAACGTGGTGGCCTCGCCCTTCAGCACGGTGTTCGACAGTCCCCACGAGGTGATGAACATGAACGCGATCCCGAGCAGCGCGATCGTCACGACGGCGCCGGCGGAGACCACGCCCGCGAGATGAGGGGGCACGAGAGCGCCAATGAAGATCGTCGCGATCAGGATCTGGGTCGGCCAGCGCCCGTTGCACAGTGAGAAGTTGTTCGTGATGATGGCGATGAGGCGTTCCCTTGGGCTGTCGATCACACGCGTGGCGACGACCCCGGCCGCGTTGCAGCCGAAGCCCATGCTCATGGTCAGCGCCTGCTTGCCGTGCGCGCCTGCGCGCTTGAACAGCGAATCCAGGTTGAACGCCACCCGCGGCAGGTAGCCGAAGTCCTCGAGCAGGGTAAAAAGAGGGAAGAAGATGGCCATTGGCGGCAACATGACGCTCACCACCCAGGCAGTCGCGAGATACACCCCATCGAAGAGAAAGCCGTTCAGCCACCAGGGCATGCGGGCCCATTCCCCGAACCCCTGCAGCACGGGGTGCAGGTTGTCGATCAGAAGCGTGGCGAGCATCGCCGAAGGGACGTTCGCGCCGGCGATCGTCAGCCAGAATACGACCGCCAGGATGCCCAGCATGAGCGGGAAGCCGAGGATGCGGCTCGTAAGCCAGCGATCCAGGCGACGGTCCAGTCCCGCGCTCGCCTTTTTCAACCCCCTGTGAACGCTTGCCTCGCCGATCCGGGCGGCCTCCCTGTGGAGGTTCTCGGCAACGGCATCCTGAAAGCCGGGTCGCAGAGTCCAGCGCTGACGCGTGGCCGCATCCAGAATCCGTGCCCTGGCCGCGGTCACCTCCGGTGGTGACGCTCGAGCCGGCTCGTCCCGCGGCGTCCCGTCGCCGGTGCCGGACACCTCCGGGGTCGTGTCCGGATTGAGATCGCCGATTTCGCCGGAGCGCACGGCCTCGGCAACCCGCTCGTCCCCGTTCAGCAGCCGCAGGGCCACCCACTTCGCGTTGGGCAGCTCCGGAAACGCCTCCACGACAAGGGGCTGCAGGGTGTCGACGGCTTCCTCCACACCGGCCGGATGCGATTGCAGGCGGCGAGGTGTCGTCTTGCGGGCGCCCGTGGCCACTTCGGAGGCCGCGCGCAGCAGTGCGTCGATCCCCTCACCCTGACGCGCCACGGTGGGCACCACCGGGACGCCCAGCTCCTTCTCCAGGCGCGACGGATCCACCGACACGCCGTGCCGCCGCGCCTCGTCGATCAGGTTGAGGCAAACGACCACGCGATCGGTAATCTCCAGGATCTGCAGCACCAGGTTCAGGTTGCGCTCCAGGCGCATGGCGTCCACCACCACGACGGTCACATCCGGTTGACCGAAAAGGATGAAATCGCGGGCGACCTCCTCGTCGACGCTGCCGGCCTGAAGCGAATAGGTGCCCGGCAGATCCACCACCTTGACCCGCCGTCCGTCGTGCAGGAACGCGCCTTCGGCCCGGGTGACGGTCTTGCCGGGCCAGTTGCCGGTGTGTTGCCGAAGCCCGGTAAGGGCGTTGAAGACTGTGGTCTTGCCGACATTCGGATTGCCGGCGAGGGCAATCAGGTGATCCCACTTGTGGGGACTCAGGCCAAGGCGGACCAGGTTGCGGTTGCGCCGCGGCCCCGGTCCATGGGCCGTCGCGGCTGCTGCCCGACCGGTCATGCCACGCCCTCCGGCGATTCGCCGTCGACATGGATCAGGGCGGCCTGTTCGCGCCGCAACGCGATCAATGCGCCCCTGATGTCGTATGCAACCGGATCGCCGCCGGCGCTGCGCATCCGGGGCTGCACGACCGTGCCCGGCACGACCCCGAGGTCCAGGAGGCGCCGGCGGGCCGGACCACGACACCGCGTCGAGATCCCGACCACGGTCGCGGAGTCGCCTGGCTCGATTTCGGCCAGCGTCCGGGACCAGCGCGGACCCGCCACGTCCTCCGCGATTTCAACCGTCACGTTGCGCGCCAGCGCACTGGACACCTCGTACTGCCGGTCACCGGTCTGGAAATGCACCCTTCCCGCCTCCCCCTCCAATCGCCGGACGGGTTCCATCAGACCCAGTCCAAGCGCGACCAGTTGACCGTAGATCTCGGCGGGTTCGTCCTCGAGGTGAACGATGACGGCCTGGTCGCCCGGTCTCAGAGACGAGAGCGGGACCCCCGACCGGGCGGGGATTTCCCCCGAGGCCGTGGGAATCGGATCGCCGTGCGGGTCGTACACCGGATGTCCGAGCGCCGAGGCAAGGTCCTCGGTCTCCTCCGGCGACAGCGTGTGCTCCCGGTTTTCGGCCTGATCATGCCACTCCTCGGGACGCGTTCCCGTCCGGTCCGCGAGGAAGCGCTCCCACAGGCGATGGGTGCGGACAATCCGCAGGGCCTGTGCACGACCCGCCTCGGTGAGGCTGAACCGGGTTCCGCTTGCCGTCACCAGTCCCTTTTCCTCGAGCCGCTGCAGCAGCCGAATGGCCTGGTGTCGTGAGATCTGAACGCCGCCTGCCACGCTGTCCGCCGTGGCGGAGTGCCTGTCGTACTCCAGTTTGTGGAGTTGCTTGAGCATGTCTTCCAGCCGCACGCGCTCGGTCAGGCGGGCCAGCCGACGCATCCGTGCAACAGCGCCGGAGCCGGGCCACAGCACGACACACCCAAGGGCGACCAGACCGGCAAAGACTGCGAGGGCGAGGATTGGATCGGTCATGGGGCCGGGGATGGGTGGTCGGTGGACTTTGCGTCGAGGTCTGGAATCCGGCAGAATTTAGGCAAGCCTAAATATTTCCGCAACCTTGGGCTCCCATGGTCCCGCCGGCCGACCGAGTTGGCGAGACTCGCCCGAACGCCTATTCTAGATGTGTGACCTCCGGCCCCCACGGACGCCTGCGGTCAACACATTGTCTGCGGCCTGATGATCGGAAGACAGAGTATGACGCGTCGCCTGTTGCCCATCGCCCTCGTCCTGTCGGCGGGCCTGCTTCCAGCAGACGCCGACGGACAGACACGCCGCCACCCGGGAGCGCCGGGCAGCGACGGGTTTTCGGCGGCCGCCGCCAGAGCCGAATTCTACGCCGACGTCCTGGAGCACACGAACGAGATCCTGTCCAAGTGGCGCCGGGCCTGGGCGGAGGATGATCTCGACGCCGTCCTGGAACTCTACACCGAGGACGCCACCTTCATCTTCACCAACGACGCCCCGGTCCAGGGACGCGAGGCGATCCGCGAGAAACTGGTGACTCTGCTCGAGAGGACCGGAGAGGTGCAGGCCGCCTTTACCGACTTCGACGCGAGCGGACGCATGGGTATGGTCTCCGGTCTGCTGACTTTCCAGATGCGCGATGCGCGCAGATCACGGACGGTTGGCGGAATCCATATGACGGTCCTGATCCGCCAGGGGCGCGACTGGAGAATCCGCGCCCAGCTCTTCAGGCTCGACGAGGAGACGGCCAGCCCGCCGTCGGCATAGCGGAGACGTGGCTGCCTGGATCCAGGCTACCTGTTGATCCGATACATCCGCACGTACTGCACGTCCAGTTCGTCCGTCCAGACCCCCAGTACGTAGTCGGCTCCGATCTCGAGGTAGGGCGCCTGGTACTGGACAAAGGCCCGCTGGAGCCCGGGCGGCACCGACACGCTGCCCAGCCACGAACCGTCCGGGGCATGGATCTCGAAGGGAGGGGGGTCGGCGCCGGCTACGTAGTAGGGCTGTAGCCAGAGGTGTCCGGTGGTGTCCACGTGGATGGAGCGAAGCACGGGGAGCACGGGGGCTCTGTGGAAGTCGCGCCACATGCGTTCTACGCGGTCGATCTCCTCGGGGGGCACGCCGCTGACCATGTCGAGGATTCCGGCCAGATGCTCTTCGAAGACCGCGTCCGTCGCTTCCCGCGGCGCCACGTCGCGCCGCACGATCCGCTCGACGGCGCCGTCAACCGGGGAGAGCACGCGTACCGAGTAGGCATCGGTATCGATGACGGCGACCCGGTCCGCGGAGGCGCCGAATTCGGGGTAGTTGCTGAACGCGTACCCGCCATCCCTGCGGCCGCCCCGCATGAGCACCTCCTCGCCGCCGACCACAATCAGGTCCCTGGCGGTGCCGTCTGCCAACCGGATGGCCACCGGACGCTCGTCGACCCACCGCACGACACCGCTCGTTCTCAGGTCCGCCAACTCGATGAAGCGCACAATCAGGTCGCGCCCCACAACCCCCACGGCCTTGTCGGGACCCGACAGGTCGTCGGGGGACGGCGTGCCGCCAGCGCCGTCGGAATCGAATCGTTGCGGACGGATGCCGAAGCTCCGCGCCACTCGTCCCCGGGCGTCGAAGAGTTGCACGCGCATCAGCGTCTCGTCGTACGTGACCAGCGAATCGCCGGCCGTGGTGCCGAGGAAGTCGAGGCTCTCGAACTCGCCGGGACCCTGTCCGAATCTCCCCGCACGCCACTGGAAGGTGCCCGCTGCGTCGTAGCTCCGCAGCTCGGAAGCGCCCCGGTCGGCCACCACGACATCGCCGTTGCTCAGCCGCACGGCGGCTACGACGTCGCTGAACTGGTACTCGAGCGCGCCGGACACCGTGCCGATCTCGAGAAGGGGCTCGGGGTCGACCGTCCAGCCGTCGTCCGGTCCCCAGAGCGGGGCGACGGCGGTGACGATGGGGATCCCGGCGGAGTCGGTGTGTATCGTGTGTATTGCAGCGGGAGCGGTGTCGCAGGCGGCGGCTGCCAGCAGGACTGTTGTGGCGGCTGCGTTGGTCGCAACGGACGCGATGGTCCCCCGTCGGCCCGCGTTCATGCCGGCTCCGGCACGGGCTCGGCCGCAATCGGGTTCACTAGGGCAGCCACGCTCGGGACATCCAGTTCGTCCCTGGCGACGCCGTAGAGGAGGCCTCCGAACACCGATGTCAACCGGAACCGCTCCGGCAGAATCACCACCCACGTCCGCATGGTCTCGATATCGGCCACGACCCAGTGCCCCCGTTCATCGTCGACGCCCTGACGCAGCCAGAATACGTGATCGCTGGCAGGGATGAGTCGTGTTGCGACGGACCAGTATCCGGGCGGGTCGATGTCGATCTCCCGCGGAAGATCTCGACTGGTGCCTTCCCTGATGTCATCCTCCAGGTCGTCCAGGTCCCGCTCCGTCACCGCGCGTCCTGCAATTCCAAGGTCGATGGTCTCGCCCAGCACCAACCCCGCTTCGGGGGAGACGATCGTGAGGGTCCCGGCGACACCGTCGGCGAGAACCACGGCGGTGTCTCCGAGAGCGCTCCAGGCTCCGGCCGCACCAAAACGGGTGGACGCGACAGCTCCGACCACTTCCGTCGTCCAGCCTGCTGCCCCCCAGTGGAAGGAGAGGAGCGTGTCGGCAGACTCCCCTCCGGGCGACACGAGAACAACGTGGTTGCGCAAATCGTTAACGACGTCTCGTGAGAAGGAGACCATGTAGTTTGCGGGAATCATGCCGACCGTGAAGCCACCCTTCAACGGTACCGCGTCGACGAGTGACTTCTCACCCACACCGGGGTCGGCAAAGCGCTGTGCCCGCACCGTCTCCAGATGGCGACCGTCCAGCGAGAAACGGACGTACCTGCCCTGCCGGAAGTCGCCAACCGTGAGAATGGAGTCGATGCTGACGATCCCCGGGCTCAGGAACTCTCCCGGCCCGCTTCCCTCCCTGCCGAATTCGGCCAGCAGGCGGCCGGCGTCGTCGAACCTCAACACGCGGTTGTGCCCCGGATCCGAGACCCAGACGCCGAGGTCATTAACTACGACACCACCGATTCGGGCGAAGAAGCCGCCGTCGTATTCCGCCGGGATCACCGTGGCAACCGGATCCCGAGACAGGTCCAGGGTGTCCATCTGCGCCCACGCCGGGTTGGCGCTTGCCAACAGCACGACTGCGAGTGTCAGATGTCTCGCCACGGCCAGGAGTCTTACCATGGTCAGGTGTCTCACCGCGGCCACCTCGGAATCGGCCGGCCCGGGGTCCAGGGCACGCCCGCGGTTTCCAGTTCTGCCTCCAGCGTGGCGAGGTCTCCCTCCACCAGCGCCCGCAGCGCTTCCGACATCTCCGCCAGTTGCGCCGACGCCACTGCGTAGCTGTCGCGCTGGGTGGTGGTGGGCGCGGACGTCGCCCTGAACTGCGCGCCCACGACGCGCGAGATGCGCTGCATCACCGACGGCGGCGCGAATTCGGCGCGGTCGAGGGCGGTGCGGTCCCGCGACAGCACGCGCCGGATCTCGAAGAGGCGCTCCTCGAAGGCGGTGAGGCGCGTCTCGTAGGGTGCGGCCGCCAGCCCGGGCGCGGCGCGCACCGCCCGGCGCAGCAGACCCAGCCGCTCCGAGGTCTCCCGCGCCGCGCGATCCACGGCGACGGCGGCCCGCTGCAGCGCGGCGACGTCGCGCTGGAAGGCAAGCAGGGCGTCCCGGTCGGCGGCGGCCAGCGTCGCGGTGCCGAGCGGTTTGACCGTGAAGGACTGCGGCGCCGTGAGATCCTCGTAGCCGTCGCCGGTGACCAGGACCACGCGCGCGGAGAACTCCCCGGGCGCCACCATGGGGCCGTCGGCCTCGCCGCCGCCGGGCGACGGCGGTTGCAGCGATGCGTATCGCAGGTCCCAGGCAATGCGGTGCAGCCCTGCCCGCCGGGGCCCGGGAACGCGCCGCACCACGTCGCCGGCGGCATCGGACACCACCAGGAACACCTCCGGGGGCCGTTCCATGTCTTCGGCAGTCAGCGTGGCCTGGTCCGGGTAGGCGATTTCTTCGCCCCGCGCCAGCGCCTCCCGCTCCAGCCGCTGCCGCCGCTCCCTGAGCGACTCCTGGCCGTCGCGCAGGTAGTACGTGAAGACGGCGCCGAAGGGCGGATTGGGCGCCGTGAAGAAGGCGTCGCCAAACGTCCCCTTCTCCTGCCCGCCCAGCGGCCGCGCCGGGATGTACGCCCACGGGTCCTTGATCCGGAACAGGTGCGCCGCATCCCCCGCCACGGCCTCGTCCATCCCGCGCAGAGGCGAGTAGTCGTCCAGGATGTAGAAACCGCGCCCGAACGTCGCCAGCACCAGGTCGTTCTCGCGGCGCTGGATCTCGAGGTCGCGCACCGCGATCGTCGGCAGTCCGCCGCGCAGCCGCACCCACGAGCCGCCCCCGTCCCGCGTCACGAAGAGGCCGAACTCGGTGCCCAGGAAGAGCAGGTCCGGGTCTACGTGGTCCTCCACCAGCGTCCAGCTCGACTGACCGTCCGGCACGTCCCCCGTGATGTTCGTCCAGGTCGCGCCCCGGTCGTCGCTCCGCACCACGTACGGCGCGAAGTCGCCCTCCTTGTGGTTGTTGAAGACCGCGTAGACCCGGTCGCCCACGTGCCGGGACGCCACCACATCGGCCACGTAGGCCATCGCAGGCACCGCCGGGAACACCTCCTGCCGCCGCCACCCGCCACCACCGTCCTCGCTCACCTGCACCAGTCCGTCATCCGTCCCCACATACAGCAACCCCTCGACCAGAGGCGACTCGTCGAGCGCCACGATCGTCCCGTACGGCGAAGTAAAGACGTTCTTCCACACCGCCTCGGGGGGCCAGATCCGGCCCATTACCGGACGCTGGTTGCGGTCCATCCCCCGGCTCAGGTCCCCGCTCACCGCCGTCCACGTCTCGGCGCGGTCGTCAGAGCGGAAGAGCTTCTGGGCCGCGAAGTACACCCGCCGCGAATTGTGCGGACTGATGATCAGCGGCGAGTCCCAGTGCCAGCGCAGCGCGCCCTCCCCCGCCTCCGGCTGCGGCTGGATATCCAGCTCCTCGCCGCTCGCCCGGTCGTAGCGGACGATGCCCGCGTACTGGGACTGCGTGTAGACGATGTTCGGGTCGTCGGGGTCGACGCGCGCCTGGAAGCCGTCGCCCCCGTGGGTGATGAACCAGTCGCTGTTGCGGATCCCGTGCACGTTGTCGGTGCGCGAGGGGCCGCCGACCGACGAGTTGTCCTGCGTGCCGCCGTACACCGTGTAGAAGGGCGCCTTGTTGTCGATGCCGACGCGGTAGAACTGCATCAGGGGCATGTTGCCCGAGGCGTAGCGCCAGGTGCGGGCGCCGTCGAAGGTCTCGTAGAGTCCGCCGTCGCTGCCGACCAGCATGTAGTTCGGGTCGTCGGCGTCGAAGACGATCTCGTGGTTGTCGACGTGCTTGAAGCGGGTGTTGACCCGGTCGAAGGTGCGCCCCCCGTCGTTGGTCACGTGGATGATCACGTCGACGGCGTAGACCCGGTCCATCCGGTGGGGGTCCGGGTAGAGCTCGCCGTAGTACTGCGGGTCGACCACGATGTAGTCCGACATCCGCACCCACGTCTCGCCCCGGTCCGGCGACCGGTAGAAGCCGCTCTTGTCCTCGGTGGCGGCCGCATTGGCGTAGAGCACGTCGGGGTCGATGGGCGATACAGCCAGCGCGATTCGGCCCAGGTCGCCCGCAGGCAGCCCCCGGGTGATGTCACGCCACGTCTCGCCGCCGTCGGTGCTCTTCCACACGCCCGACTCGGGCCCGCCGGCAACCAGCACCCCCACGTGCCGCCGCCGCTGAAACGCCACCGCATATAGCACGTCCGGGTCGCGAGGGTCCATGGCCACGTCGGCGATGCCGGTGTTCTCGCTGATCTCCAGCACCGGGGTCCAGGTGGCGCCGCCGTCGGTGGTCTTGAAGAGGCCGCGCTCGCCCCCGGGCGCCCAGAGCCCGCCCATGGCCGCGGCGTACACCACGTCCGGGTCGCGAGGGTCGATCAGGATCTGGCCGATGTGCTCGGAGGTGCGCAGGCCGGTGTTCGACCAGGTGCGCCCGCCGTCGAGGCTCTTGTAGACGCCGTCGCCCCAGCCGACGCTGCGCTGGCTGGTGTTCTCGCCGGTCCCGAGCCAGATCACGTTGGAATCGGTGGGGTCGATGGCGATCGAGCCCGTGGAGTACGAGGGGTGGTCGTCGAAGATGGGCGTCCACGTCGTGCCCCGGTTCACGGTCTTCCAGACGTTGGACGAGCTGGTGGCCACGTACCACACGCTGCGGTTGGCGGGGTCGACGGCCACGTCCGCGATCCGGCCGGACATGAAGGCCGGGCCGATGCCGCGCAGTTCGAGTGCGGAGAGGAGGTTCTCGTCGACGGCGGTGGGTGGGGGAGATTGGGCGCGGAGCGGGGCGAAGGTCGCGCAGGCGGCGACCGCGAGGGTGAGCGCGGTGGTGGTGGGTGGGGGGAGGAGGGGGGTTGTGAGGGGCGCGGCATTGGCCTGGGCGCACATCGTCCCGGACAGGATCGCGGGCAGCCTGCGAAAGATGGAGGTGGCGGCAACGGGGATGCGGCTCATGCGTGGCCTCGGTTGTAGTTGAATGGGCGTGGCGCGACAGGTAGCAGGATGCTTGCGGTTGCGCGCCCCCGCAATCCACGACAAGCTCGCCCGGTACCACGGTGCGGCCCCGACTGCATCCCCTGGGCTCGGCGCATACCTCAATCCCGTGCTACTCTGAATGACATGAAGAGGCGCACCGACCCGGACGAAGCGGGACAGAACGATTTCGAGCGGCTGATGGCCGATGTGCAACGGCTTCCGGACCAAGGGCGCCTGGTCGAGGAGACTGTCGTCCGGGAGGGCGTGGACGCCCGTCGGCCTCGCGGGAAAGGAAGTGAGGCCGGTTCCCGGCCCAAACGGATCCGGATCGGCGCGCTCGATGGGTTGAATCGGCGTCAGGCGGTCGCGCTGCGTCGCGGCGGGATTACGATCGAGGCGCGGCTGGACCTGCACGGATTCACGCACAGCGATGCTGCGCGGAAGGTCGCGGCATTCCTGGCCCAGTCCACGCATCGGGGCCTGCGTTGCGTTCTGGTGATTACCGGGCAGGGACGGAGCGACCCGCTCGCCGAAGCCCGGGGCGTGCTGCGCCGCGGGCTCGAAGCCTGGTTGAACGAGCCCGCTACCCGCCCGCTTGTCCTGGCGTGCGTGCCCGCGCGTCGCAGGGACGGGGGCCAGGGCGCATTCTACGTGCTACTGAGGCGGAGTGCATGAGCGGGATGAGTGAACGGTGTCGGGCCCCCTTCGCGCGATCCGGGACCGAGAACGGGAGTGGCCATCCATGTCGCGCATAACGTCGCCCTGGGGTCGGTCATATGGGCGGCAGTCGGGGTCATATCGTTCGTAACCCCCTGCAGCGACAACGAGTTGTGGTGGCCATGGCTGGCGGTCATAACTCGGCATGTGACACGCATAACTGGCGGATGGCGATTGACCTGCCGGCGATCGAGATGAGTGCTCCCGCTCACGACCCGGTTGGCCCGCGACTCCTCCCCTCGCACCGCGCGCTCCCGCAGTCACCGCAGCTCCCAAAACTCCCCGCTCAGCCCCGCGCTCCGCACCACGGCCTTCTTCGCGGCGGGCGACAGGGGCCGCCAATCGTCGCTCATCCGCCCCCCGTACCAGCCCCGGCTCAGTTCGCCCAGGGTCCCGATGCCGACGGCGACGGCCGACTCCAGCCCGTGCGCCGCCGCCCAGGCCATCGCGTCCCCTTCCGACCGGAAGGCAAGCATGTTGCTTCAGGTGAAGCCGATGTCGTCCCAGAAGCGCCGAGCCGGAACGGGAAGGAGCACGACCGTGCCGCCGGGCTCGACGCGTCCCCCCGTCACGACGAGATCGATGACCGCTCCCGAGTGCGGACACCCGCTCGATGTCCGTCCGTCGGTGTCGAGAGTGACCGGTATCGCGAGCGCGTCCCAGGCGCAGTTCGCCCAGTACGCCCCGGCCGGTGTTTCGACCCGGTACGGGGTGGGCACCGCCGAGAAGGGGTGCGCCATCCACACTTCGCCGCGCTCGTCGAGGGCCAGGACGCGGGCGTCGGCCAGGAAGCGAAGAGCCCGGTGGATCTCGGTGTCGGCCCCGCCGAAGTCGGTGGCAAGCTCGGCGCGCGAAGGCACCGCTCCGGTGTCCCGGATCCGTCGGTAGAGGTGGCCGCGGACACGCCACGCGAAGGCTTCGATCGGCGCGGTCATGGGTTCGGCGACGCTGCCGCCCGCCGCCAGGCCAGCCACGAGTCCAGGCTCAACCGGTCTTCCTCGAACAGCGCCAGGACGACAACCAGCAGCACCACGCGCGGTATCACGTGGGCGTTGAAGGCGTACAGCGGCTCGGCCAGGAGGTGCCCGAACGTGACCAGCATCAGGACGCAGCCGAGCCCGACCGCCGCCGCAAAGCGCTTCCAGCCGGCGAGCATGAGGGCGCCGCCGATGAGCTCCACGTACGGGACCACGACCCCGGTGAACCAGAGCGACCATTCGGGCAGCGGGCCCGACGCATAGGGTTCCACGAACAGGCTCCTGGCGTGCTCGACCGCGCCGAGCCTGAACACCTTCCAGAATCCGGCGGCGAAGAAGACGAGCCCCAGGATCGCCCGTGCCACGAACACGGCCCAACACTTCGGTGTCATCGAATGTCCTCTCCCCACCGGGGCCCGCCGAAACCTCGCCGGCACCCGCCCCGTAGTACACGGCTAACGCAGGTGGACAACCTTCACTCCCGACACACGGCGAAGCAATGAGACCGACTATCCACGACCCCGTCACGACCGCGACCAGGGAGCGAGCGCCATAGAACGGTAGATCGACGTCCATCGGACCGAATCGGCCCCCCGGCGCTCGAACCGCCGGGGGGCCGATTTCTTTTTGAGGAGCCTGCAGAACGCATGTCACACCTGACGCAAGACACCAGAATCATCGAGCGCTACACGGACCAGCCGGCGCGCATGCCCGCCGAGCTGCGGCGGCGCATCGAGGACCGCTGGAACGGGGAGCCCGTGCAGCTGTACGCCATGGCCGACCTGGACGAGTCCCTGACGCTCACCGAGCGTTGGTTCGCCGTGGGGCCCTCGCGCGGGGCGACCGCGGCCCGGCGCGACGACGGATCGTGGAGGATCGACTCGTTCGAGCGCCGGGACGTGGAGGCCGTCCGCGAGGTGCCGGGACTGAGCAGCACGGTCCTGCTCGTACAGGGATCCCCGGGCGACCGGCCCCTGGCGAGCCTGCGCTACACGCACCGCCAGCGGCGCGCGATGGAGAATCTTCGTTTCGTGCTCGAAGTCGGGACCGAGCCCACCGCCGTCGTGCCCGGCTTCGAAGGTGGCGACGGCGCGTCACTCGCCGACGCGGACCTCGAATACGAACGTGGCGTGGCCGGCCCGGTTCGCGAGGCCCAGGCGCTGGTGGGGGGCACGCGCAGGGCGGTTCTGTGGAGGCTGCTCAGCTACCTGGGACCCTACAAGTCGCGAATGCTGGCCGGATTCGCCGCCGCGGCCTTCATCACCGGGGTGAGTCTCGTGCCGCCCTTTCTGGCTGGCTACCTGATCGACGAGGTCGTGAGACCGGCCCGCGACGGTTCGCTTGCCATGGCCGATGCTCTGCGAACGGCCTGGATCGCCGTCGCCGGCATGGCGCTGATGTACCTGGTGCGGGAGGGGGCCGCCCACGTCCGCCTGAAGCAGATGAGCGTGCTCGGCGAGTACGTGGCGCGGGATCTGCGCACCGAGCTGTACGAACACCTGCAGCGTCTGAGCCTGAGCTTCTACGCCAGGAAGAAGACGGGCGGCCTCATCACAAGGGTCAGCTCGGACACCGACCGGCTGTGGGAGTTCCTGGCCTTCGGGATCGTGGACGTGTCGCTGTCGGCGGTGATGCTCGCTGGGCTGAGCGCCGTCCTGCTCAACCTGGACTGGCGGCTGGGCCTGGTCATGATTCTCCCCGTGCCCCTGCTGTGCTGGTCGATCTTCCGGCACGGCGAGCGCATTCACCGTCTGTTCGCGCGGGCGTGGCGGAAGTGGTCGGGGCTCACGGACATTCTGTCGGACACGATCCCCGGGATGCGCGTGGTCAAGGCGTTCAACCAGGAAGACCGCGAGAAGCGGCGCTTCAACGCCAGCAACGACGCCGCGATGGGCGAGTTCAACCGCATCCACCGCGTCTGGACGGTCTTCTGGCCTGCGCTGATGCTGGGCGTGCACGTCATGACCATGGCCGTTTGGGCGCTGGCGGTGCCAAGGCTCCTGGGCGCGCCCGGAAGCCCCGGCAACCTCACGCCGGGGACGTTCGTCTCGTTCCTCCTGTACATGACGATGTACGTGCAGCCCATCGAGGTCATCGGCCAGATGGCCAGGGTGATGAACAGGGCAACGAGTTCGGCCCACAGGGTCTTCGAGGTGCTGGACACGGAGCCGGAGGTGCGCGATGCCGCCCGCCCGGTTCGGCTGGAACCGGTCCGAGGGGCCGTGGAATTCGATTCGGTGACCTTCGGGTACGATGGCGTCAAGCAGGTGGTAAAGGGCGTGTCGTTTTCGGTCCGGACCGGTGAGATGATCGGACTGGTGGGACCCTCGGGGGGTGGCAAGACGACGATCACCAACCTCATCGCACGCTTCTACGACGCCACCGGCGGGCGCGTGCTGATCGACGGAACCGATGTCCGCACCCTCGACACGGGCCACTTCCGGCGCCAGATCGGGATCGTGCTTCAGGATCCGTACCTGTTCCATGGCACGATTCTGGAGAACATCCGGTACGGCGACCCGGAGGCGTCGCTCGACGCGGTGGTGGAGGCATCGAGGGCCGCCAACGCGCACGACTTCATCTGCCGGCTGCCGCTGGGCTACGACACCGTGGTCGGGGAGCGTGGGCAGACACTGTCCGGAGGCGAGCGCCAGCGCGTGTCGATCGCCCGCGCGATCCTCCACGACCCGCGGATCCTGATTCTGGACGAGGCCACCTCGGCCGTCGACACCGAGACCGAGCGCAAGATCCAGGAAGCGATCGACCGGCTCGTTTCCGGGAGGACGGTGTTCGCCATCGCCCACCGGCTTTCGACGCTGGCCCGCGCGGACCGGATCTTCGTCATGAAGAACGGCTACCTCGTCGAGGCGGGCACCCAGGAAGAGCTGCTGGCACTTGAGGACGGAGTCTACAGGAGGCTCTACGAGTTGCAGATCGAAACTGACAAGGACGATTGAAGTGAACAGAGAAAGTGTACAGCAACGCGGGTCCAGCCGAGACCGGGTCGCGCTCCGCTGGCGGCCTGACGGCCAGGTGTGGGCAGAGACCGCGGGACGCCATGCCCCGGTCGTGGTTCACCGGTGCTTTCCGTGGTCCGATCCGACCCGGCACATCTCTCTGCGGGACAGTGACGAGGAGGAGTTCGCCTACGTCCGGGATGTGTCGAGCCTGGATGAGGAGTCGCGCGCCGCGCTGGAGCGTGCGCTTGCCGAGGCCGGATTCCTCCTGGAGATTACCGCGGTTGAAGACGTATCCGAGGAGGTTGAGATCCGGCACTGGGCAGTCCGAACACGCCAGGGGCCAAGGCGGTTCCAGACACGGCTGGACGACTGGCCGGTCGAGATTGCCGGCGGCGGCGTGCTGATACGTGATCTGGCGGGCGACCTGTATCACGTCCCCGATCCCGAGGCGCTGGATACGGCCAGCCGCGAGTGGCTGTGGGCGTACGCGGGCTGATGGTGCAGCGCGACTACATCCTGCGGATGATCGAGGAGCTGGGCGCGGTGCTGATTGCGCTGCGAAAGGCGATCCTGGGTGGAGGCGCGGCCCGGGCCACCGACGTGGAGGACACGCTGCGTCGCGCCTCGGCCGGCGCAGGCATGGACCTGGATCTCGCCCGCGCGGCGTCCGTCGACGCGTTGCCCGCGATGATGGCGCCCACGGGCGAGGTCGATCCCGCGCTCTGCTGGCTGCTGGCCGAGGTGCTGATGACGGACGGGGCGGAGCGCCTGTCTTCCGGAGAGACGGACCTGGCCCGCTCCTCCCTGGCCAAGGCCGCGGCGCTCTTCAAGCTGGTCGAGCCGGGGGGCGCCTACCTGACCGGATTCCCGGAGGCCAGCGAACGCATCGAGGAGATCGAAGCGATGCTGGCCGGGATCACGCCCTCCGGCAACGGACGGTCATCCTGACGGATCAAGCGTCGGCATCGCCTCGCGAACCACCTGCGCGGCGCGCTCGGCGTCGCTCATCGACACGTCCCGGTGCATCACGGCCCGGACATCGTGGCGTCCCGACACCAGCATCGCGACGCCCCGCGCGATGCACGCATCCACGAAGTCGCCCGCGGGGCAGCGCACGGAGAAGCGGAGGATGTTCGTCTCCACGTGGGCCCGGACCAGTTCCACGCCCGGGACCCCGACCAGCGCATCGGCAAGGAGGCCTGCCCTGGCGTGATCCTCCGCCAGGCACGCGCGGTGGTTCTCCAGCGCGTACAGCGCCCCCGCCGCGATGATGCCCGCCTGCCTGAACCCGCCGCCAAAAAGCTGCTTGAACCGCCGCGCCCGCTGCACGAACCCCCCGGAGCCGGCCAGAGCCGACCCCACCGGTGCCCCCAGCGCCTTCGAAAAACACACCGAGACGCTGTCGAAGTCGCGTGCGTAGCGTCCCGGCGGAATCCCCGTCGCCGCCGACGCGTTCCAGAGCCGGGCTCCGTCGAGGTGGCAGCGGAGCCCGGCGGCACGAGCGACGCCCACGACCGCGTCCATTTGCTCCAGCGGCCAGATGCTGCCTCCCCCGCCGTTGTGCGTGTTCTCCACGCAGAGAAGCGTCGGTGGCGGGGAGAGGGTCGTGGGCGATCCGTGGTGAGAGGTGCCCAGCGCGTCGCGCACCTGGCCGGGCGTAAAGATGCCCCGGTCGCCGGCGATGCGCTGAGCCGTGACGCCCGAGAGCGCCGCCGGCCCGCCCCCTTCCGAGCGCACCACGTGGGACGCGGCATCCATGAGGACGAGGTCGCCCGGCTCGGTGTGTGCGCGGATGGCCACCTGGTTCGTCATCGACCCGGTGGGCATGTAGACGGCGTCCTCCTTGCCGAGGAGTTCCGCGGTGCGGGCCTCGAGCCGCTTCACGGTCGGGTCGTCGCCGTAGACGTCGTCGCCGACGACGGCCCGGGCCATCGCCTCGCGCATGGCCGGCGAGGGGCGGGTGACGGTGTCGCTGCGGAGATCGATCATGCGAGAAGACTACTCAAAGTCGACATCCATGACATCCTGGAGCGGGCGGTATCCGATTCCGCGGTAGATCCTGTTGGAAACGGGGTTCGCGAGGTCGGTGTAGAGGACGCAGTGGGTGAAGCCCAAATCGAGCGCATGGCTGCTCAGTTCGGCCACCAGCGCCGTCGCATAGCCTCGCCCGCGACGCTTCTCGGGGGTGTAGACGTAGCCGATCCGAACCCCGTGGCGCGTGCGCGCCGGGAAGGCGGCCATGGACACGGGGACTTCATGCAACCACAGCGCGAGCAGGCGCTTTCCGCCCTCTTCACCACACAGTCGGCGCGCCCTCGCCAGGGGATCTCCCGCCTCTCCCAGCCCGGTCTCCCGAATGAAGAAGGCGAGCCAGCGCGCGACAAGGGGGACGTCCGCGGGTCCGGCGAGACGCATTCTACCCGGCGCCATCCGCGAAGGCGGCGTCACACGCTCCAGGACATGGATCCGTTGCCGGGTGCCCGGCGTGGCCCTGACGCCTCCGAGGGCGCTCCAGACCTCGCCGAACGCGCGGGCAACCGCGACCGGCCCCAGGACCGCGGGCAACTCCTCATACACTTCGGCCACGTCCCGGGCCAGTAGCCGAACCGCGTCCAGCGGCATGCGCGTCAGGCCCAGCTTGTAGGGCGGCGTGCGGAAGGCGCATCCGACCACGTCGCCACCCGACTCGATCGTCGCGAAGTAGAGCGGACCCGGCGCCGCACTGGCAGGGCCCGACGCTGACGCCGCGGGGCGCACCCCCACGAGCGACGCAGCGATCCCGAGGGGCAGGTTGTTCTCGGCTTCGCGCTGCAGCAACCAGGACTCCGCCCGGTCGAGAAACGCCCGGGGATCCTGGAGGCGCACCACCCGCATATCGCGCAGGCGCGGACGGCGGTGCGGTCTCCTATCCGTCCGACTCTTCGCCCGTGACAAGGGTCCTGATGAAGTCGCCGACGCCGGAAAGGCGGGCCATCAGCGTGATGTGAACGTCGTGCACGCGGTTCTCGCCGCCGTTCCTGCCGTAGTAGTCGCCCACCTCGAAGACGGCCGCGCCGCCACCCACGGGCACCTCGATCCCGAACCCGCCGTGCAGCGTGCGTGCGCGCTCGGTGCCGACCAGGGAATAGGGCAGGATGGGCACCTCGTCCGGAGAACCGATGATCTTGGAGCCGAAGCCCGAGAACACGTAGGCCCGGACGCCGTCGTACGCAGGTGTGTAGGCCATGAGGTCCGCCACCACGGTCTCGAAGTACCGGGAATCCAGTTCGTCGTCGAATGCGGTCAGGCCGTTGGACGGGATGACGCCTTCCGGGTCGCGCCGCGGGGCCCAGCGCGTCGAGCGTTCGAAGAGCGCCCGGGCGCCGTACCAGGACCCGTTGCGTCTGGCGACCAGTTCCACCCCGTAGGTCGGTCGACGCGCCGTCCTCTGGCCGCCGGCATTGCCGTGCTGGGGCAGGAAGTACCCGACTCTGGGCGCAAACGAGATCGTCCAGCCGTCCGGTTGGGAGGCGCGGGTCACCGCTTCCGGCCGCGCCTGGGCCGATGCGGGTTCGGACGAGGCGACGGCCACAAGGCCGGCGATGGCGGAGCAGATGGCAAGGCGGCAGAGCGGCTTCATCGACGGACTCCTGGCGGTCAACGGTCCCTACACAACGGGGCCCCACACAACGGGCCCGGCACAACGGTCCCCAAACAATAGTGCGGCGGCCGGGATTCAGGCCAGATCGGCGCTGCTTCGAGTCAGGCGAAAGAGCCCGTTCAGCCTGGTCCGCAGTTCGAGCCGGTACCCCCTGGCAACCAGCCACGCCTCCAGCCCGCGCGACCGCCGTCCGTCGCGGGCATCGGCCTTGAGTTCGACGATCAGATGCCGCGGCCAGAGTCTTCGCGGAGCGTCACGCAGGAAGGGCTGGACGACTTCGGGCTCGTATCCCTCCACGTCGACCTTGAGGCAGTCGAGCCGATCGAGCCCGGCGTCGTTCACGACGTCGGCCAGCGTGACGACTTGCACGGGCATCGTGGTGGCTGCGCGTTCGGCGGACTCGGCCGATGCCCCGGCCCCCGCCCCGACCAGCCGACCCTCTCCCGAGTTCCGCGCGTTGACGGCGAACGCGCCGGTGCCCCTGGCCGCGCCAACCGCCGCTTCGACCACCCGCACACGGTCCCCCACCCGGTTGACGCGCACGTTGAACCGGAGCTGCCGCGCCAGGTCGGGGTTGGGCTCCACCGCGACGATGGCACCCGAGCCGCGGACGAGGGAGAGGACCCAGAAGGAGTAGCCGCCGACGTTGGCACCGACGTCCACGAAGGTGAATCCCGGCTCGGCCCACTGCGCGAGAAGCCTCCGTTCGGCCCGATCCCAGGAACGGGGCAGAAACAGGATACCGGCCTCCGAGACCGACCGGTCCGGGAAGAGGCGCAGACGCTGCCCCCAGACCCCGACGTCGACGGGGCCGGTCAGGTGCCGGCGCGCGACGCGGCGGGCGATGAGCGCGAACCGGCTCCAGGGCCAGCCACCCGGCATGGAGCGCGCGATGCGGAGCCACAAGGCGCCCCGCCCCTCCGGTCGGCAACCGCCCCACGCGCTGGTCTCGCTGAATGGGTCACGCACGTGCCGGCCTGCCAACGTTATCGTAGTTGCTGTCGTTCATCCCCAATAATGCGGCCGTTCGGTCCGCGCGGAGACCCATCCAACATGAACCCCGCTCCCCGCGGGACGCTCACTTCCGGCCATATTGCGCGGTTCTGGTCCCCCCTGGCCGCGACCTGGGTCATGATGGCGCTCGAAGGCCCGCTCATCGCGGCCACCATCGCGCGCCTGCCCGAAGCCAAGATCAATCTGGCGTCCCACGGCGTGGTCTTTGCCATCGCGATCCTGGTCGAGGCGCCGGTGATCATGCTCATGACCGCCGCCACCGCACTGGTGCGTGACAGCGACGGCTACCGCAAGCTGCGCCTTTTCGCCCACGGGCTCAACGCGCTCGCCACGCTGCTCGTCGCCCTCCTGCTGATACCGGCCATCTTCGAGCCGTTGATCGCGGGACTCCTCGCGCTGCCCCGCGAGGTCGCCGACATCATCTACGGGGCGCTCTGGATCTACCTGCCATGGCCCGCCGCGATCGGTTACCGGCGCTTCATCCACGGCGTGATGATCAGCGCGGGAAGGACCCGGCAGGTCGCGTTCGGAACCGTCTTTCGCCTCATCGCCATGGCGGGGAGCGCGTTCACGCTGCCCGCGCTCACCGACCTGCACGGTGCCTGGGTGGGCGCCGCCAGCCTGACGATCGGCGTCTGCGTCGAGGCCGTCGCCGCCCGCGTCATGGCCACCGGAGCGATCCGGCGGGTGCTCGCCACATCGCCCCGGGAGAGCGGGACCGCGCCGATGAGCTACCGGGGGATTCTGGCCTTCTACTACCCGCTTGCCCTGACCTCGCTCGTAGCTCTGGCCACGCATCCGATCCTCACCTTTTTCGTGGGCCGCGCCCGCGACCCGCTGGAATCACTGGCCGTCCTTCCCGTCGTGCATTCGCTGTCGTTCCTCTTCCGCGCCGCGGGGCTCAGCTACCAGGAGGCCGCGATTGCGCTGACCGGTAACGAATTCGAGCACCGAAGGCCGGTGGGACGCTTCGCGCTCCGCATGGGTCTTGCGGCCACTGCGGCCTACGCGCTGATCGTCCTCACGCCCCTCTTCGGCGTCTGGTTCGAGACCGTTTCGGGGCTGACTCCCGAGCTGTCCGGATACGCAAGAATCCCGGCAATGGTGCTGATCCCGGTGCCCGGGATGGCCTTCTGGCTGGCGCACCAGAGTGCGGTTATGGTGTTGAGGCGCCGCACCAAGGCGATCACGATGGCGACGACGCTCGGACTGCTCGGCATTGTGGTCCTCTTCCCCGTGCTGGCCTGGGGGCTGGGATGGGTCGGGGCCACGGCCGCCGTCGTGGCGTTCCTGGGCGGGCGCCTCGCGGCAAACATCTACCTGTACCGGACTGGATCACCATGAGCATCAGCCGCCGCCGCTTCGTCGCCGCCTCCGCCGGTTGCGCCTCGTATCTGGCCGCCGCGGCACCCCTTCTGAGCGCGTCTGCGCTGCGCCGGTGGAGCGGGGCGGGTGCGCGCCGGATGGTCGCCCAGACGCCCTTTGGGCGCATCGAGGGGCTGGGAGACGGGATGTTCGCGATCGTCTCCACGCCGCTTGACGGAGACTTCACCACCGTATGCAACGGCGGGATCGTGGGGGGGTCGGAGGGGACGCTGGTGGTGGAGGCGTTCGCCACTCCCGAGGGCGCGGCGTGGGCGGCCGAGCAGGCCCGGGCGCTTACCGGGCGGTGGCCCACGCACGTCGTGGTATCGCACTACCACGGGGACCACTCGGCCGGGCCCGCCGGCTACGCGGAGGGCGGCGAGAGCGCGCCCGCACTTCGAGCCACCGCGGTGACGCGCGACCTGGTGCAGGGATCTCCCGGCGACGAGGCCGCGAAGGCCCCCTGGGCCGACGTGGTGGTCGTGCCCGAGGACGGTCCCGTCGAGATCGACCTCGGCAGGCGCACGGTGGCGGTGGTGCCGCGCGGAGGCCACACCGCGAGCGACCTGTCGGTGGAGGTGGACGGTGGCGAGGGGCCGGTCTGGTGCGGGGACCTGGTGTGGAACGCCATGTTCCCCAACTACATGGACGCGGTGCCGTCCCGGCTGTCGCGCTCGGTCCGCGCCCTGCAGGCCATCGCCGCCGACGCCTTCGTGCCCGGTCACGGCCCGCTGGCGGACGCCGAAGCGATGTCGAGATACGTCGCGCTCATCGACTCGGTGGAGGAGGCCGCGCGGGACGCGTGGCGGCGCGGCATCAACTCGGACGACGCGGCGGAGGCCTACGAGGTCCCCGTCGAGCTGGGCGAGTGGATGATGTTCAGCCCCAACTACCACCAGCGCGCGATCCAGGCGTGGATGGACGAACTGGCGGGCCCCGAATACTAAACATATTGGTTTAGTATCAGAGCCCCAAGGCCCGCCTGAACCGCTCCCCCAGCCCCCGCAGCCGCTCCACGGGCTCGTTGCTGAAGACGATCCGCACGAATTGGGCGGCGTTCTCCCGGCCCCAGTGGGTCATGGGCGTGGCCGCCACCTTGCCGTGCTCCAGCAGCCGGGCCGAGGCGGTGGCAGCGTCGCAGCCGAGCGCTCCCGTGTCCACCAGCAGCGACCAGCCCCCGTCTGCGCGCACGACGCGGAGGCCGTCCAGCTCGGCCAGCACGGTGTCGCGCCTGCGCTCCCACTCCGCGACCGCGTCCGCCACGCCGCCTCCCGCAGGATCGACGAGCGCCGCCAGCGCGCCCGGCTGCGCGATTCCGACGGGCGTGACGACATTGTAGATGCTTACCAACCCTATCCGGTTCATGACGCGGCTCGGGCCCGTCACCCAGCCTACGCGCCAACCGATCATGCGGTATTCCTTGGAGACGGAGCCGACCGTGATCGTAAGGTCCGCGAGTCCGCCCACGCCGGCGGGGTGGATGTAGCGGTGGCGGTCGAAGAGGATGCGCTCCATCGCGGCGTTGTAGAGCAGCCATATGCCGCGCTCCTCACATACGCGGGCAATTTCGTGCCAGTCCTCGCGGGTCAGGACCGCGCCCGACGGGATGGACGGGTTCATGAGGAAGATCACGCGGGTGCGGCCGGTCACGGCGCGGCGAAGGCGGTGGAGGTCCAGCGCCCAGCCACCGTCACGGACCACGAACGGCGCGAAACGGGCCACGCCGCCGGCCAGGCGGACGCGGTAGAGCATGCCCGCGTACGTGGGGTCGGTCACCACGACCTCGTCGCCCGGCTCGATGAGGGCGAGGAGCGCGTTGAACAACCCCTCGGTGCCGCCCGCGGTGACGATCGTCTGCGTGTCCGGGTCGTGGGGGACGCCGCTCAGGCGGGTGACGTGGGCGGCGGCGGCGGCGCGCAGTTCGGCGCTGCCCAGGAAGGGGAGGTAGCTGTTGGCATCGTCTTCGCCGACGGCGGCGCGGGTGGCCGCGATCGCCGCCCGGGGCGGAGGAATGTCGGTGTCGAGGTTCTCCAGGCGAAGGACTTCCGTGTCGGCCTCGGCAGCCTGCGCGACCCGGTCGATCGAGAAGCCGACGATGTCGCCGAGGCGGGACGGTCGGGAGGGGGTCGGCGGGTGCATCGCGGCACTACTGCTGAGCGCCGCCCTCGCGCGGTGGCGCCTGCGTTTCGGGTTGTCGCTGCTGGGCGGGGGGTGGCGGACCCGCTTCGAACAGGGAGCGCCTCACGAACGCGATGACCTCGCCGACGGTGGCGGCGGTGGCGACCGGCCCGGGGAGGTCTTGCGCCCGATCGAGATCGCCCAGGAGGATCAGGGGCCGGCCGTACCGGATGGCCAGGTCGACCTCCGACGCCGTGCCCGAGCTCCCCGGCAGCGCCACGACGACATCCGAGGTGAGCACGTTGACGTGGTTGCGCGAATCCGCCTCCGCACCCTGCTTCCCCAACTGCGTGCGGATCGGCAACTCGACCCAGCGATTGGGATACCCGGGGGGCGATGCGGGCCCACCGTCCGCTTCCAGGTGCGGGAGAATCCCGATCACCAGCCCCACGCGCCCCTCCGCTTCGGCGAAGGCGCGAGAGACCGACGCCATGACCCCGCGCCCGCCTCCCGTCAGCAGGTGAACCCCCAGCGAGGCCAGACGGCGGCCCAAGGGCGCGGCAAGATCCTCGTGCGCGCGGGCACCGGAGCCCATGACGCCGACAATGGGTAGCTGCTTCAACGCTGGATCGAACCGTGCGAAGAGGAGAGTATTGGGGGGTACGCGGCCCAATCTCGCAACTGAGGAGGTGAAGCGCCAATGAAAGGCGTGCGGGGGTACGGCCCCTACGCCGCCCTGTCGGTGGTGGTCGCCAACATGATCGGCACGGGCGTGTTCACCAGCCTGGGCTTCCAGCTCCTCGACCTCCATTCGACCTTCCCCCTGCTGCTCCTTTGGGTTGTCGGGGGCGTGGCGGCGTTCTGCGGCGCGATCTCATACGCCGAACTCGGCGCGGCGATCCCCCGCTCGGGCGGCGAATACACGTTCCTGTCGCGGATCTACCACCCGGTCGCCGGGTTCATCTCCGGCTGGATCTCCGCCACGATCGGGTTCGCGGCCCCAACGGCCCTGGCCGCGATCACCTTCGGCACGTACCTCGCCTCCGTCTTCCCCACCCTCTCGCCGACCTGGCTCGGCGCGGGACTGGTCGCCGTGCTCACCGCGGTCCACGCCACGACGCACCGCAACTCCAGCCTCTTCCAGCGATGGTTCACCACGGCGAAGATCGTGCTGATCGCCGCCTTCTGCGTCGCCGCCGCCACCATGGTCGACACGCCGCAGCCAGTGTCGCTGCTGCCCGTGCCCGGCGACGGCGCGCTCGTCTTCAGCGGCGCCTTCGCCGTCTCGCTCATCTACGTCTCCTACGCCTACACGGGCTGGAACGCGGCCACTTATCTCACGGGAGAGGTGCGGAATCCCGGCCGCACCCTGCCCCGCGTGCTCGGCGCCGGCACGCTCCTGGTGATGGTCCTGTATGTCGCGCTGAACTACGCCTTTCTGCGCGCGGCCCCGATGGCCGAGCTGGAGGGGAAGCTGGAGGTGGGCTACGTAGCCGCGACCCACGTGTTCGGTCCCGTGGGCGCGGCGATCATGGGGGTCACCCTGGCCACGCTGCTCGTCTCCACGGTGAGCGCGATGGTCATGGCGGGACCTCGCGTGCTCCATGTGATCGGCGAGGACTACCACGCCTTCCGGCGGCTGAGCCGGGTCAACCGGCACGGAATCCCGGCGGTCGCGATCGTGACCCAGGCCGTGCTCACGCTTGGCTTCATCCTCACAGCCTCCTTCGAGTCCATCCTGGTCTTCGCGGGATTCACCCTCGGGCTGAACAGCCTCCTGGCGGTCGCCGGGGTCCTCGTTCTGCGCGTGCGGGAGCCCGATGCCCCGCGCCCCTACCGTGCCTGGGGATTCCCGGTCACGCCGCTCGTCTACATCGGGCTGACGCTGTGGACCCTGGCGTACATCGCCATCGACCGGCCGGCGGAGGCCGCGATGGCCCCGCTGGTCATCGGGGCCGGGCTCGTCTTCTACCTGCTCGCGGGGCGGCGGACGCGGGACGGGTGATCCCGCGCGGCTCGCGCGAGCCTACTGCACGCCCAGCAACTCGATCTCGAAGATGAGTACCTGGTTGGGGCCGATGTTCGGCGGCGCCCCGGCCGTGCCGTACGCCAGCTCGCTGGGGATCGCCACACGGATGCGGCTGCCCACCGCCATCAGCTTGAGCGCCTCCGAGAAGCCCGAGATGACATTGTCGACGCCGAAGCTGGCCGGCTGGTCCTCGGTGGCGGGATCGTCATCGTAGGAAGAGTCGAACACCGTACCGTCGGGAAGCGTGCCCCGGTAGTGCAGCACGGCGATCTGGCCCGACTCGACGGCGGGGCCGCCGCCCTCCTGCAGCACCTCGTACTGCAGGCCGGACTCGGTGGTGATGACCCCTTCCCTTGCCCCGTTGTCGGCGAGAAACGCTTCCCCTTCCGCTATGCCTTCTTCCGCCGCGGCGGCCTCGATCGCCTCGGTGAAGGCCGTCACTGCCGCCTGGATCTCCTCGTGCGACAACGCGGGGTCCGCGTCTCCCAGGCCGTCGTTGAGCCCCTTCATCAGCGCGGGCATGTCCACGTGTTCCATCACGTCGACGAGCGACCGGCCCATGTTCAGGCCAATCCCGTAGCTCGCCCTCTGCGAGTCGGTTTCCAGCGTCGCGTCGGGCACGCAGGCGGCGAGGGGCAATAGGAGGAGCGAAACGGAAAGGCAGCGGCGAGCGGACATGGGGGTCAACCTTCTCCAGGGAAACCTGGGCGACGAATCAGCGGCCAGGAGCAGGGGGTCAAGGTAACCGCGCGAGGGGATCACGCCAGCAGCAAGGCGAGTTCCCGCAGGTCGTCGAAGACGGAGAGTGCGGCCGCTTGGGCGGCTGGCGAGGACAGGAGGGCCGGATTGTGCCACACCACCGCTAGGCCGGCCGCGCTCGCTCCAACGACGTCGAAAGGAGATCCCGCCACGAACAGAACCTCGTCCGGGGCGGCGTGCATGGCCTTGGCGCCAGCCGCGTAGATGCGCGCATCCGGCTTGTAGAAGCCCGCGGACTCGGCGGTGACCACCACGTCGAACGGTGCGCCTACCAGGTCGGCCGCGCGTTGCCCCATCGCTTCGGAACAGTTGGTCACGACGCCCAGCGGTCTGTCCGCGGCGAGCCCCCGCAGCACCTCGGCCGCCCCAGGCCACGGCGCGAGTTCGTCCCACCGCGCGTCGAGCTCGCGCGCGGCGGCAGCGGGCAGGCCCACGGCCTCTGCCGACGCGCCGACGAGGTCCAGGTATGGGACATAGGCGCCCGCCGCATAGGTGAGCTGCAGGTATTCCATGCGCCAGCGGCGTCCAGGTCCGCGGCCCCCCGCGATGTCGTCCCAGAGCGACCACGAGTCGAGCAGCGCCGACAGCAGGTCGAAGAGGATGACCCCGGGGCGCGGGGGAGCGGGCGCCTTCACGACAGCTCTGCGTCCGCCTCGATTTCGACGAGGAGGTCGTCGTCCACCGTGTTCGCCCGCACGAGCGTGTTCGCGGGGCGAACGCGCGCGAAACGCAGTCCGTGGGCCCGGGCCACCGGCTCCCAGTCCACGCCGTCGCGAATGAAGACCCGGGTGCGCACGACGTCCTCCAGCGACCCGCCCAGCGATTGCAGCGCCCCGTCGATCCTGTCGATGATGAAATGGGTCTGCGCGGCGGGATCGCGGCCGCCGATCACCCGGCCGGCGTGGCTGGAGGTCGTGCCCGACACGTGGATCCGGTCGCCCTTTCGCACGGCGCGGCTGTAGCCCGCCAGCGCCTCCCAGGGGGTGCCCGTGGAAACCCGCGCCACACCGTCGCTCAAGGTGACCGGCCAGGGTGCCGGAAAGTGCGTCACATGGTGGCTGAGGTCCCCCGAAGCGGTCAGGAAGGGGGGGCGCCGATATTCGTCCCCGCAGTCGCCGGCGATCGGATCGAGCGCATCGCACGCCGCCTCCAGCGCCCGGCGCGCATCCGCGTCCAACGTGAACCGGCAGAGCCCGAGGTTGTCCTCGATGTGGCTCCGCTCCCCGGGCCTGGCACCGACGATGACGCCGGCGACCGCGGGCTGATCGAGGACGTAGCGGCAGGCGACATTGGCGATGGAAACACCGAGCCGGTCCGCAACGCGGCGCACGGCGCCGAGCAGTGCCTGAAACCGCTCCCAGCCGCCCGCCTGGTCGACGAAGCGACGGTATTTCATCTGCGACCAGGTCAGCGATTCGTCGATCGCCGGCTCGGCGCGGCCCAGCCACCGGTCGCTGAGGAGGCCGCCCGCCAGCGTTCCGTACGCGAGCAACTTCACACCGTGCTCCCCGCAGACCCGTGACATCGCGCCCGCGGCGCGGCGGTCGAGCAGCGAAAAGCACACCTGGTTGGACACGATGGGAACGCCGGTCCGGATCGCCATGTCGAGGTGGACGGCATCGCAGTTCGTGAGTCCAAGGTGAAGGATGCGGCCGGCCGCACGGTGCTCGGCGAGCAGGAAGAGGTTGTCCAGCCAGCCAGGATCCGCGTAGCTCCACGGGTGGAACTGCAGGAGATCGATTCGGTCGGTGCCGAGCCGATCCAGCGCGCGGTCCACCGCCGCCGCTGCCGCCTCCGCGCTCGCGGGACCCGGCTCGGGCACCCACTTGGTGAGGAGCTGCACGTTGCCCCGGCGCGCGGCCAGCCGCCCCGCGATGATTTCCGCGGAACCGTAGTGGTCCGCCATGTCGAAGCTGCAGAGGCCCGCGTCGACGTGCGGATCGAGGGCCCGCGCCGCGACTTCCGGATCGAGCGCCCGCCCGCCCCGCTCCTGATCGGCAACCTGCCACAGCCCGGTCAGGACGCGGGACACCTCGAGTCCCGGGCCCAGCAATGCGCGTTCCATCAGCCCGGCGGCAGCTCCCGGAAGAGGGCGCCCGTGTCGGCGCCCTGCCTTCGCATCCGGGTCACGCGCACGAAGAAGATCGCCGAAGCAACAGCCATGACGCCGATCCACACCCAGGTGGAGTGGAAGTACCAGGCACTCACGTCGGCACTCAGATCCTTGTTGATGTGGACGACCAGGAAGACGGTGAGCAGCACGACGCCGGCGGCCCCGGCCACGCGCTGGCCCGCGCGCGCCGAAAGCACCTTCATGCGCGCCGCGCGTTCCGGGTTGCGCCTGGCCAGGGTGAGCAGCGACAGGCACATCAGGAGGAAATTGACCAGCATCGCGGTGACGAGAATGTCGATGCCCAGGAAGAAATCGCCGGCCAGATGGCTGCCCAGGATGCCCACCGTCGCCATCAGGCCACTCGCCACAAGCGCCGCGTGCGGGGTTCGCCACCGCGCGTTGACGCTGGCGACCGCGCGCGGGAAGATCCCGTCCTCGGCCCACGCGAACATGAGGCGCGAGACGGCGAGCAGCATGGCGGGGAGATCGTTGATGAGCGCCACCGCCGCCCCCGCGACGATCGCCACCGTCCAGCCCGTGGGGAGCAGGTAGCCGAGCAGGCCGGGCGCGGTGAGGTCCTGGAGCTGCGCCTCCTGGGCCACGAAGCTCCACGGGACCGCGTGGTAGATCGCGGCCGTGAAGAGGAGGTAGAAGGCGCCGACCGTGACAACCGCGAGGCAGGTGGCGAGCGGGAGGTTGCGGGCGGGGTTGCGGGCCTCGCCACCCGCCTGGGCGATCGAATCGAAGCCGATGAAGCTCGAGAAGAGCAGCGCGGCGCCCGCGAGGAAGGGGCCGATGCGGAAGGGCGCCTCCCCGGGCGGCGGAACCGCGCGGCCCTCGGTGGCCATCAGGGCTGCGGCAAAGTCCCCGTGATCGAACATGAAGCCCGCCACGATGACCACGCTGCCGAGCGCGAACATGAGGAACATCATCGGCACGAGCGTGACCTGGTACACGCCGAGGCCGCGCAGGTTGACCATCACGAAGGTCCACAGGAACGCGAGCGCGAGGCCGACCCGGACCGGTCCGGTGTCAAGCGCCGCCGCAACGGCCTCCCACCCCACGGCATCGGCGATGTCCCTCAGAAACGGAATGAGGACGTATGACACCACACCGATCGCGATCGAGAGCCCGAACCACTGCGAGAAGCTCGCGACAAACCCCCAGTAGGGGCTGAGCGAGCGGCTCACGTAGATGTAGCTGCCGCCCGCGCGGGGCATGGCCGACGACAGGCTCGCGTAGGCGAGCGCGGCCACCAGCGCCGGAATCGCGGCAAAGAAATACGAGGCGAGGACGTGCGGCCCGATCCCGGGGACGTTCCGCTGCAGCATGATCGGGATGATGTTGATCGCGGCGCCCAGCATGGCGCAGATGCCGGTCGCGGTCAGCCCGAGCAGCCCCAGGCGCCTGCTGAGTCCCGGGGACGGTTGCTGGCCGCTCATTCCGCCGACGCGACCGTCACGGCGAGCAGCGCGAGGGCTCGAACCGGGTTCAACGCTCAACCGTGCCGGTCGTGGCTCTCTTCATACCGGATGCGCTCGTGCATCCTGTCCCGGGCCTGACCCGCGTCGCGCTTTCTGGCGGCGCGCATCGCCATCTCGCGCGTGCTGGAAGACTTGACGCGCGGCAGCGACAAACGCCGCGTGAGGCTCTCGCTCTCGCACTCCGGACAGGACGGGGTGCGCCCGCCGAGCACGAGGCGCTCGAAGTCGAGGCCACAATCCTGGCAGGTGTACTCGTAGATGGGCATGGCTGGAAGCTAAGGCGGCGGCCGGAGGGGGACCAGTACACGGCCCGACATCAGAACCAGCCGCGCATGAGTCGCGGCTCGAACTCCACAAAACGGCCTCCGACGGTGTCGACCACCACTCGCACCCAGCCGATGTCCGGAGAACCGAAGGTCTCCAGGCGGGTGAAGTTGGCGTGGACCACGCCCGCGCTGTCGCGGAGCGGCTGGTCGACCCGCTGCTCGTGCGAGTCGCCGTGGATGAACAGGACCGGTCCCGCAAAACCCGCCACGTGGTGCTCGAGCGCGGATACGAAGGGTCCGTAGGGCTCGGATCCCCAGTCGCCCCACGCACCCCCCCTTTCCAGGGAAACGTTGCCGTGGGCGATGATCACTACGCCCTTCGCGCTGTCGGCGTGTGCCGTGGCGAAAGTCCGTTCCAGCCACGCCACCGCGGCTTCCGTACGGCGGAGCACTTCGGCATCGTGCGCCGCCGTGCGATTCGCAAAGGTCAGCGTACCGTTCGCGGATCCGACGATATGCACGGTTGCGAAGACGAAGCCGCCCCGGCTCCAGCGCGCGTTTTCCGGGAAATCGGGGTAATCCGGCGTGGACGCCTGCGAAAGGAGCTGCATCGGACGGCCGCCCAGGCTCCGCTCCGGATCGTCGAAGAAGACGCTTCGGAGCGCATCGAGGCGTTCGAGGGGGTCGTAGCCGCCCGACCCCTCCTCGTGACAGTCGGTCCACTCGTTGTCCCCGGGCGTGTATACGACAGGCAGTTCCACGGCATCCAGAAGCGCGCGGCGCTCGCGGAACGCGTCGTCCGAGCAGGGTGTCCAGAGGATATCGCCGATGTGCACCAGCCATTCGAGATCGGAGGCCGCGGCATCCTCCAGCAACCGCCCGTGCCGCCCATTCTCCCAGAAGAAATAGGGGCCGTCCCCGTAGACGCCGAACGCGTAGGCGCCCGAGGGGAGCGGATCGGCTGCGGGCGGCGTGCAGGCGGCGATGGCCAGGAGCGTGGCCGTCGACAGCAAGCCCCCCCTCGCCCCCAATACCGCGCGATGCTTCATTCGCCCATGTCCCGGTCTACGACACCTTCCTCCTCACCCCGAGCCCCAGGTCCTTTCCCTTCAGGATCGCGGGCACGCCTTCCTCCATCCACACCGGCGCGGGCGCATCCATCAGGTAGTGATCGAAGAACTGCTGCATGCGGATCGCCCAGTCCTTGCGGTTCGGTTCCCTGCGCAGGCCGTGCGCCTCGCCGTTGTAGTTGAGCATCCAGACCGGCTTCTGCAGGCGCCGCATGGCGACGAACATCTCGATCCCCTGGTACCACGGCACCGCGCCGTCCTCGTCGTTGTGCATCATCAGGAGCGGGGTGTGGATCTTGTCGGCATAGAAGACGGGCGAGTTGTGCAGGTACTCGCTCGTGGATTCCCACAGGGTACCGCCGATGCGGCTCTGCGTACGCTCATACTGGAACATGCGGCTCATGCCGGACTGCCAGCGGATGCCCCCGTAGGCGCTGGTCATGTTGCTGACGGGCGCGCCCGCCTCGGCAGCCGCGAACAGGTTGGTCTTGGTGATCATGTAGGCGATCTGGTAGCCGCCCCACGAGTGTCCCTGCACGCCGATCCTGTCCTCCTTCACGAAGCCGCGCGCGATGAGGCTGAGGACGCCGGGCACCACCGCGTCGAGGGCGCTCTCGCCGGGATAGCCGATCTCGTACGGGATGTCCGGGATGAAGACGACGTAGCCGCGGCTGACGTAGAACGGCACCGAGACCGAAGAGCCCCCGGGGCGGGGTGAGCGGTACTGGTGGATCCCGTCGGACATGCGCTCGTAGAAGTACACCATCATCGGGTACTCGGTGGACGGGTCGAAGCCGTCGGGTGTGAAGAGGATGCCCTGAAGGGGGATTCCGTCGTTCGAGGCCCACTCCACGATCTCCGCGGAGCCCCAGCGGTATTCGGCCTGCTGGGGGTTGGCGTCGGACATCTTCACCATGCCGGTGAAGTCGATGTCGGCGCCCTCGCCACCGGTCACCCAGAGGTCCGGGAACTCGCGGAAGTCCTCGCGGGTGACCAGCCAGCGGTCCGCGTCGTCCGCCTTGCCCCGGAAGCGGAAGGTCTTGTCCGCCATGACGACCGGCTCGGGCGTGGCGGTCCGGTCGGTGCGGCCGGTGTGGAAGCCCGACTGCTTGTTCAGATAGTGGAAGGCCTGCCAGAGCGCCTCGCCTTCCGCGATGTGGGGCTCGTCGAAGTCGGTGCGGGCATACCGGAACCGGGTGCCCCATTCGCGGCCCGCGCCATTGGTGAGGTTGGTGGTCTCGCCGGTGGCGGGCTCGAAGCGCCAGACGTCATACCGGTCGTAGAAAAGGAATGCCTCGTCGTCCTCGGTCCAGCCGGCGGATCCGTACGGCGGGGGCAGGTCCGGATGGTCGTCGAGCTCGTTCCAGACCGGGTGAGGCACGGCGGCGCTGGCCGCGACCGGATCGCCGCCCGCGGTCGGGGCAACCACCCAGTGCCGGGCCTCCCCGTCCCACCAGGCCATGTAGCCGCCGGCGGGCGACATCGACGCGCCGAAGAAGCCCTTCACCCCCTCTGCGATCCTGCGATGCTCGCCGGTCGCGACGTCGATCGCGTAGATGTCGTTGTAGCGCCCGTCCCAGGAGATGAGTTGCCGGTACGGCATGTCGGTCGTGCCGATCGCATGCGAAGCGTCGCCCTCGGGCGCGAAGCGCACCGTGGGCACATCCGGGGTGCCCAGCTGCACCACCCGGCCGCCGGAAGCACCACCGTCCAGGTGGGCCACGGCCGCATAGGTGCGATTGCGCTCCTGGTTCGCCTGCACGAGCTGCATCGGCTGCAGGTAGGGGTCCTTCCAGTTCCACACGTCGAGGGTGACCTTGTCCTCGTCGAGTGTTTCGTCCTCTTCCTCCGGCTCGGGGCGGGGCGACGTGCCGAAGTGGACGCGGCCGCCGCCGTCCGAGAAGCTCACGTCGCCGTTTTCGCTGACCCACCACCCCGAGGGGATCCCGGCGGTGGCCGATCCGGCCATTCCCGCGCCCGTCCAGTCGGGTGAGGCGGCGTGGTACAGCGTGAACTCGGGCTGATCGGCTTCGTAGTCGTCGCGGTCGGACAGAAACGCCGTCTGCGTGCCGTCCTCGGAGATGGCCAGCTGCTTGTAGTTGCCCTCTCCCTCGAGCACCGCGTGACGGGCCATGGTCTCCAGGTCGACCACGTACGCACCGTCGCCCGATCCGTCGCTGGTGGATGTCGCGAACGCCAGAACCGGAGCCTCGTCGGCGAAGAAGTAGTCGGTGACCTTTTCGTACCACACCTCCTCGCCGGTCGCAAGGTTCAGCAAGACCAGCGGCGAGCCCTCGTCCTTCTCCTTCTCCTCGTCGTCCTCTTCTCCGGCCGTCTCCTCCTCCGGTTCGGGCTCCCGGGCGGGCTCCTCGGCGGCAGCCTCCTCCTCTTCGCCCCCGGCTTCCTCTTCTTCGGCCCCGTCCTCCTCGACCGGCACGTAGGCCACCCAGCTTCCGCTGCCCGCCACCCGGTGGCTCTCGACGGCGCCCACCGTGCGCGCCCGCATCCCGCTGCCGCCGCCTCCAAGGTCGACGACGCCCAGCGAGTCCTTCGGCAGCGCGTCGCCGGACTTGCCTTCGCGCTTCAGCGAGTCCACCACCGCCTCAACCGGCGGCACCTCGTACACGACAAACCGGGAATCCGAGGTGAACCGCGGGTTCGATCCCCTCAAGGCCAGCGCCTCGGCCCCCTGGCGGGCCGCGCGAACCGTCAGGACGGGGTCGCCCTCCATGGCCGTGAGCACGAACACCAGCCAGTTGCCGTCCGGCGACAGCGAGGGGCTGCCTATGGTGTTCCAGTGAAGGACGTCCTCGTGGTCGAGGGCGCGCTCTTGCGCCAGAGCCGGGACGGCGGCGGCATGGAGGGCGAGCGAGAGGGTGAAGACCGTGGTGAGGGCGCGCGCGTGACGCATGGTGAATTCTCCGGTTCCGGGACTTCGGTGGCCTGGGTCAGGCAGAACTGGTCTGCCAGCGAAAAAGCTGTGAAGGAACCGGTTGGACCGCCAGTATCGCGGTGTCGCCGCTCAGCCGTCCCCGGTCCCGAAGACCGATGCCAGAATGTCCCGGTTGAAGCCGACCACGAACGTGGTGCCGACCCGCATGGCAGGCGCCCGAAGCTTGCCCCACCGGCTCACCATCATGCCGACGAGCTCCTTGTCCGCGGGGCGGTCGTCCGCCGAAAGGTCGACGCGCACCACCTTCTTGCCCTTGGCCACGCAGAGCTCGCTCATGCCCTCGAGCAGCGACAGGGCATCGTCGGCCACCACCGGGTCCCGTGTGGCGCTTCTCGTTTCAGCCGCTTCGATTCCGTTCTGCGCAAGAAACTCCTGCGTACGTTTGCAGCTGGTTCAGCCAGGGCGGTGGTACCGCCATTCGAGGTTCGGGGTCATGCGCGGGTTCCTCTGGGATTCGGGGGATGCCAGGTCCTCCTACCGGCCACTCAAGGTAAACTCGCGGACTTCGACACGCTCGACGCCGAATTCGTCCGTGGAAACGCCGACCACCTCGCCCCGGCCGATCTGCTCGATCGAGAAGGAAGCGGGAACCTCGACGCGGCCCAGGTAGTGGCCATCCGCGTGGAACACGTCCCATCGCAGAACGGAGGCGTCGCGCTGGCGGTAGCGGCGCGCCCAAAGCTCTCCGGAATCGGTCAGGCGCAGATCGGTGTACGCGGGAAGCGTTTCCGGCATCGGCATTTCCCGATAGCTGGCGATCAACGCGCGAATCGAAGCTTCATCTTCCGCGACCGGGTTGCCGGAACCGCGAACATGGGTCTCCAGGTGCTCGTCGGTGCGCACGGTCGGCGCTTCGTTCAGCCGCACGATCCGGCTCAGCGCACCCGTATCGTCGAAGACACTGACTTCGTATCCGGTGCCGCCGGTAACCACGACGCCATGTTCGGAGCCATGCGCCGACGGCTCCGGGGAGAAGGGGACTCTCATGAGGTTCAGGGACATGCTGGCGCCGCTGCCGGAAGCCGAGAGGGACATCATCACCCCCGGGTGGTGCGCCAGGGTGTCGACAAGCGAGCCGTCCAGGCGGTACCGGACGAAGTACTCCGGCGGGGCCTCGTCTGCTCCGAAAGCCTCCTCCAGACTCTGCAGCGGCGATTCGCTCGCGGCGGGCATCGTGAGAGATCGCACCCGGCTCAGGAAGGTCCCGGAGCCCGCGAGTCCGACGGGTGTGACCATGTCCATCCCCGCCACGCCCGCAAGCGTCCCCGTGCCGAGCAGCGATCCCCGGGAATCGAATCGCGAAATGCGCCGAAGGCGCCTGTCCACCGCGACGATGCTCCCGCCCGGGAGCAGCCACGCCCCGACCAATGCCTCGAATTCTCCAGGGCCCTCTCCGCGGCCTCCGAAGGAGCGGAGATGACTGCCCGCGGCGTCGAACAACCGGATCTCGCCGGCACCATTGTCCGCCACGACAAGGTTGCCCTCGCCGTCCCGCACAACACTGACGACCCGATCGAACAGCAATTCGTCCGGCCCTCTCAGGGCACCGATCGACAGCGACGGCTCCGGCGCCAGTTCACCATGGATGGCGTCGCCGGGCAGGCTGGTCACGATGGTGACGCCCGCCGAGTCGACAGCCTCGGCGCCCGGCGTCGCGGGAGCCCCGTCGCTGCCGCAGGCGACGAACGCCAACGCTGTGAATGCCTGGAGGGTGCGTCTCATGGGATCCTGTCTTTCCGATGCCGTGCCCGGGCGTCCTGCGTCCCCGGGGTCTTGCCGTGCCGGTCGGGCCAGCCTTAATCTCGCCGACACGGTTCCATACGCGAAAGGCACGCCCCGATGATTTCGACAATCCTGCGCAACTCCCCCGTCACGGCCCTCGCCGCCCCTGTTCTCGTGCTGTCCATGGCCTGCGAAGAAGCCGCCACGGCCGACGACGCCCAGATGGCGGACGCGGCGCCGGCGGTCGAGTTCGTCAATCCGCGCTCGCCCGCCGACGGCGACGGGGTGGCGCCGTTCAGCGGAGCGGTGTGGGTCGGCAACACGTTCTACGTGTCCGGCATGCTCGGGCTCGAGGGAGGCCAGGTTCCCGAGACGCCGGAACAGGAAGCCGCCAATGTCCTCGATGCCATGAAGGGTGTCCTGGAGGGCGAGGGTCTGACCATGGACGACCTCGTCGTCGTGCAGGTGTTCGCCTCCGACGTAGCGGACTACGGCGCTTTCAACAGCGTCTACCGCACCTACTTTACCACCGAGTTCCCCGCCCGAGCGTTCCTCGGATCGGGTCCGCTTCTCTTCGGGGCCCGCTTCGAGGTGATGGGGACTGCGGTCAGGCGGTAGCACGATACTAAACATTATTGTTAAGTATCGGACACCTACCCCAGAATCACCTCGCGCAGCGCCCTTACACCCGCCACCGCCCGCTCCACATGCTCGCGGGTGTTGTACACGTGTGGGCAGAGCCGGAGTCCGCCCGTGCCCGCCCCCGCGATCCCGTGTTCCTCGTACAGCCGGCGCAGCGCCGCGCCGCGGTCGCCCGGCACCTCGATGATGCAGACGCCGCCCGCGAGGGCCGCGTCCATCGGGGTCACCAGGGTCATCCCGAGCTCGGCGAGCCCCTCCTTCAGGGTCGTCGCGAGTTCGCTGATCCGCTCCTCGGTCTCGCGGCCGCCGATCGCGGCATGGAAACGGGCCGTCGTGCCGACCGCGGCCAGACAGGCATCGTCCCGCTGGCCCATTGACTCGAACTTGCGGGCCCCCTTCACGTCGGGGTCGGCGTCGCTCCCCCACCCGGGCGCCACGATGTTCGGCCAGATCTCGGCGATCCGGTCCTCCCTGACGTAGAGCAGGCCCGCTTCCTTCGGGCCCATGAACCACTTGTGGGACGAAGCCGAATACGAGTCGCACCCGAGTTCGCGCAGGTCGACGTCGAGCGCGCCCCAGCTCTGTGCGCCGTCCAGGTGGACGTGGATGCCGCGGGCGTGGGCCACCTCGACGAGTTCGCGGACGGGGAGCCGCACACCGCTGACGTTCGAGACGTGGGTGAGCGCCAGCACACGGGTCCGGGCGGTCAGGGCCGCGACGAAGGGGTCGATCAGCTCCTGGGCCGAAGCCGGGTGACGCGGCACGCCTACCCTCTTCACGGTGATCCCGAACCTCGCCGCCCGCACGTCCCACGCCACGTTGTTGGTCGGGTGGTTCTGATCCCAGACAACCACCTCGTCGCCCGCGCTCAACGGCACGCCGTTGTTGATCGTGTTGTTGGCCTCGCTGGTGTTGCGGACGAGCGCGACCTCGTCGGGGCTGACGCCGACCTGGGCCGCCACGGCCGTCCGGGAAGCCTCCGTCAGGGTGCGGAACTTCGCGCGGTTGTTGGACGAGCAGTCGCGATCGATGTCGCGGGTCAGGTCCTCGACGCGCGCGGCCACGGAACGGGGCGACGGGCAGAGGTTGGCCGCGTTCATGGGGACGCGTTCGTCGGTGAAGGAGAACTGCGCGCGGACCTGCTTCCAGTACGACTCGTCGGTCGGGGAGGCCGGACCAGCGGGCGGAGCGGCCCGACCGTCCGGGCGCGCGATGGCCGCGGGGAGGACAACGGCGCCGGCGGCCATGTCGGCGAGGAAGGAGCGGCGGCTGGTTCGACGCTTCACGGGACTGCCTCCTGGGACTGGGGCCGAACGGGCGGGTTGCTCTGATCATACCGGGTAGGCAGCTTCCGTTGCCAGTCTCATCCGCGAGCCCGCGCGACCGCGCTCCCCCACCCCATGCCCACAGGAGAGCACCTTGGCACTGATCGCCCAGCGCATGAGTCACCTGGGTACGGAAAACGCCTTCAAGCTCGGAGACGACATCCAGCGATGCGTCGACAGGGGAATGGACGTGATCCGCTTCAACCTGGGCGCGCCCGATTTTCGCAGTGCTCCGCACCTCAACCGCGTCGCCGGCGAGGCGCTGGACGCCGGGAACTCCGGCTACTGCGACCCCGCCGGCATCCTCCCGTTTCGCGAGGCCATCGCGGCACACGTGACGCGCACCCGGGGCGTGGAGGTGACTCCCGGCCGGGTCATCGTCACCCCGGGCGCAAAGCCCCCGATCGGCTACACGCTGCAGACCTACGTGAACGAGGGCGACGAGGTCATCTACCCCTCTCCCGGATTCCCGATCTACGAATCGTGGGTGCGTTTCGCGCGCGCGGCGCCGGTGCCGCTGCTGCTCTCGGAAGACAGGGACTTCGCCTTCACCGCGGACGATCTCGCCGCGCTGATCACCGAGCGGACCAAGGTGATCATCCTGTGCTCGCCCTCGAATCCGACGGGGGGCGTCCTGTCGCGCGACGAACTGGCGGGGATCGCCGAGACGATCCGGACGGCCTGCCGCCCAGACGTGCGCGTTTACGCCGACGAGATCTACGAGCACATCCTCTTCGACGGCCTCGAACACGAGAGCATCATGTCGCATCAGGGCATGCCCGAGCGCACCGTCCTGGCGAGCGGCCATTCCAAGGGGTTCGCGATGACCGGGTGGCGTCTGGGATGGGCGGTTCTGCCCACCGAGGAGGAGGCTGCGATCTTCAAGCAGCTCAACATCAACATCATGTCGTGCGTGCCTCCGTTCCTCCAGGAAGCGGGAGCGGCGGCGTACGAAGACCCGGCGTCGGCGGTGCAGGTCGAACGCATGGTGCGGGAGTTCGAGCGGCGCCGCGACTGGATCGTGCCGGCGCTGAACGGGGTTCCGGGCGTGAGGTGCCGACTGCCGAAGGGCGCGTTCTACGTCTTCCCCGACGTGTCGGGGGTGTGCGAGCGGCTGGGCGTGTACGACGCGCGGGCCCGGCTGCCGGCCGCGGCGCGCGGGCGGGCGGCCCCGGCGGCCATGCTCCAGATGTTCTTGCTGTACCGCTACGGCGTGGCGTCGATGGACCGGGCGTCGTTCGGCAGGATCGGTGCGGAGGGGCAGGATTTCCTGCGGCTGTCGATCGCCAACAGCATGGACGACATCCGGCGAGGGGTGAAGAGGATCGGCGAAGCTGCCGAGGATGTTGCCGGGTTTGCGGAATTCGCGGGGAGCGGGGACTTCAGGGAGCTCTTCGGGTGAGCCTCCGGGCATGCGTCGCGGGCGTCACCGGCTGGACGGGGCGCGAGGTGGCCGCCGCGGTGCGGGATTCTCGCGAGTTCGAGCTGGTGGCGGCGGTCTCGCGCCGGGCGGCGGGAACGGATGTCGGCGACGCGCTCGGCTGGGGGGCGCGCACGGGAGTGGAGATCACGGCCGATCCCGTGAGCGCGCTGTCCCGGGCACCCGACGTCTGGATCGACTACACGCATCCGCTCGCGGTCAAGAGCCACGCACTGACCGCACTGGAGGCGGGTACGCGGGTGGTGATCGGCACCTCGGGGCTGGGAGCCTCCGACTACAGCGACATCGAGGCCGCAGCGGTTGCACACGGGACGGGGGTGATCGCGGCGGGCAACTTTTCGCTGACGGCCGCGTGCCTCAAGCACCTGGCCGGGATCGCGTCGCGCCACCTGCCGCACCGCGAGATCGTCGACTACGCCCACTCCGGGAAGCCGGACGCCCCGAGCGGCACCGCGATGGAGCTGGCGGAGTACCTCGACACCGTCTCGCCCAACCGCATCGACGTTCCCGTGGACGAGATCGTGGGCGTCCCGGGGACCCGCGGCGCGGGAATCGCGGGCACACAGGTGCATTCGGTCAGGCTTCCCGGCTACGTCATCTCGGTCGAGGTCCTCTTCGGGCTACCCGGTGAGCACCTCACCATTCGCCACGACGCCGGCGAGAGCGCGGAACCGTACGTGGCGGGAACGCTGCTGGCGGCGCGGCGGGTCGGCGAAGTCCGGGGACTGGTCCGCGGGCTCGACCGGTTGCTGTTCGGATAGGGGGAAGGGAGCTACCCGTCCGTGATGGCGATTTCGAACATCGACGACCACAGCTTCCCGGTCACGTAGAACGTGCCGGTGGCCTCGTCGTAGGCGATGCCGTTGAAGACCGCGCCCGCGTCCGTCGGCCGGCCGCTCACCAGCGAGAGTCCGAACGCGTCGAGCTGGCCCGTGACCTCTCCGGTCGACTTGTCGATCCGCACGATTTCGTCCTTCAGGTAGATGTTCGCGTAGATGTGGTCGCCGACGCACTCGAGTTCGTTCAGGTTGCGCACCGAGAAGCCGGACCGCTTGACGTCGATCCGGTCCAGCAGCTCGAAGGTGGCCGGATCCCGCCGCTGCAGCGTATCCGAGCCATCCGACATGAACAGCGACTCGCCGTCGTGACAGAGTCCCCAGCCCTCGCCCTCGTACGCGAACGTGCCCTCCGGCACCAGCGTCGCGGCATCGTAGACGAAGGCCAGCCCCGCCTTCCAGGTGAGTTGAATCAGCTTGTCGTCGACGAGGGCGATCCCCTCGCCGAAATGCTCGTCCGAGAGCGCGTGGCGGCGCAGCACTTCGCCGGTCGCGATGTCGACCTGCCGGACATCGGACTCTCCGTACTGGCCCGTGCTTTCGAAGAACACGCCGTCGTGGATCAGCAATCCCTGCGTGTATCCGGACGGATCGTGCGGGAGCGTGCGCCGCAGTTCGTACCCGAGCACCGCAACGGCGTCCCCGCAGGCGCCGACGAACAGCGGCACCACCGCGACTGCCGCAACCAACCGTTTGACTCGCTGAATCATCACTTGCCTCGCATTGCATGGCGCACCGAACCCGGAGCCGAGGCGCGCTCTATTCTCATCGTGGGACCCTCTGGCTAACGTATCACTTCTCATCTCGATCCAAGGAGGAGGAAGTGCCCGGGCTGCATCCCCACATCGATCCCGACGGATTACTGGAATACTCGGTCGTCTTCACCGACCGATCACTGAATCACATGTCGGCGCGGTTTCGCGACATCATGAAGTATCTCTCCAGGACGCTGAAGGCGACGTACGGCGCGGAAGCCGTCGCCGTGGTTCCCGGCGGGGGAACGTACGCGATGGAGGCGGCGGCCCGGCAGTTCGGCACCGGCAAGCGCTGCCTGGTCATCCGCAACGGCTGGTTCAGCTACCGCTGGACCCAGATCTTCGAGGCGGGAGGGATCCCGTCCGCGGAGACGGTGCTTACCGCTCGCGCCGTCGCCGACGGTCCGCAACCTCCATTCGCGCCGCCGCCGATCGCCGACGTCACGGCGGCCATTGCGGCCGAGCGCCCGGATGTGGTGTTCGCGCCCCATGTGGAGACGTCGGCCGGGATTCTCCTGCCGGACGGCTATCTGCGGGCCGTGGCGGACGCGACGCACGCCGCCGGGGGCATTTTCGTGCTCGACAGTATCGCGGCGGGGGCAATGTGGGTCGACATGAAGGCGTGCGGCGTGGACGTGCTGCTCAGCGCCCCGCAAAAGGGGTGGAGCGGGTCGCCGTGCGCGGGGCTCGTGATGCTGGGTCCCGAGGCGCTGGCGAGGATGGATCCGGCGGACAACACGAGCTTCTCGTGCGACCTGCTGCGCTGGCTCCGCGTGATGGAGAGCTACGAAGAGGGCGGACACACCTACCACGCGACCATGCCCACGGACGCGCTGCGCATGTTGCACGACGCGATGGTGGAGCTGCAGGCATTCGGCCCGGAGAAGGCGAAGGCCCGGCAACGGCAACTCGGCGACCGCGTCAGGGCGCTTCTTGCCGAACGGGGCTTCAGGAGCGTGGCCGCACCGGGCTTCGAGGCGCCCGGGGTGGTCGTCAGCTACACCGACGATCCCGAAATCAGGCAGGGGACCGCTTTCGCGCGGGCGGGCGTGCAGATCGCGGCCGGCGTGCCCCTGCAGTGCGGCGAGCCCGAGGGATTCAGCACCTTCCGCCTGGGCCTCTTCGGGCTGGACAAGCTGGGTGATGTCGATCGTACGGCAGCCACCTTTGTCGAGGCGCTGGAGCAGGTGCTCGAGGGGGCGGCGGCGACCGCGTCCCAGGCGGCGGCAGTCTGATGGGGCGCCGCATCGTTTCGGAGTTCGAAGTGACGGGGTGGGACCAGACGCCGTACGGCGAGGAGGAGGACGGCCCGAGTCTCGGCGAGGCGATGGTGCTCAAGCGCTACCGGGGGAAACTCGAGGGCGTGGGCCGCGCCAGGCTCCTGATGTGCCGGGCCGATCCCGCCAGCAACAGCGAGAACGCCGGGTACGTGGCATCGGAACGGGTCGAGGGAAGCCTGGATGGCAGGAAGGGCACGTTCGTCCTGCAGCATTGGGGAGTGGTGGCCGCCGGCGCGCCACCCACAACCGCCGGACACGTCGTACCCGGATCCGGCACCGGCGAGCTGGCCGGGCTGACCGGTTCGATGGAGATCGCCGTCGCGCCGGACGGCACCCACACCCTCGCGCTGGACTACGAGCTTCCGTAGGAGCCCGGGACGGCGCTGAACTTCTGCACCCGGCGACCCGTCGAAGCCTCGCCGACGTACAGGGCCCCGCGCGAATCGACATCCATCCCGTGGGGGCGAAGGAACTGGCCCGCCTGCCGTCCTCCGCGTCCGAATTCACCCACCACCTCGAGGTCTTCGCGGCGCAGGGTCCAGACCTTGTGGTTGGTCCCGTCGGCAAGGTAGAGCCAGCGCTGATCGGGGTCTGGTGACAGTGCCAGGACAAAGGCCGAGCCGGACGCCAGCGTACGCGGTGCGATCGTCTTCTCGGTCACGTACTGCCCGCTCTGCCGGAAGACCTGGATCCGGTTGCCCCGCCGGTCCGCCACATAGATCAGGCCGTCTGCAGACCCGATGATCCCGTGGACGGTCGAATACTGGAGCGGGGGCGGGCCCTCCGGGTCGCGGCCGGCATAGTCGTACCGGTATTCGTCGTCGGGCGGCTCGCCGTACGCGCCCCAGTGACGCCTGTACTCGCCCGTTTCGCCGTCGAAGACGATGACGCGGCGGTTGGCGTAGCCGTCGGCGATGAATACCTCGTTCGAACCGGGATCCACCCAGATGCCCGCCGGTCCTCCCAGCAGCCGGGTGTCGTCGCTCCCGCCGGTTACGTCGTACTCGCCCAGCGTCATGACCCGTTCGCCGTCACGCGTGAACTTCATGACCCGGTGGTGACGATAGGTGCCCACCCAGACGAAATCGTTGTGGTCGACGAAGAGACCGTGGGGGTTGCGGGGGTATTCGGCGATATCCTGCGACGGATCGCCCCATCCCTGCACCACGCGCCCGGAGGGATCGAACTCGATCACGGCCGGTGCGGGCACGCAGCAGGTCCCTATGGGCGGTTCCTGAACCGCCGAAGTCTCCTCCGGCGTCAGGGTCTCGGGCAGGTGTGCCACCCAGACGTGGTCGCGAGCGTCAACGAACACCGCCGTCACGGACCCCATGATCCACTTGTTCGGCATTTCCAGCGGCCATGACGCGTCGACCTGAAACGCGGGCGGCGAGTCGCCAGGGGTGTCGTTCGTTTCCGGGGGCATGGCATCCTGCGGCACGTCGCAGGCCGCGACAAGAGCAATGACGAGGAATGCCGCCGGATTGCGGAGTCTGCGGGTGGCCACGCTTCGGGTTATCGTCATTGGTGATCTCGCTGTCGTGGGAGAGCAGGCTCGTCGTACTTGCGTCGGTGCCGGACGCCCGGGAAAGTTTCGTGTGGGAGGGCGATCGCGCCAGCCCCGCGCGCGAGGATCCGTGATTGACGCGGGACGTCCGCGGGAACGATACACACGGTCGAGAGGGCACATGAACGGGACACTGACTTCACCCGCCGGTGCTGACGGCGGGACCGCGATGTCCGGGCTCGGCGCGCGACGGCTGCTGTTGGCCGCGGGCGCGCTCTTCCTGCCGTCGGCGTGTTCGTTTGCGCCGCCTCCGGCGGTCCCGGAGCCGGTCGCCGAGCTGCCGGGCAACTTCATGGGCAGTTCGCTGCCCGGAGACTACGAGTCACGCGAGTGGTGGGAGATCTTCGAGGACCCCGTGCTGAGCACGGTTGTCGATTCGGTCCTCGCGGCGAACTTCGACCTGGCCGAGGCGGTCGCCCGGGTGCAGCAGGCCCGGGCACAGGCGGGTATCGCCAGGGCGGGACTGTTCCCGGCGCTGCAGGCCAGCGCCACCGCCACCGATCAGGACACCCCCGCCAACGCCGGATTCGGCGAGCAGTTTCGCAAGCTGGCGGGTGGCGAAGGCGGCGCGCTGCCCGGAGGGTTCGAGTTCCCGGACCGTCTGGCCTTCACGACCTATTCGCTGGGCGTCGACTTCGCGTACGAACTCGATTTCTGGGGACGCGCCCGCAACGATGCCCGCGCCGCGGGCGCCCAGTACATGGCTTCGGAGTCGGACTACCACGCCGCCCGGATCGGGGTGCTCGCGACAACCATCTCGACCTACTTCGAGATCGTGGATCTGCGTCACCGCTCCGATCTTGCCCGGCGAACGATCGATGTGCTGATGGAGCGCGAGGCGCTGGCGGAAACCCGGTATGACCGCGGGCTGGTCACCTCGTTCGAGCTCTACCAGGTCAGACAGGACCTCCGCAACACGCAGGCCGCTCTACCCCAGCTGGAGACCCTCCTGACCGATGCCGAGGGGCGCCTGGCGGTACTGCTCGGCGGGTTCCGCGGGAAGCTCGAAGCGATCCTGCCGGACTCGCTCGCCCCCGTGCCCCTGGGAGATCCGGTCGCCGTGGGCGTCCCGGCGAACCTGCTCTACCAGCGCCCCGACGTGCTGGCCGCCGGGCTGCGACTGGACGCGGCGCGGTATGCGATCGGCGCGCGAAGGGCGGAACTGCTTCCGTCGCTGTCTCTTTCCGGGACGATCGGAGTCCAGTCCGCCCAGGCCGACGGGCTCTTCAACGTGGACCAGTGGTTCCGCAATCTGCTGGGCAACCTGACCGCCCCGATCTTCCAGGGCGGCCGCATCCGGCAGAACATCGCGCTGGCGCACGCCCAGTTCGGCCAGGCCGCGGCATCGTACGGCCGCACCGTGGTGACGGCAGTCTACGAGGTCGAAGCCGCTCTGGCCGCCCTCGGCAACGAGGACCGCCGCCACGCGTTCCTGGTTTCCCAGCGCGAGGAGGCCCAGGGCTCGGTCGATCTCCAGTCGGAACGGTACGCATCGGGGGTCGGAGGCTACACCGACTACCTTGACGCGCTGCGCACACTCCTCAATGTCGAATCGACCCTGTCCGGGGCAAGCCGGGACCTGGCCCTGGCCCGTCTGGCGGTGCACCGCGCACTGGGTGGTGAATGGACGGCGCCGCCCGAGTCCCTGGAGGGGCTGCAAATGGTCCCCGTCACGGGGTCGGCCGAAGGCGGCAATGCAGGCAACTCGGAAGGGAGCAAATAGATGGGTCGCTTCAAGAGCACCTTGATTGCCTCGGGCATCCTGCTGGGCGCGATCATCATCGCGGTGATCATGTTTCAGCTCAGGCCCGAACCCCCGCTGCGCGAGCCGCCGTCGCCGGTTCCCTTCGTCACGACCGCGCCCGCGACCGCCGGGGAGGGCGCGATCCCGGTCTTCGGCGCGGGCACCGTCAGGCCCCGCGCGGAGATCGATGTCTCGGCCCAGATCAATGGCAAGGTCGCGTGGGTGTCGCCGGCCTTTCAGGGTGGCGGACGCGTCCTGAGCGGCGATGTTCTCTTTCGCATCGACGAGGCCGACTACCGCAACCGCGTGCAACAGGCGCGGGCCAACGTTGCAGCGGGACAGGTGGCGCTACTGCAGGCCGAGGAGGACGCCCGGATCGCGCGCGAGGAGTATGCGCTCTTCCTGAAGCGTCAGCCCGACGCCGCAAACACGGGGGAAGCCAGTCCGCTCACGCTGCGCGAACCCCAGCTGGCCGCCGCCCGCGCTGCTCTGGCGCGGGACAGCGCCGCGCTGGCGGACGCCGACCTCGCCTTGTCGCGCACCGAGGTGCTGGCACCGTTCAGCGGGGCCGTGCGGACCGAATCGGTAGATGTCGGGCAGTTCGTCGCGGCGGGCCAGGGCGTCGGCCGCCTGTACGCCGACGACGCGGTCGAGGTCGTGGTGCCCCTGTCCGACTC